>OFMU01001100.1_pt1 | contig 16599 bp, 16 predicted proteins | sample 1541861 | NCBI WGS metagenome assembly OFMU01 (sample SAMN04209238, study PRJEB22552) | human gut metagenome | biome: gut; material: feces | host: Homo sapiens | place: USA: Oklahoma
GCCGGGGCAGGGCCAGGGCTATGACCAGCGCCGCCAGAATATGCACCCCCCACAGCAGCACCCCGGCCCGGAGGCTGCCGAAGCAGCCCAGCCCCGCCACCCCCAGGATAAACGCCGGGCCGCAGTTGTTGGAAAACAGCAGCAGGCGGCAGGCCTCCCGCCGGGAGATCCCGCCCCGGCGATACAGCTGGGCCACGGTGCGGGCCCCCACGGGATAGCTGCCCGTAAGGCCCAGGAGAAAGGCCCGAGCTCCGGCCCGGCTGCACCCCAGCAGCCGGGCCAGAGGCCCCAGAGCCGGGGACGCCCCGGCGTCCAGCGCCGTCAGCAGGCCCGACACCGCCAGAAACGGAAACAGCGCCGGGATCACCGACCCGGCGCACAGGGCCAGCCCGTCCCGGACGGCCTGGGCTGCCTCCGCCGACCGGGCCAGGAGAAGCCCAAGAGCCGCCAGGCATCCCCAGGCCGCTAGCTTTCCCTTCATATCCCTCACCTCCATGGCCACTGTATGCGTCCCGGCGGTGGGACTTGCAAGTTTTTCCGGCGGCGCGCATAGGGTTTACGGAATCGGGAGAAAGGCGGTGGCGCGGCATGGACAGAGGGTGGCTGACCCGGGCGGGCCAGGCGGCTATGGAGCGGCTGGACCTGCCGGGGGATATCCCGGCGGGGGTGCCGCATATGGAGCTGATAGGCGAGCGGGAGTTTTTCATGTGCCGGCACCGGGGGGTGCTGTCCTACAGCACGGAAACCGTGGAGATCGGCGGCGGGAGCCTGACGGTGCGGGTGATCGGCACGGAGCTGCAGCTGGTGGCCATGACGGAGGAGGAGCTGCGGCTGCGGGGCCGCATCGCCGCGGTGGAGCTGCGGCCGGGAGGCGGCCATGTATAAGGCGGCGGTGAACTTCCTGCGGGGCCAGGTGCTGGTCCATATCGAAAGCGGCTGCCCGGAGCGGGTGGTGAACCTGTGCGCCGGGGCGGAGGTGCCTTTCTGGGACGTGCAGTGGCTCTCGCCGGTGGAGCTGACCCTGCGCACCACCCGGCGGGGACTGGCGCAGGTGCGCCGGGCGGCGGAGCAGGTGGGGGCCTCGGCCACGGTGCGGCGGGAGCAGGGGGCGCCCCTGCTGGCCCGGCGGCTGCGGCGGCGGTATGTACTGCTGGCGGCGGCGCTGCTGACGGTGCTGCTGGTGGTGGAGGGGAACTTCACCATCTGGGAATTTCAGGTCAGCGGCAACGAGACGGTGTCGGACGAGGCCGTCTTACGGGCATTGGAGGATTACGGCATCACTATCGGCACCCGGAGCCTGGACATTGACCAGAAGGACATGCGCAACCATGTGCTGCTGGAGCTGGAGGACGTGGTGTGGCTGGCGGTGAACGTACGGGGCTGCGTGGCCCGGGTGCAGGTGGTGGAGCGGGTCCGGGGGCAGGACATGGTGGAGGACGGCCCGGCCAACGTGGTGGCCCGGCGGCCGGGGCTTGTGACCCGGGTGGAGGCCCTGGGAGGCCAGGCCGCCGTGGTCCCCGGGGACACTGTGACCCAGGGACAGCTGCTGATCTCCGGGGCGGTGGACCTGGACAACGGGGGGCTGCGGTGGCAGCACGGCATGGGCCGGGTGTGGGCCAGAACCTGGTACGAGCTGACGGCCCAGGTGCCCCTGACGGTGCGGCAGAGGGGGGTCCCCCTGTCCTCCCGGACCCGGTATGCCCTGGATATCGGCAAAAAGCGGATAAAATTATACGCAAAGGGTAGCACATTGGGGGGCGACTGTGATAAAATAACCCAGTATAGGCCCGTGTGCCTGCCCTGGGGCCTGCGCCTGCCCATCACGGTGGCGGCGGAGACGGTGACGGCCTATGGCCCGTCCACGGACGTTCCCCGCAGCACCCGGGAGGCCCGGGACGAGGGGGAGTCCCTGCTGCGCCGACAGCTGGAGGAGCTGCTGGGAGATACCGGCACGGCGGAGAACGTCCGCATCGACGCTGTGGAGCAGGGACAGTGGCTGCTGGTGACCCTGCGGGCGGAGTGCCTGGAGGAGATCGGCCGGGAGGTCCCGCTGACCAAGGAATAAATTTTTCAAGATACAAGGGGAGGAATGCCCAATGGAACAGCGCATCGGAATCGAGCGCATGGAGGAGGCCATCAACCTGTTTGGCTCCTTTGACGAAAATATTCGCCTGCTGGAATCGGAATTCCAGGTAACGGTGGTGAACCGGGGCGGCGAGCTGGTGATCTCCGGTGAGCCGGAGAACGTGATGCTGGCAGAAAAGGCCGTGCAGGCCCTGCTGACCCTGTCCGCCAAGGGGGAGAGCATCAGCGAGCAGCACGTCCGGTATGTGGTGGGCCTGTGCCGCAGCGGCCAGTCCGAGCGCATCGGTGAGCTGACCCAGGACGTGATCTGCATCACGTCCAAGGGCCGCCCTGTGAAGCCCAAGACCATCGGCCAGAAGCAGTATGTGGACGCCATCATGCAGGACACCGTCACCATCGGCGTGGGCCCCGCCGGAACCGGCAAGACCTATCTGGCGGTGGCGGCGGCGGTGGCCGCCTTCCGGGACAAGCAGGTCAACCGCATCATCCTGACCCGCCCCGCCGTGGAGGCCGGGGAGCGGCTGGGCTTCCTGCCCGGCGACCTGCAGAGCAAGGTGGACCCCTATCTGCGGCCGTTGTACGACGCCCTGTTTGACATGCTGGGGGCGGAGACGTACCAGAAATACCTGGAGCGGGGCAACATCGAGGTGGCCCCTCTGGCCTATATGCGGGGCCGGACCCTGGACGACAGCTTCATCATCCTGGACGAGGCCCAGAACACCAGCCGGGAGCAGATGAAAATGTTCCTGACCCGGATGGGCTTCGGCTCCAAGGTGGTCATCACCGGCGACATCACCCAGATCGACCTGCCCGGGGACAAGCCCAGCGGCCTGAAGGAGGCCATGAAGGTCCTGAAGGGGGTGGAGGGCGTGTCCATCTGCCAGCTGGGCAAGGCCGACGTGGTGCGGCATGTGATGGTCCAGCGCATCATCGAGGCCTATGCCCGGTTTGAGGAGAAAAAGAGATGAGAAAGACCCACTATATCCCCGTTACCGCCGACGTGCCCGGGGCCGCCAGTGATGCCAACTGCGCCCTGATCCGCCGCACCATCCGCACGGCCCTGGCGGCGGAGGGGGTCACGGCCCCCTGCGAGGTGGACGTGCTCCTGACCGACGACGAGGGCATCCACCGCATCAACCTGGATATGCGGCAGGTGGACAGGCCCACGGACGTGCTGAGCTTTCCGGAATTTGACTTGGCCCCCGGGGAGCATCCGGGGCCGGAGGACGCCGACCCCGGCACGGGACTGATCCCCCTGGGGGACATGGTGCTGTCCATGGAGCGGGTGGCGGCCCAGGCCAAGGAGTTCGGCCACTCCCGGCGGCGGGAGCTGGCGTACTTAGTGACCCACTCGGTGCTGCACCTGCTGGGCTATGACCACCTGGACGAGGGACCCATGAAGGAGCAGATGCGGGCCCGGGAGGAGGCCGTCATGGCCCTGCTGGGCCTGGAGCGGTGATACACGATCAAAGGAGATTTGCCATGAAGATACGGAACCTGTGCGCCCTGCTGCTGGCGCTGATGCTGTTGGCCCTGGCGGGCTGCGGCCAAAAGGAGCAGCCCACCCAGCCGGAGAACCCGGACGTCCCCCAGGAGGAGGCGGCGGTGCCAGTGCGGCTGGTGTGCAGCAACGGCTCCACCACCCTGCGCTTCAGCCGGGAGGAGAACGGACGCTGGCTGTGGGCCGATGACAAGACCTTCCCCCTGGACGAGAGCTATGCCCTGACCCTGCTGGAGACGGTGCAGGGCATTGAGCACCTGCCTCCGGTCACCAACTCCGCCCAGCTGGCGGATTACGGCCTGGAGAGCAGCGCCAAGTACGTCACCCTCACCGACAGCAAGGGCGAGTCCGTCACCTATCGTCTGGGCAGCGAGTCCGACGGCAGCGTGTACGTCTATCGGGAGGGGGCCGAGGCCACGGTGTACGCCGTGCCGGACCTGCTGGGCCAGATCGGCCGCAGCATCTATGACATGATGGCCCTGCCGGAGCTTCCCCAGCTGACGGCGGAGAACGTGCAGTCCCTGACCGTTGCCGCCGGGGACGTCAGCTTTACCCTGACTCCTGCGGAGGGGGCCTGGACCGCCGATGGCCGGGATGTAACGGATCAGCTGGCAGACCTGACTGCCTGGCTGGGGGATATGCACCTGGCGGCCTGCGTGGACTGGCGGCCCAGCGCCGGGGCGGCGGCTCTGTGCGGGCTGGACCAGCCGGGTGCAGTTCTGACGGCGGAGTATACCCATAACGGGGTGCAGCACAGCTTCACCCTGATGGTAGGCGGTCAGCGGGGTGCAGGCTACTGCGTCACCGTTTCCGATGACGACACCATTTATCTGATGAGCGCGGAGGCCCTGGCCCCGCTGCTGGCCCTGGCCCAGACGGGCCTGGCATAAAGAAGGAGGCACCCCATGCGGCTGCTTGTGATCGAGGATGAAAAGCGCCTGGCCCGGAACCTGGCGGAGCTGCTGCGGCGGCAGGGGTACACCGTGGACGTCAGCAGCGACGGCGTGTCCGGCTATGACAACGCCTCCACGGACCTGTATGACCTGATCCTGCTGGACGCTATGCTGCCGGGGATGGACGGGTTCACCCTGCTGCGGAAGCTGCGCGCCGGGGGCCACGCCGTGCCGGTGCTGATGCTGACGGCCCGCAGCGACCTGTCCGACCGGGTCCAGGGACTGGATTGCGGGGCGGACTATTATCTCACCAAGCCCTTTGAGCCGGAGGAGCTGCTGGCCTGCGTGCGCTCCCTGCTGCGGCGGGGCGGCGGCGACGCCCGGACCGACGACGCCATCACCTTCGGGGATCTGCGGCTGGAGCCGGGGACCTTTCAGCTGTCCTGCGGGGAGCGGTCCCTGCGGCTGAGCCGCCGGGAATACGACATGCTGGAGCTGCTGCTGCGCAGCCAGGGCCGGGTGGTGCCCAAGGAGCAGCTGCTGCTGAAGGTGTGGGGCTATGATTCCGACGCCGAGGACAACAACGTGGAGGTATACATCTCCTTCCTGCGGCGGAAGCTGACCCATCTGCACTCCGCCGTGTCCATCCGCACCCGCCGGATGGTGGGGTATTTCCTGGAGGTGGAGGCATGATCCGCCGCCTGCGGTGGAAGATCGTGGCCATCAACATGGCCATGGTGACGGCGGTGCTGCTGGCGGTGTTCGTGGGGGTGCTGGTGTCCAGCCGGGCCGCCGTGGAGCGCACCGTGAACCAGCGGCTCATGCAGGTGGTCCAGACCGGGCGGTATGACGCCTCCCTGCCCGGGGAGGGGTCCGCCGCCCCCTGCTTTGTGGCGGACGTGTACCCCAGCGGCACCGTGCGCCTGTCCGGCAGCAGCTATTACCAGCTGGATGACCAGGATGCCATGGCGGAGATCGTCACTGCCTGCCTGGAGCAGGGGGATTCCTCCGGCATCCTGCGGAGCTATCATCTGCGGTATCTCCGGGCCGACGGCCCCCTGTATACCCGCATCGCCTTCACCGACGCCGCCCAGGAGGACGCCACCCTCCGGGCGGTGGTGAAAATGTGCCTGATCGTAGGCGTGGCGGCCCTGGCGGTGCTGCTGGGGTGCAGCTGGCTACTGGCGGGCCTTGCCGCCCGGCCGGTGGCCCGGTCTTTGGACCAGCAGCGGCGGTTTTTGTCCGACGCGTCCCATGAGCTGAAAACACCCCTGACGGTGATCCTGTCCTCGGCGGACCTGATGCAGCAGACGGCGGTCCAGCCGGACCAGCAGCCGTATGTGGACAACATCCGCTGGTCCGGCCGGCGGATGAAGCGGCTGGTGGAGGATATGCTGACCCTGTCCCGGGCCGACGACGGGCGGCTGAAGGCCGCCATGGTCCCGGTGGACCTGTCCGATGCCGTGGTGGACACGGCGCTGCGGTTCGAGCCGGTGGCCTTCGAGGCCGGGCGGCAGCTGAGCTATGACATCGACGAGGGCATCACCGTCACCGGCAGCCGGGACCAGCTGCAGCAGGTGGCGGGGGTCCTGCTGGACAACGCCATCAAATACGCCCCCCAGGGGGCCGTGGTGTACATGACCCTGACCCAGGCGGAGCGAAAGGCCGTGCTGACGGTGGAAAACGGCGGCCCGCCGATCCCGCCGGAGGTGCTGCCCCATCTGTTCGACCGGTTTTACCGGGCCGACGGCAGCCGCACCCAGGGGGGCTTCGGCCTGGGGCTGTCCATCGCCCAGGCCATCGTCCGGGAGCATAAGGGAACCATCCGCTGCGAAAGCGACCGGCGCTCCACCCGATTCATCGTGACCCTGCCTGCGGGCGGGAAGAAATAATCGCGCAAAAGAAGGGAATCTCATGTTTGATCTGATCATCCGGGGCGGAACCGTCTATGACGGCGCCGGCCGTCCCGGCATCCAGGCGGACGTGGCGGTGTCCGGCGGCAGAATCGCCGCGGTGGAGCCGCTGCCCCAGGCCCAGGCCGCCCGGGTCATCGACGCCCGGGGCAGGTGGGTGACCCCGGGCTTTATCGACATCCACCGCCACGCCGACGCCGCGGCCTTCCGGCCCGGCTTCGGGGAGCTGGAGCTGCGCCAGGGGCTCACCACCATCGTCAACGGCAACTGCGGCCTGTCCTGTGCCCCGGTGGGGCCGGAGAACCTGCCGGCCATCCTGTCGTATCTGGAGCCCATCTGCGGCCGGGTGCCGCCGGAGGCGGCCCGGGAGACCCTGGCGGAGTATTTCGCCGCCCAGCCTGCAGCCCCCCTGCACACGGGGATGCTGGCGGGAGCCGGTACCGTCCGGGCCAGCGTGGCCGGGTATCAGGTGCAGCGCCTGGAGCCGGAGCACTACGCCGCCATCCACCGGCGGCTGGAGAGGGCTTTGGCCGACGGGGCCCTGGGCGTGTCCCTGGGACTGGGCTACGCGCCGGAGTGCTTCTATACCACCCATGAGCTGATCCGGGCCCTGGCCCCGCTGGCGGGGCAGAGCATCCCCATCACCGTGCATATGCGCCAGGAGGGCGGCGGCGTGGTGGAGGCCGCCCGGGAGATGGTGGAGGTGGCCCGGGCCCTGAAGGCCCCGGTGCATATCTCCCACCTGAAGGCCATGGGCCGGGACAACTGGAACCGCAAGATCCCCCAGGTGCTGACCCTGCTGGACCGGGCCAGGCAGGAGGGGCTGGACCTGTCCTGCGACGTGTATCCCTACACCGCCGGATCCACCCAGCTGCTGCACATCCTGCCGCCGGAGTTTCTGGCCGGGGGCATAGAGGCCATTGTCCGCCGCCTGCAGGACCCGGACCAGCGGAAGCTGCTGGCCCGGCGCATCGAAAGCGGCGATGGCTTTGACGACATCGCCAAACTGGCGGGCTGGGACGGCATTTTCCTCACCAGTCTCCACTGCCCGGAGGATCACCTCTATCAGGGCATGAGCCTGCAGCAGATCGCGGAGCTGACCGGCCAGGACCCCCTGACCTGCTGCTGCGACCTGCTGGTGCGGGAGCAGGGGGAGATCACCATGATCGACTTCATGGCCCACGAGGAGGACATTGCCGCCATTCTGCGGGACCCCTTCTCCAACCTGATCTCCGACTCCACCTATCCCACCGAGGGACAGCCTCATCCCCGGGTATACGGAACCTTTGTCCACCTGCTGACCCGGTTCGTCCTGCAGCGGGGCGACCTGACGCCGGAGGCGGCCATCCACAAGATGACAGGCCGTCCGGCAGCGGTGCTGGGCATGCCTGACCGGGGTGTGCTGACCCCCGGGGCCCAGGCGGATATCAACGTGTTCGCCCCGGAGGACCTGCGGGAGCCGGGGACGTATCAGGACCCCTGCCGCATGGCGGAGGGGCTGGACACCGTGCTGGTGGCCGGACAGCCGGTCATCGACGGCGGCCAATACACCGGTGTCATGGCCGGGCAGATCGTCAGAAGGAGCTAAGCATGCTGGAGCAGATCATCGACATTGTGCGCCGGGCGGGGGACATTGTCCTCTCCGCCCACGACATTCAGAACGTCACCCGGGAGAAGCACGGCCCGGCGGACCTGGTGACCCAATATGACGAGGCCGTGCAGGTGTTTCTACGGCAGGAGCTGTTGAAGCTGCTGCCGGAGGCGGAGTTTTTCGGCGAGGAGGGGGAGCGGCCCGCTCTGACCCACCCCTGGATTTTTGTGGTGGACCCCATCGACGGCACCACCAATTTCACCCGCCGCATGAATTGCAGCAGCGTGTCCGTGGCCCTGGTCCACAACGGGCAGACGGAGTACGGCGTGGTGTATAACCCCTTTGTGGGCGAGCTGTTCGCCGCTCAAAGGGGCTGCGGGGCCACCCTCAACGGCGCGCCCATCCGCGCCAGCTCCCGGGATGCCGCCCACGCCATTGTGGCCTGCGGCTCCACCATCTATGACCGCAGCTATACCGACCGGCACTTTGCCATCCTGCGGCACCTGTATGACCGGTGCCTGGACTACCGGCGGTTTGCCTCAGCGGCCCTGGACTGCTGCATGGTGGCCTGCGGCCGGGCGGAGATCTTCTTCGAGTGCCGACTGTCCCCCTGGGACTATGCCGCCGGGTCTTTGATCGCCCAGGAGGCCGGAGGCGTCGCCGTCCGGCTGGACGGCTCCTTCCTGGATCCCCTGCGCCCGGGCTCGGTGTTCATCACCAACGCCGCCTGCCGGGAAATGCGGCAGGGCCTGCCGGAATAAGAAAATAAAAAATCTCAAAGGGCTTTAGCCCTTTGAGATTTTTTTATGGAATTCAGTTCTTCTCCTGGCCATACAGGGCCGCTTTGAAATAGGTGGCCCGGACGATCTCCTCCACGTTGTCCTGGCGGCGGCTGCGCAGGGTCTCAAAGAGGTCGCTGTGGGCCTCCAGCAGCTCCTCGCCCCGGCCGGTATTGATCATGGTGCTGACCGTTTCATACCGGACGGCGTGGGTCAGGGTGCGCACCACCCGGCTGATCTTGTCGGCCAGGGGGTTCTTTCCCATCTGGGACACCATGTCGTGGAACTGGTTGTCCACGGCAAAAAAGCGCTCCACCTTGTCCTGGCCATCGCCGCGGACGATGCCGCGCATCTGGTCCAGGAGCTGCTCCAGCACCCGGCCGTCCTCCTCATTATACTTGGCGCTGGCCAGGCGCATGATGCCGGCCTCCACCATCTCGCGCAGCTCCATCAGGTTGTCAAAGGAGTCCTGGTTCAGGATCATGCCATAGATCATGGGGTCGATCATGCTCTCCTGAAAGCCGCTGCAAACGAAGGTCCCCTCGGAGCGCTTGCTCTCCAGCACGCCCAGATAGGTGAGAATTTTGATGGCCTCCCGCACGGAGCTGCGGGCCACGCCCATGGAGGCGGCCAGCTCCGGCTCCGGCGGAATGCGGTCTCCGGGCTTGAGCTGCTTATTGCGCATGGCATCGGTCAGGCAGTTGATAACGCTCTGCACCACCGACTCCTTCTTCAGATTTTTCACATAGCCGGGGGTATCACTCATATAAATCGCTCCTTTATGGGACTGTTAACTCTATAACATATGTATAACATAGTACAAAGTTTGAATACCGTCAAGTAAAAGTTTCACCAAGACATCAAAACGCGCAGCGGACGGCAGACAAAAGCTGCCGTCCGCTTCTTTCGGAGGGGAAAAGGGTAAAAGAAGGTGTGTTTGACTGTGTAATTTTTGTCAGCGGCCCAGATAGATGGACTGCTTGGCCAGCACCAGCTGCAGCATCAGGTCGTTGCAGGGAGTGGCGATGCCGTGCTCCCGGCCCAGGCGGCACACAGCGCCGGTGATGATGCGGATCTCGGTCTCCCGGTGATGGGTCACGTCCTGCACCATGGAGCTGATGGTCTCGTCGGTCATGCGGGACACCTCATAGGCGTGCTCCAGCTCGGCGTCGTGGTCCAGGGTGCAGCCGCAGGCGTTGGCCACGGTGATGGCCTCCTCCACCAGCATCCGGGCGGCCTCGTGGGCATACTGGTTGCCGTCCACAAAGCCGTTCTTGGTCTCCAGCAGGGCGCTCATGCCGTTGATGGCCACGTTGGCCAGCAGCTTGTGCCAGATGGCGTTCATGACGTTCTCGTGGACGCAGACCTCCAGGCCGGCCTCGCGCAGGGCCTCGGCCATACGCTCCACGTTCTCCTTGGGGGCCTTCAGGGAGCCCATGTTGGTCACGCCGGTGCCGGTGTGCTTCACATGGCCGGGCTCCATGGGGGTGGCGCCGAAGGCGGTGTTGCCGATGATGATCTGCTCCTCGGGAACCACCTTGGCAATCTCGTCATAGTTGCCCAGGCCGTTCTGCAGGCACAGGATCATGGTGTGCCGGTCGATCATGGGCAGAGCGTTGCGCACGGCGGCCTCCAGATACTGATAGTGCACGAACACGATCAGCAGGTCCACCACGCCGATCTCCTTGGGGTCGGTGGTGGCCATGGCCGGGCGGAAGGACACGGTCTCGCCGGTGCCGCTGCCGGGGGCGCACTCGTCCAGGAGAATGCCGTTCTTCTTGATGGATTCAATCACCGGGGCATAGGTATCCAGCACGCAGACCTCATGCTTCCGGGACAGATAGCTTGCATAGCAGCTGCCGATGGCGCCGCAGCCAACAAAACCGATTCTCATAATGATAACCTCCTGATTTTTCCGATGTTAGGCGTTCATGCTCTCGGCGATGGCCACGATGTCCTCAACGGTCACGCCGTTCATGGCCAGCAGGCGCTCATAGGGGGCGGACTGACCGAACTGATCCCGGATACCAACGCGCTTGACCAGGCCCTTGCCCATCTCGGCGGCTACCTCGCACACGGCGGAGCCCAGGCCGTTGATGATGTTGTGGTCCTCCACGGTGATGACCTTGCCGATGTCGTTGATGGCGGCGGTGACGGCCTCCACGTCCAGGGGCTTGATGGTGTGCATATCCAGCACGCGGGAGGAGATGCCCTTACCGGCCAGGACCTTGGCGGCCTCGATGGCCAGGCACACGGTGTCGCCGTTGGCGATGATGGCCACGTCCTTGCCGTCCTGAATCTGGTGGGCCTTGCCGATGGTGAACTCCACGTCCTCGTCATAGATCTGGGGCACGGCGTCACGGGTGAAGCGCAGATACATGGGGCCGTAGGTCTCGGCGGCCTGGCGGACCAGCTTGCGGGCGGCGTTATAGTCCGCCGGCATGATCACGGTCATGTTGGGGATGGTGCGCAGCACACCCATGTCCTCGATGGACTGGTGGGAGGCACCGTCGTTGGCGGGGGTCACGCCGCCGTGGGAGCAGGCGATCTTCACGTTCAGGTTGGGATAGCAGACCTCCTGGCGGATCATTTCGCACATACGCAGGGAGCCGAACACGGCGTAGGTGACCACGAAGGGGACCTTGCCGCAGGTGGCAAGACCCGCAGCCAGGCCTGCGCCGTTCTGCTCGGCGATGCCCACGTTCAGATACTGCTGGGGCAGCTCCTTGCGGAAGTCGCCGGTCTTGCAGCTCTTGCCGATATCAATATCCACCACCAGAATGTCAGGGTTTTCCTTGCCCAGGGCCACGATCTCCTTGCCGAAGCCTTCGCGGGTAGCGATCTTTTTCATTTCGCTCATTGCTCTTTCCTCCTTGCTTAGTGGATCAGCTGGGCTTCCAGCTCAGCCATGGCCTGCTTATACTGCTCATCGTTGGGGGCAACGCCGTGCCAGCCGCACTGGTTTTCCATGAAGGAAACGCCCTTGCCCTTGACGGTGTGGGCATACAGGCACTTGGGCTTGCCGTTCTGGGAGGCATAGCACTTGTCGATGGAGGCGGTGATCTCCTCCATGCTGTGGCCGTCGAGCTCCAGGACCTCCCAGCCGAAGGCACGGAACTTCTCGCCCAGGTCGCCGTTGGGCATGATCTCGTCGCAGGTGCCGTCCAGCTGCAGGTTGTTGTTATCCACGAAAACGATCAGGTTGTCCAGGCCGTATTTGTGAGCGGTGTTGGCAGCCTCCCAGATCTCGCCCTCCTGGGCCTCGCCGTCGCCCACCACGCAGAAGACCTTGTAGTCCTTGTGGTCCAGCTTACCGGCCAGGGCCATACCGGCGGCGCAGGCCAGACCCTGACCCAGGGAGCCGGTGGAGATGTCGATGCCGGGGCAGCGGTTCATAGAGGGGTGACCCTGAAGCATGGAGCCCTCCTTGCGCAGGGTGTCCAGCACGGACTCGGGGAAGAAACCCACGGTAGCCAGGCAGGCATACTGGATGGGGCAGACATGGCCCTTGGAGAGCACCATGCGGTCCCGGTCCTCCCAGCGGGGGTTCTTGGGGTCCAGGTTCATGTATTTGAAGTAGCAGGCGGTGACAAAATCTGCCGCAGACAGGGATCCGCCGGGATGACCGGACTGGGCCTTGTAGATCATGTCGATGACCTTCATACGCATCTGCGTGGCGGTGTTTTTCAGCTCTTGCATGGAGATATCTTTCACAAAAATCACCTCATTGAAAATTTTCGGAATGCTCTGATTTGTTTAATGTCGGACAAATGACAATTACAGTATAGCGCTTTGTCTGACAAAGTCAAGGGCTTTTTTGAATTTTTCTCTTTTGCCTAATTCTTTGCATGTTTTTTATGGAAATTGACCGAAATCTGGACAGATATGGGGCGGCGGAATAAGAAAATGCAGCACCGGGCGGATGAAATCCGCCCGGTGCTGCATGCGTGGGATAGAAAGCTGTGTGTGGAGAGAGAAAGGAAGCGTTAATGAATGAGGAATGTGGAAATTGCGGGGACGTAGGTGATCAGCAGCAGCACCGCCAGCTCGGCGATGAGGCACGGGACAATGCCCTTGGTGATCTCCTCGATCTTGATATCTCCGATGCCGCAGGCCACATACAGGTTGACGCCCACCGGCGGGGTGAACAGGCCGATGGCCAGGTTCACGATCATAACGGTGCCCAGGTGGATGGGGTCAATGCCCAGCTGCACCGCAACGGGGGCAAACAGCGGGGTGAAGATGTACAGGGCGGAGGTGGAGTCCAGGAAGCAGCCGGCGATCAGCAGCACCACGTTGACGATGATGAAGAAGATAACCGTGTTGCCGTTGGTAACGGTGAGCATGAAGTTCTCAATGGCCAGATCCAGTCTTGCACGGGTCAGGACATAGCCGAACAGGGTGGCGCCCATGGTGATGAACATAACCGTGGCGGTGGTGGAGCAGGAGTCGATGAGGATGTCCTTCATCTTCTTCCAGTTGACCTCGCGATAGATGAACACGCCCACGATCAGGCCATAGAACACGGAGACAGCGGCGGCCTCGGTGGGGGTGAAGATGCTGCCATAGATACCGCCCAGGATGATCACGGGCATCAGCAGGCCCCAGAAGGCATCCTTGAAGGCCTTCAGCCGTTCCTTGCCGGAGGCCTTGGGCTGCACCGTCAGGTTGGCCTTGCGGCCCACGAACAGGGCGGCCACGATCAGGCCCAGGCCCATCAGCAGGCCGGGGATGACGCCGGCCTTGAACAGGTCGGTGATGGAGGCGTCAGCGATGGAGCCGTACACCACGAAGGTGATGGACGGGGGGATAACCACGCCGATGGCGCCGCCGGCGGCCATCAGAGCGCAGGCAAAGGCCGGGGAATAGCCCGCCTTCTTCAGAGCGGGGATCATAATCAGGCCCAGGGCCGCCACGGTGGCCGGACCGGAGCCGGAGATGGCCGCGAAGAAGCAGGACACCACCACGCAGACCATGGCCATGCCGCCGCGGATGTGGCCCAGGCACTTTTCCGCCAGGTTGATGAGGCGGCCGGAGATACCGGCCTTCTCCATCACGTTGCCGGAGAGGATGAAGAACGGGATCGCCAGCAGGACGAACTTGCTGCTGGCCGAGGAGCACAGACGGGGAAGCACGCTCATGATGGCGTCCAGGGGCTTGCCAGCGCCCTGCACCAGGATAGCGCCTACGCTGGACATGCCCAGGCAGACGGCGATGGGTGCGCCGAAGGCCAGCAGCAGCACAAAGATACCCAGTAATACGATACCGACCATTTATTTGCCCTCCTCTGCCCGATAGTCTTTATACATCTGCACCATGGTCTGCAGGAACGCAATGGCGGCGAAGGCCGCGCCCACGGGTACAAACGAACCATAGATCCACTCAGGCCACTGCATGTTGGCCGTTTCCTGACCCAGCTGATACTGGCTGATAACCATCTGCACGCCGGTGACCACGATCAGCAGGCAGAACAGTGCGGAAATCGCATAAACGGTCAGATGGATGATGATGCGGGCCTTGGGGCTGACCCGGTCCGTCACGATAGACAGGCCCAGGTGGGCCTTCCGCCGGGCGGCGATGGCCGTGCCCATGAAGCTCATCAGCACAAACAGATAGGTGGACATCTCGTCGGACACAGCCAGCGAGTGCTTGAACACAAAGCGGGCCACGACGTTGGCAAACACCAGCACCGCCATAACCGCCACGCACGCGCAGGCGACGAATTTTTCGATTTTCTCAAACATGTTGGCCCCTCCTTAGTTGATCCCAAAGGCGGCGCAGGCGTCCTCACCGTATTCCGCCTTCAGCTCAGCCGTGACGCCGGCCACGGCATCCTTGAACGCCTGCAGCTGGTCCTCGGTCAGGATATCCACCTGCATGCCGCTGTCCATGAAGCCCTGGATCAGCTGGTCCTCCTCGGCCTCCAGGTGGTCGCGGCCCCACTCGCAGGACTCCGTGGCGCACTCCTGCAGCAGCTGCCGGGTGTTCTCGTCCAGGCTTTCCCAAACCCGGCTGTTGGCCACAAACAGGTCGTTCTCATAGCTGTAGTTCCAGATGGTCATATACTGCTGGATCTCGTCCATCTTGGCGGACTTGGTCACGGAGCAGCCGTTCTCCTGGCCGTCGATGGTCTTCTGCTGGATGGCGGTGAACACCTCGCTCCAGCTCATGGCCGTGGGGCTTGCGCCCAGGGCATTGAACACGCCCATATACACCGCCGAACCGGGCACGCGGATCTTCAGATCCTTCAGGTCCTCGGGCTTGGTCACCGGGTGCTTGCTGTTGGTCAGCTGGCGGAAGCCGTTGTGGAAGGAGCCCAGATAGGTGATGCCCTTGGCCTCCAGCAGCTTGGCATAGTAAGCGCCGCCGGTGGTGTCGATGACCTGGCGGGCCTGCTGATAGGAGGTGAAGGACCAGGGCAGGGTGGCCACGGACATCTTCGGCTCCAGGTTGGCCAGCACGCAGGTGGCGTAAGCGCCCAGGTCGGAGCCGCCCACGGCGATGTACTCCACGCCCTTGGTGCTGTTGCCGCCGGCCAGGGTATCGTTGGAGAATACGTCGATCACCACGTTGCCGCCGGAGCGCTCCTCCACCAGATCGGCAAAGTGGTGGGCCACCAGCGAGTCGATCTGGGTGTCGGTTCCGTTGACCGCCATGGACAGGTTGATTTTCTGATATTCGCCGTCGCTTCCGCCGGACGGCTCGGTGCTGCCGCAGCCGGACAGACTGCCGATGAGCAGGGCAGTTCCCAACAGCGCAGCGACAATTGATCTTCCGTGCTTCATATTACGGTTCCCTCCAAGATTGTTCAAACTTTGTCATTTGTTCTATGTCCGACAAATCTATAAATGATTATATGAACTTTACCGGGCCGTGTCAATAGGCTTCCAAAAAACCAACGATTTTTACAAGAAACGCCAGGAAAATTTATGTAAAAAGTCAAATGCACCTGGGGGACGGACGGTGCATGCCCCGGAAATATCCCTGTCATACTCCCGCATACACTCATAGTAAGCGGCCTGCCCCGCCGGGGCGCCGACTTATGGGGAAAGTGAGGATATTGACCATGAAACGAACCTTCCGCAGGCGGGGGGCGGTGCTGGCGGCGGCGCTGGTGCTGCTGTGCGCCGTCTCCTTTGCCGATCGCGGCGGCCCGGCCTCTTTTGCGGCCACCGGCTGGGCGCTGCTGCCTCCGGCGGTGGCCATTGTGCTGGCCTTTGCCACCAAGGAGGTGTATTCCTCCCTGCTGGCCGGGTGCGTGGTGGGAGCACTGCTGACGGAGGGCTTTGCCCCCTGGCGCAGCTTTGAGACCCTGTTCCTGACCCTGATGGAGGGCATCGACCTGAAGATCTTCTTCTTTGACGTGCTGCTGGGGGCCATTGTGGTGCTGTTTGCCCGGTCCGGCGGCTCCCGGGCCTTCGGGGAGTGGGCCTCCCGCCGGGTGCGGTCCCGCCGGGGGGCGGTAACGGCCACGGCGGGCCTGGGCTGCCTGATCTTCCTGGACGACTATTTCAACTGCCTGACGGTGGGGGCCATCATGCAGCCCATCACCGACCGCTGCCGGGTCTCCCGGGAGAAGCTGTCCTTTATCATCGACGCCACCGCCGCTCCGGTGTGCATCCTGGCCCCCATCAGCTCCTGGGCCGCCGCCGTGTCGTCGTACATCCCGGCGGATTACAGCCATGTCAACGGCTTCGCCCTGTTTATTCAGGCCATACCGTATAATTTCTACGCCCTGCTGATGCTGTGGCTGGTGTTTCTGGTGGCCCTGACGGGCCGGGATTTCGGCCCCATGTACCGCCGGGAGCAGCTGGCCCTCCGGCAGGAGCCGCCCCGG
>OFMU01001108.1_pt1 | contig 16481 bp, 4 predicted proteins | sample 1541861 | NCBI WGS metagenome assembly OFMU01 (sample SAMN04209238, study PRJEB22552) | human gut metagenome | biome: gut; material: feces | host: Homo sapiens | place: USA: Oklahoma
TTGTTGCGGTATATATTCTAAATTATTATTACAATAATCACATTTTTGTTCAAGGTTATTATATTCTTCCTGTACTATTCTACCACACTTTTTACAGTAACATAACATTTTAATCAACTCCTTCTAAAATTCTATATAAGTTCATTTTAACAAGAAAGTGGTATTCAAACAACCATAAAATAAATAGTACGATATTCAAGACATTTCAAAATAATGATATTGATAAATGGACTGCTAAAATTGGAATTTTGGGAAAATCATTCAATGAACTTGGCACTATAATTAATAATGTTTTTAAAACATATTTGAATGATATTGATAGTTTTGACAAAAATATAAGTTTCTGGGATGCTTTGAAGGAGAATTTATTCTCTAAAGACTGGATAAAAAATTCTCTTGGAGAAATTGTTTCAAAAGACAATATTGATTCTTATATTGAAGAACTTGATTTGGATTCTGCAAAACAAAAATTATTAGATATATTTGACTGGAATGATTTAGTTAAAAATGGTACTAAAACATGGGATGAGTTTTTCGACACATGTAAGGGTGGCAATGAATATATCATTGATGTTATTAAAAGTACCGATGATTTATCCAAACTTACAGGCGAAGATTTAGTCGCAGCCAACCAAAAGGCTCGTGCTTCTGTTATCGCTCATAACAATGCTTTAAAGCAACAGACTTTAGGTGCAAAAACTGCTAATGTTGCCCTCAAAGGTCTTGCTATGGCAGGAAATATGCTGTTTGAAACAGCTATTGTAATAGGAATTAGCAAAATAATCGAAGGTATAAGTAATTCTATTCATAAAGCCGAAAAACTTAGACAAGAAATACAACAAGCTGGTGAAACTGCCCGTAGTGAATTCAAATCTATCCAAGACGAAATGAACTCTACCGCTTCAAAGGTAAATGAAGTTAAACAGCATTATGCAGAATTGGCTCAAGGAGTTGGAGATTTTGGTAAATCTACTCAGAATCAAGGCACATTAACAACTGATGATTACAAAGATTTTTTAGATATAAGTAATCAACTTTCAGATCTATTTCCTACATTGACACAAGGGTATGATGATAATGGTAATGCTATTATTAATCTTAATGGTGATGTAACTACAATTACTTCATCATTAAATAGTTTAGTCGAAGCACAAAAGGCTGTTGCTTCTCAACAGATAGCAGATAAAATGCCTGATATTTATTCAGATTATCGTCAAAATGTAAGTGACTATGCCGATGAGTATAATAATGATCTTCAGGCAATGCAAAAAGCTCAAGAAGCAATGTCTTATATATCCGATCCTTCTAATTATAGTATTGATCAAAATGGCAATGCTTTTCAGTACCTCCCTTATTTTAGTGGCATTGAAGAAGTAATGACTAAATATGGATTAGATTATGATCAATGGATGAATGAGTGGTGAAATGGCTTTAATACCTATGTATCATTAGATGATAACGAAAAGGCAATATTTGAGAATATATATAAAGATTTCTATAATCAATACTCAAAATCGTTAACTGATTTAGAAAAGAAAATTGATAATGAAAATAAGCAATTTGGACAGTATGTTTTCCAGTCGTTATATAATGATTCAACATATCAAGATTTTTCAAAAAATGATCCACAGAAAAAAGGCATTGTAGATAGCATTATTTCAAATCTTGATTATGATACTGTTACTGCCAAGTATGGTAAAGATTGGGGCGAAGCATATAAGAATTTAGTACAGAAAGAAATAATAAATTCTATTGCTGGTATAGATGATACAAAAGTAACCGATGCAATAAATAAGGTTTTGAATCAGGATCTTTCTGTTTCAGATTTTAATGATAATATTGCTATTATTCAAGGTTATGACAATGAGCATACAGAAGTAGATTTCTCTTCATGGTTAAATCCTAAAATCGAAAGTATGCAGGCTGCCCAAGATACTTACAACAACATCATCAATCGTTTTAAATCTAAGGATGCTAAACAGAATCTACAAGACGGTTCTCAAAAAATCAAAACTTTCCTTGATTCTAATGGTATCAGTCAAAACGCTGACAAGCTCACTGAGTTTAACACTGTAACTGCTGGTATTACAGATGCGGATGAAGCGATTCAAGAGTGGACATCTCATGCTCAAGAGGCTGGTGAAACAGTATCATCTCTTCCTACTACAATTTCTTCTGCATGGAATCAGATGTTAAATTCAACTGATAGTGATACTCAAAAAGCTGCCGAAGCACTTCAAACACTTGCAGATAAAGGCGAACTTACGATCAAAACATTTTCTGAGACTGATGGAGCTAAAAATTACTTTGATGGTTTAAATATGTCTGCCGAAGAAGCAGTTAAATATATCAATAGCCTATCCGATAAAAACTCTCAGCTTGGTGCAATGTCCAAAAATATCAAGTCAATAACTGATGCACTTGGTACAAAGGCTTCTGATGGTTTGGTAAGCGTAGATGATTTATCAGGCTTTGACGCAACAATCAAGGGACTAAGCACATGGGAAAAATTCTCTACTCTTCTTGGTGATGCGTCATCTTCAATGGAAGACTGTCAGAAAATAGCTAATGAATTAGCCACAGAATACGTCAATAGTGAATCCGTGCTGTCTAATCTCAACGAGACAAATAGAGCATATTACGAGTCACAGCTTGATAATATGGGAGTGACCAATTCTGCCGCCGTTGTTGAAGCTGCTCTTGCAAAGAATTTGGGCGAAGAAAAGATAGCTACAGAGGAAGCTGTTAAGGCTGGTCTTAGTTTACATGGCACAAAGATTGATACTACTAATGCTACAGAATTATTCTCAAATGCGACTGCTGGCGAGATAATTCAGCTTGCAAACGAAGCAAATCAGTCAGGCGTAAGTTCACAGGCTCTTGCTTTACTTGCAGTGAAGAAATTAAACAATCCTGCACTTACGACTGATGGTGATATTAAAAACTTAATGGATTTGTGTAAAGGACTTGATCTTGCAACGCAGGCTATTAAGACATTCCAGAGTATAAAAAATAGTGTAATGAATCCTGATGGTACATTTAAAGCTACAGGAACTGCGGGAGCGCAACAGTCAGAGGCTTTAAATAATGCATTTAATGCCATGAAGAGCCTTGTCAAAACTTCCGTTGGCGGTGCATCTGTTAATTCGCATGGTAGTTCAGGTGGTGGAACTTCAGGTGGTGGAGGTGGAGGTAGTTCATCCACTGCAAAGACTGCATTTGATAAACTCTCTGATTGGGCATCTCAATTCTTCGATTGGATTGAAGTTCGCCTGGATAGACTTCAGAAGAAGATCGACTCCAATATATCTAAAGCGGAATCAAAACTAAATGATAAGCGATACTCTTCTGCTACAGCTAATTATATGTCTGCTGTGGGTAATACATACACAAAGATGTATACAGAGCAGAAAGGTAGAGATAAGTATCTTAATATGGCAAATAGTTATCTTAACAAAGCAATCAGTCTTGGTGCAATAAACAAGAAACTTGCCAAAGAGATTAAGACTCGTGTTGCGGATGGTTCAATCAATATTTCAAGATACAGCTCTGATATTCAGACAGTTATATCGACCTATAAAGATTGGATAGATAAGGCGAAAGACTGCACTACTGCTATGCAGACACTTCATGACTCTCTCAGGACATACGCTGAAGATCTCAAAAAGGTATCTGATGCACAGAGAGATACTACAGTGTCTATCGCCGAGACAAAGCAGACTATTGCTACAGGTGGTGTACAGAACACGGCTACAGCCAAGAACTCATCGCTTGGATATAACAATTCTGTCCTAAATACAAAGAACAGTGCATATTACACGGCTGCTAAGTCAGCTAATAGTAATGTCAATAGATTTGCCAAGAGTGCTACTTCTGCTTTGAATAAGGGCAAGATAAAGAAGAATACAAAGTATAATGCTACACTTAATTCTATCAAGGGTTATATTAAGAAGCGTGTTGCTATTCCAGATTCATTACTTACTATTGTGGCAAAGAAGAACGCTACCTTATACAATAGGTTGTACATGTATAATCTCAGTATTGAGAACCTTCAGACTGCTAGAGAAGAATACACTACAGCATTTGCAGTAAATAATGCAGAGAAGTACAACAATATAGCAGACAAGTACAAGAACTGGGATGATGCTACAAATGATACTATGGATATGAATAGTACCAAGTCATCCAATGCAGTTTCAGCAAAGGATAAAAACAGCTATCTTGATAAGCAGAAGTCAGGCTATGGCACAATCGTCACTCGTGACAAGAATGAGCAGAATGAATACAACAAGGCTAGGGCGACTGCAAAGAGCAATATGTTTAAATCTGCAAAGGGAGCATCATATAGCAGTCTGTCAAAGACCAATAGAAATACAATTAATAAGTATATCAATGATGCCAGAAAGTCAGCCAAGAGTGGTAAGATAATATCTGTTTCTACTCTTGCAAAATTGTCTGAGTATTACAAGAAGGGCTATATATCTTCTGGGTTCTTCAATTCATGCATTGATTACAACAATGCGTTGGAGTCATATAATCAGGCAAAAGCACAGACAGAAATTGATGAGCAAACACAGATTACTCAGAGAGCAGAAATTGCTTCACAGAAGTTCTCTAATATCTCAACTGAATATGATAATAAGCGTCATCAGTATGACCAGACAGCAACTGAATTGAATAATAACATGTCTATACTTGAGGAACGTGGCAATGGTGCTTCTGCTACTTGGTATAGTAGATTAGCAAAAAATGAAGAGTCAAGTAGAAGTAATTTGATTCAGAAACGTACAGATCTCGTCAAGGAATTGAATAATGCAGTTAAGAATGGTGATGTTGCCTATAAGAGCGAAAAATGGTATGAAATGAGATCACAGATAGATGATGTGACCAATTCCATTGACGAAGCAACTAAATCGCTTGCTGAATATAATAATCAAATCATGCAAATACATTGGGATAGAATTGATGAACAGGCAAATAAGATTCAGAACCTGATAGATGAGAATAACTTCATTATTGATGAATTATCTCGTAGAGATTTGACTTCTGATGATACTGGTGGATTAACCTCTGAGGGTAATGCTGTCGCTGGACTTCACATATCCAACTACGAAGCATATAAGAAAAATGCGGAAACGTATTATGCCGAGATTGAGAGTATCAACAAGAAGTTGGCTAATGATCCATACAATCAAAAGCTAATTGACCAAAAAGAGAAATTGGTCAAGTCTTATCAGGATTGTGTAAAGGGTGCTGAAGATGAAAAGTGGGCGACCATTGATTTGATGAAATCGGGTTACGATGCCTTAAAAAATCACATCTCAGATCTTATTGATAAATTTAATGACCTTCTGGATTCAGAAAAAGATGCCTATGATTATGCAAATAATATTTCTGAGAAGACAAAGACTCTCTCAGATCTTCGTAAACAGTTGGTTGCTATTTCTGGCGATACATCAGAGGAGACTAGAGCAAAAGCCCAGGAGCTTAACCAGTCTCTCAAGGATGCAGAAAAGGATCTCAAAGATACACAGTATGATAAGCTTATATCTTCAACGAAGGATATGCTCTCTGATTTCCAGACTGATTTGAATGACAGTATTCAGGATGTAATCAAGAATCTGGACGACAATTTCAGCCAGCTCATAAATAACATAGATAGTCATTGGAACAATGAGACAATTACAAGTCTCATGGAAAAGATACAGTATGTCGCAACTGATTCATTCAACAATGTATCTGCTGATGGTAAAATATCTGAGAGCACTGGTAATGTTGTAAGTGATATTCAGAGTTTTATGGAGAGGGCTTGGGCTAAATACGATCGTGACGCTGAAACTACACAGCAGGACAAGATAGATGAAGCGACAAAAGAAAAAGTTAAGAATAATATTCTGAACAATTCTAATAGCGGATCATCTTCTGGATCTTCTACAGATGTGAAAATTGATGCCAATAAATTGATTAGTCGAATTGATAATCCAACCAATAAGATTTCTCCTGCATACAATAATACCACAACCAATACAAACAGCACAGCTCCTGTCGGTAAAGTATTATCAACTTCACAGAAAAAGTGGGTTAATGACTTCTTGAAGAAGAACATTGTTGTTGCGAAACAGGATGTTAGCAAGTATGGTAATCTGAATAAGGTACTCTACCGCAATTGGGGTAAGAAGATTCTTCCTACATCTAAGTGGACGGAGTTAGCCAAGAAGATTGGATTTAGCAACTTCTCATCTGCTACAAATTCTGCTTTTTATCAGACACTTCACAGGTCAGGTATTAAGGGGTTCAAGAAGGGTTCTGACGGTATTCCTTATGACATGATTGCCAACTTGGGTGAAAATGGTACAGAGTTACAGTATGATATATCGAAAGGTGTACTGAAGTCTGTTGGACAAGGTGATATGATATTCACTGCTGAACAGACTAAAACTCTGATGGAATTTGCCAAAAATCCTATGGCATATAAGAATATGTATACTGGTACAGCGTTTAGTATGCCGAGCGTGCCTGTAAATAATAAGGTGGATAATGATGTGAATATCTCTATTGGCGATGTCAAACTTGAGGGTGTTCAAGATCCGAAACAGTTTGCTACTGCCATGAAAGATGTCATTAAAAACAATACAGGTGGAGTTCGTAGTATGATTAAGGAAGATACAATTGGCAGTCTCAGTAAGGGATATAACTCTCAGAGCGTGAAGAGATGGTAATTGGATAGAACGGAATAACTACAAAGATATGGAGAGATTTTTGAAACTGTTTCAGGTCTCTCCTATTTCTTTGGTCTAAAATGACGAAAATTAACTAAAAATGAGGTGATAACATGACAACCAAGCGATTCTTACAACAGAAGTATGTTGAGGATTTACGAGCCGAGAATGCTGAATTAAGGCAATATATCAAGGATAATAATGTAGGTGTTCTCGTTGCAAATATAGAAGAAACAATCAGAACTCGTGAAGAATTGGAACAGACTATCTCTGAGGTAAATGAAATCAAAGGGCAGTATAGAAAACTTCTCAATGACCTTCTCAAAGATAAATATGAATTACAAAGACAAATGTTAGAAGTCAAGAAACAGATTTAAAAAATATATAAGGAGGCATTTTGTAAATGGCGAAAGTATTATTTAATAGCCAAGGTTTGATAGAGACTCCTACTCTCCTATTACAGCACAAGAATTTTGAAACGATTGGTAATGGAGGGGTTACTAATGTCTCTGGTTTAACATATAAGAATAATTTTAATGATGCAAACGAGGTATCATTTAAAATACATAAGTTTAATGATGAAAAGAAACATCCGCTATGGGATTCTATGGTGGATTTTAAGATTATATACATTCCTCAGTTACACGAAAGATTTGAAATATCAGTAACAACAAGTGAGGAAGATTCTAATGATGTATCTAAGTCAATAACTGGTACATCATTATGTGAAGCAGAATTATCTCAGATCACACTCAGAAACGTACAGATAAATACAGAAGCAGATATGACGAATCCTCTGTATGATGAGAATTTTCCAACAATCCTTTATCGTGATCCAGAGGAATATGATTCAGCAGAAAATCAAAAAATATGGACAAAATCAAAGTATGACTATCTCAAAGATAAAACAGCTTATCCAACAGAGGAGTCAGTTATTGTAAGAAAGAAATCAATTCTCAAACATGCTTCACTCTTACATCGTGTTCTCGAAAAAGCTCCGCACTATTCAATCTCATATGTTGCAAATACATTGAAGAAGTTGAAAACTGTACATGAATTTACATTTGATGGAACAGATATTCTCTCTGCTCTGAAAGATACAATAGCAGATGATTTTCACTGTGTCTTCATATTTGATTCTGAAAATAGAACCATCTCTGTGCTAGATCTCTATTCAACATGTAATAATTGTGGTTATAGGGGAGACTATATGGATGAGTGTCCTGAATGTGGTTCTAATAATATAACAAATAAATATGGTGAAGATACCAATATCCTCATCAATAGCACTAATCTTACAACTCAGATTACACTTGATTCTAACAGTGATTCATTGAAAAACTGTTTCTATATTACAGGTGCAGATGATGCGATAAATGCTGCCATTGCTAATGTAAATCCTAATGGCACACAGTATATTTATTATTTCTCAAATGAAACTTTAGCTGATATGCCAACAGAGCTACAGAGTAAACTTAGGAGTTATAATACTTTATATGACGAAATCAATACAACAAGAGAATATAATTTTAAGGCAGATAGAGTGGCTGAATACAACAAGGTCATAAATTATATCAACACTAAATTCGCATCTATGTCAAAAGATGATCAGGATAAGATCGAATATCCTACTCTCACACCACTTGTTGGTTATCCAGCACTCACTTCTGCATGGTATTCTGCTATGGATGTATACTATTTCCTAAACGATTCCATGATGCCAGTAATTGATGTTGATGGTATGGGACTAGATGATAGTATTACGTCTATTCAGGACGGACTGAAAGATCTTGGTGGTATTGCTGTTACAGGAATCAAGACTATCACTCAGAGCGCAGTTAAGGGTTCTGTAGAATCATTGGTCAAAACATTCTTCTCAGCATCTTATTATGATATGAATATAACAGATAGCTCGCTGTCTGATTATGATTCTTCAACAGACAAGAGAACATGGTCTGGTACTATCATCCTTACAAGTCATTCACAAATGGACGAGAACAATCAGTATCTTACCAAATCAGTCAAGATTACAATTGATGTAATTGAGTCCACAGAGAAATATATTGAACAGAAAATTACACGTATGACTAATCGTGCCGATGAAATCAAGGATAAGCAGATTACAAGTATTAAACTTGCAGAGGATAAGTTTAAGGAACAGCTTGGTTACTATTCTCTTGTCGAGTTAAATAATCTCAAGAAGGAATTTGAGGCTTGCAGAGATATCGCAGTTGATGGATTTACAGATGAGAGTGTTGATGTTCAGTATAATAATAGTGAACTCAAGGATAAATATGTGAATTTCTATAGTGGCAGAATTGTTGATATTCAGGATGAAATCAAAACTAGAGAAAGCCAGATCGAAGCAGTTAATGCTGTATACAATACAGAAAAGTCAACAGGTGAGATACAAGATATTGTCAATTCAGTTAAAGCAGAACTTGACCTAGAAAATTATCTTGGTGAAGATCTTTACATGTTATGGTATTCATACAGGCGTGAGGATGATTATAGCAATGATAACTATTCTTCTACTGGGCTTGACGACGTGACTCTTATAAAAAGAGCAACTGAGTTAGTTGAAGCTGCGCAGAAAGAGTTGTACAAAGCTGGTAATCTTCAATATAGTCTTAGTGCTACAATGGGCAATCTTCTTGCACTTGATGAATTTAAACCAATCAAGGACAAATTTGAAGTTGGTAACTTTATCAAGGTCGGAATAGATGATAAGGTATATTCTCTCAGATTGATGTCGTATGAGACGGATTTTGATTCTATTCAGGATATGCCTGTAGAGTTTTCAACTGTTGAAAAGGTGCACACAGGATATTCTGATGTGCAGTCGGTGCTTGATGCAAGCAGGTCTATGGCTACATCATACTCTTCCGTTAAGGATCAAGTTGACAAATCAAAGAAAACTACTGATACAGTTAATGATTGGTCAGATAATGGAATTAATGGCAATAATACGCAGTTTGTAAACAGTTCAGAACAAACTATCCTTATCAATAAGAATGGTATCCTTGGTCGTAGTTATGATGACCAACTTGATGAGTTTTCATTGAAACAATTTAAACTTGTCAACAACGGAATGTATTTTACAAAGGATGGTTGGCAATCAATTGAGACGGGTATTGGTAGATTTACATACAGGGATATCAATGGTAATCTTGTTGAAGACTACGGCATCATTGCTAAGACTGTAGTTGGTAATCTTATAATAGGTAAAGAACTCCAAATCTACAATGAAGATAAATCTATTGTTATAGACGAAAATGGTCTTACAATTGATGGTGGATATCTGAAGATTAAAGGCACAGAAGTCGGCTCTGATGGAAAGACTATCTCTGAGGTTATTATTGACCTTGATACAGCTCAAAAGTTAGTAGCACTTGCTCAACAAGCAGCCGATAAAGCACAAGAATCGGCTAACCAAGCCCAAGCATCTGCTAACAATGCTCAGAAAACAGCAGATGAAGTAAAGACTGTTACAGATAATCTTGTAACTGAAACGAATGAAATCCGTGAACTTGCCGAAAAAGGTGTGGATCATGTAACAACCTATTTCTATCAATCTGATTCTGCTACAAAGTTAGTTGGTGGCGAATGGACAACAAATAGTGTTACATGGATAAGCGGAAAATATGTGTGGCAAAAAGTTATTACATACTACAAGGACGGAACAGATAATTCTCAAACAGCAAAAGCTATTTGTATTTCAGGTGCTAATGGTCAAGATGGTAAACCAGGTGAGAATGGTGTAAAGGGTAAAGGTATAAAATCTATTACTCCTCAGTATACCATTTCTGATAGCAACGTTTTACAACCAAATGAAGGTTGGTCGGATAAAGAACCAGCTTGGTCAGAGGGAAAATATATATGGACAAGAACACTTGTTGTATATGATGACAATACACAAGAAACAACTCCTCCTATCGTGTCTAATGGATTAAATAGTGCTCTGTCTATTTCTACTGCTGCAAGAAAACAGGCTGATTTAGCTAAATCTACAGCAGACAGTGCAAACACGACCGCAAGTGAAGCCAAATCAACTGCCGATAGTGCATCTCAGACAGCTAATAAAGCAAGTGAGAATGCAACAAGTGCAGTAGACAAAGCAAATACTGCCAATACAAATGCATCTAATGCATTGAGTGCAGCCAACTCTGCTGACCAGACTGCACAGGATGCTTCTACAAAAGCTGACGCTGCCACAAAGATTGCCAATTCAGCAAGTGAAAAAGCCGATAGTGCCAATGCAAATGCTTCTTCTGCTATTGACATTTCTAATAGTGCCAAAGGCATTGCAAATAGTGCTAAGTCTGTTGCCGATACAACCAAAGGCTTAGTTGATGATGTGAAGACAGATTTATCAACTAATTATTCTACCACTGAAATTGTAAATGATAAAATCGACAAAAAAGCAGAAACAATTACTACTTCCATCACAAAAACAGTATCAGAGACTTATGAGACAAAATCTGATAGTTCACAGAAGCTTACAGATGCAAAATCTTATGCTGATGGCGTAGGTAGTAATACTCTCTCATCTGCAAATGAGACAGCCAAAGGATATGCTGATAAAGCAGAGAGTAATGCAAATGCAAACACGGCAAATCAGCTTAAATCTTATGCTAAAACAACTGATATGAAGGTTGAGATTGAAAAGAGTGCCAACGGAATTAAGCAGACTGTTGCTGAAACTTATGTTAGTAATGCTACTTATGAAACAGATTTGAACAATATTCAGGGACAAATAGATGGGAATATTCAGACATGGAGTGGTACAGATGTGCCTACATTGAAGAATGAACCTGCAAGTACATGGTCTGATGAAGAGAAAGCCACTCACATCGGAGATATATATTATGATGATAATAATCATGCATATAGGTTCAGAGTTGATAGTGGAGTGTATTCATGGCAGGTTCTTACAGATACAGATGTAACAAAGGCACTGTCTGATTCTGCTGATGCCATATCAAAAGCAAATGCCACAGAGAAGAAATTGACGACAGATTACAAAACATGGTCAGATACAAGTTCGGAGATTGAACAGACAAAAAATGGTATTTTACAGACGGTAAAAGACACCTATGCCGAATCTGCTACTGTCACAGATTTAAGCAATAATCTCAAGACAAACTATTCAACTACAAAAGATATGAATAGTGCTATTAAAGAAAAGGCTGATGAGATTACTCTTGCTGTTTCAGAAACATATTCTACAAAGAAAACTGTTGAAGAGAATCTAGCAACCTCTAAGAGTTATGCGGATGGTGTTGGTTCTAAGACACTTGAATCAGCTAAATCTGATGCAACTTCTAAGGCAAATCAAGCTAAGTCTGATGCTATTGCCGATACGGATAAGAAATTGACATCATATTCGACTACTGAGCAGATGAAGTCTGCTATAAAAGAAAGTGCCGATAAAATTTCATTAGATGTGTCAAAGACTTATTCTACTAAAGAGGAAGTTGAAAATATTCAAGTTGGTGGAAGAAATTTACTTGTAAAAACAAATCAGGGTAAAACCAAATGGGCAAATGCTTATGCTAACGGTTCATATTCGTGTGAATCTGTTAATTGGAATGGTATAAATGCTGTAAAAATGAGTTGTGCTACTCCTACTACTTCTTGGAGAATGTTTATGTTCAATGGTCTATTGGAGAATTTTGATAAGTTAGAACCAAGTGCAATCTATACATTATCTTATGATGTGATTGGAAATGTTAATGTAGGTTTTTCAAATTTATGGGATAGTGATGCAACTCATAGCATTATGGCTTCAGCACAGGAAACTGTTATAAAAAAAACATATGGTTTCCATTATATTGTAAATATAACTTTGAAAGATGCATTAAATAAAAGCAAACAATTGGTATATTTTAAAAATAACTTAAAAGCAGGGGAATCTGTAATTATTGCAAATCTCAAACTTGAAAAGGGCAATAAGGCAACCGATTGGACACCAGCTCCTGAAGATGTGGATTCTGATATCTCAACCGCAAAAGATGAGGCTGTTGCTTCTGCCAACAAAACTTTAACTGAGGAAATTATAAAAGTTAATTCGAATATAACATCAACCGCTGAATCTATTACGTCAACAGTCAAAAAGACTTATGAAACAATAGATAACGTCAACAAGGTAAGAACTTCTGTTACAGAAGCCGAAACAAAGGCACAACAGTCTCTCGATCAATTCTTATGGCTCGTAAAATCAGGTTCATCTTCTACTTCTCTTACTCTTACAGATTCTGCTGTTACGGCAATTACAAAACAGTTCACGATTAAGTCTCCTGATGGTTCAGCAACGATTATTGAAGGTGGAAAACTTAAAACAGATGCATTAAAGTCAAACAATTATGTTGTTGGTAATGATGGAACATATAGTGCATTTGGTACGTTTCTTGACTTGTCTAATGGAGAAATTCACACACCTGGATTCTATTTAGATTCAGTTGGTAATGCCTTTTATCAAGGTACGGTAAATGCTGATGCAGGTTACTTTGGAGATGCCAATAATAACTGGTATATTGGCTCTGCTGAGTTTGATAATATCAGAAACAAAGATGATGCGCTTGTGAATGGTGTAGAATATAGTGCATTAATTTCTAAGGGCAACGCTGCTCTTACGGCTGGTCATTGGTATCTCATGTCACAAGATGGTAGTCTTGGTATTCAATCGGGATGGACAACCATCAATGGTGGTAACTATGTTTTCGATAAAGAGACACAGAAATACTATGATATGGGTATGGTTGAGCCTATCTTCGGCTCTAAGAACGAATGGGATAATAAATTCTTGTATATTCGTAGAGTTAAAGATCCGTCTTCTTCTCAGTCTACTTGGGAATATCTATTCAAGGTAGATAAAGATGGTACTATTTATGAAAATGGTACAAAGCTTTCAGATAAATATGCTCGTAAGGATGCTGTAGGTAGTACATATCTCCCACTTACAGGAGGTACAGTCACAGGTAATTTAACTGTTAATGGTGCTCTCACTGCTACAGCTAGTAAGGCTAACCAGCTCACTCATACATTGAGTATCAATGGTAAGTCATGGAATGGCTCGGCTGATTTGACAGTTGGAACTATGGGCGTTGCTTATGGTGGTACGGGCAAATCAGTTTGGACTGCTAACGGTATTATATATGCAAGTGCAAGCGGTACATTGTCGCAGTTGTCTCTTGGAACTGTTGGTTATATATTACAAAGTGGTGGTACTTCTGCCCCATCATGGGTAAATCCGTCTACTCTCAATGTAGCAAGCGCAACAAAAGCAACCCAAGATGGTTCGGGCAATACAATTTCAGACACATATCTCAGAAAAGATTTTGATTCAGTTAGTCAGAACGTGTCATTTGGTGGCTCAGTAGATGTAGATGATCTTACAGCAGGAACACTTCTTGTTAGTGGAGTAGCTAGGTTCGCTAATGGACTTATCGGTAATCTCAATGGTAACGCTTCTACCGCTACAAAACTAGCAACTGCAAGGAAGATAGGAAATGCAAGTTTCGATGGGAGTGCTGATATTACTTTGGCTCAGATTGGAGCTTCAGCAGTTGGTCATATACATGATTATTTACCTTTGAGTGGTGGAGTTATTACAGGTGATTTAGTCATTAATGGGTATCTTCTTGGAGAAGCCAAATCTACAGGAGCTACTAATCATGCCATATTGCTTGGACACGCAAATCAGAATTATATGAACTTCTACGAGACGGGTGGATTATTCCAATTCTATAAAAGTACAAGTGGTAAAAATACACTTCTTGGTAAGATAACATCTAATGGTTGGGAAGGTAATGTAGTTGGTAATGTAACTGGTAATGCTTCAACTGCCACTTCGACAGGTAAATTTACGACAGCTCGGAATATTACGATCGGCTCGGCTAAAAAGTCGTTTGATGGTACATCAGATATATCATTTTCTCTCTCTGATATTGGAGCGTCTTCATCAGGTCATACACATAATTACGCTTCAAAAGTCACTCTTGCTGGTACAGATTATTCATGTGTAAGCAATGCAATTACCATTACAAAGGCTAATCTTCAAACTGCAATAGGTTCAACTGGTCTTGGTCTTATGACCGAAAAGGAACGTAGTAAACTGGATTCTATCAAGGTTTCAAGTGGAGGCACAATCGACTTCTCAGGTGTAACTGCTAGTGGTGCATTGACTGCCGTAGTAGGTGATGATAAGACAGTTGCGATTACTCATAATACAAGTGGCGTGAAAGCTGGTACATATAAATCTGTTACTGTTGACACTTATGGTCATGTAACGGCTGGTACTAATCCTACTACGCTAAGTGATTATGGTATTACTGATGCATTGAGTTCAAGTACGAAGTATGCTCTAAGTAATAGTGTTGGTGGCAATGCTTTAAAGGCTAATTTATTAGCTAATTTAGGTCGTCTTACAGATGCAAATGTTACTGTTACTGGCAGTGGTGGAGTAGCCACTTTCAAGGCATCAAGTTCTATGACTTCTCATAAGCCACCTAAAGATGGTCATATTTTGCATTTTTATTGGGATAACACAGGTAACTGGGATAGCCAAATGTGCATCTCGGCAGATTCTTCTCCTACTGTATATGTGCGAGGAATGACTGGACAAGCTAATACCTATGGTGATTGGAAAACATTATTAGACAGTACAAATTATACATCTTATACTGTCAAGAAAGACGGTACAGGAGCAAGTGGCACATGGGCTATTGACATTACAGGTAATGCTGCTACTGCAACGAAGGCTACTTCTGCTGATTCTGCTACAAAAGCCACTCAGGATTCAGATGGTAATCCAATTAATTCTACTTATTTAAAATTAATTGGTGGAAGTATGACAGGAACTATAGCTACATTAGCGTCCCAAATTCTTAGATGGACTCCTTCGACTACTGACAATAATGACACTGGATGTAGTTGGTATGGAATTGGTACATATAAAGCGAGTGATGGCTATAAAAGGTTAAATATATCTCATTATTTTGGCATCAATTTTACTACTAAAAATTCAGATAGTTGTTTTACTCATAATGGTAATACTATAATTACGTCTGCAAATATCGGATCTCAATCGGTTGCTTCCGCTACCAAAGCAACCCAAGATGGTGCAGGAAATGTAATTACATCTAAATATGTCACAATAGATACAACACAGACCATATCAGGAGCAAAAACCTTCTCGAAGGAAACAACGATTTCATCTGCCACAGTTTCGACCAGTAAGACCACTGGCGCACTGAAAGTAAAGGGAGGAATCGCTTCTGAGGGGCAAATAAGCGCAGATAAAGTAATGATTGGTGATAAGTGTACATTAGAGTATGATGCCAATTTACAGTGCTTAAACTTCGTTTTTGCTTAATGATATATGTATTTTTAAGGAGAGTAGGGAACGGTACTACTCTCCTATTTTATAAAGAAAGGAGTGTGATAGATTGTTATGTTTATGGTTGCCATTCACAGATGGGACAACGAAAAATTATGGTTTAACAAATATGGATGTAGTAGACTATGGAACTTCTGTATATGACCAAGGAAAACTCGGTAAATGTAGATCGTTTGTTGGTAATGGATATTTACAGTTATCTAACGCTTTTGGAATTGAATCGGGAAAAGATTTTTCTTGTTGTTATTGGATAAAAGAAATAAGTAATAATATATTATCTAAATTTAGAGTTGTATATCAATGTGGCAATTTAATTATTGGACATTATGGTAACAAATTTGATATTTATAGTATTACTGGTA
>OFMU01001116.1_pt1 | contig 16452 bp, 13 predicted proteins | sample 1541861 | NCBI WGS metagenome assembly OFMU01 (sample SAMN04209238, study PRJEB22552) | human gut metagenome | biome: gut; material: feces | host: Homo sapiens | place: USA: Oklahoma
GTGAAATAAGTTCTTATAACCTTATAAATCGTTGCATATCAGCAGTTTTGTATTTGTTTTTGCTCTTGTCTTTTGTAATAGTACCCCCCTGTTAGATAACGGGGGCTTGATAATCGCTCGCCATAGGCTCGCTCACAGACGAAGTGAACCATTCCCTCGCCAGCAAGCTGGCGTGGCTCTATGTCTTCGACAGCCACCGCGAATGGATCACTTCGCCTATTATGCTTTTTCGCTCTAACTTTTAATCTACCAATCAAATTATACCTCTAATGTACGAATTAAATTTACCATTTCAATAGCTCCTTGTGCACATTCAGAGCCTTTATTTCCTGCTTTACTACCAGCTCGTTCTATCGCCTGTTCAATCGTATCTGTCGTAAGAACACCGAACATAACAGGTATTTCGGTATTTAAACTGATTTGGGCAATTCCCTTTGATACCTCACTACACACATAATCATAATGGCTTGTACTGCCTCGAATAACTGCCCCTAAACAAATAATCGCATCATATTTTTTACTTTTTGCCATTTTAGACGCTATCAACGGTATTTCAAATGCTCCCGGAACCCAAGCCACCTCTATATCCTTTTCGCTAACATTTTCTCTTTTCAAATTGTCTAATGCTCCTGCTAATAGCTTTGAAGTTATAAACTCATTAAACCTTGCTACAACAATACCTATTTTAATATTTTCTGCCACTAAATTGCCTTCAAAAGTATTCATTTATTTTTCCTCCATATTCAAAATGTGCCCCATTCGGTCTTTCTTTGTTTTCAAATAAAAACTATCATAAGGATTTGCTTCTATTTCAATCGGTACTCTGCTTGAAATTCTCATTCCATAATCTTCTAACTGATAAACTTTATCAGGATTATTTGTAAGTAAATGCAATGATTTTATTCCCAAATCTCTTAAAATCTGTGCTCCAATATAATATTCTCTTAAATCGCCTTGAAATCCTAATGCAAGGTTAGCGTCAAGGGTATCCATACCGTTATCCTGCAAATGATAGGCTTTTAGTTTATTGACAAGTCCGATACCTCGTCCTTCTTGTCGCATATAAAGCAATACACCTGAACCATTTTCTGCAATCATTTTCATAGCTTTATCTAACTGCTGTCCGCAATCACAGCGTAAAGAACCAAAAACATCTCCTGTTAAGCACTCTGAGTGAACACGACATAACACATCGTTTCCATTATCCAAATTTCCCATAACCAATGCAATATGATGTTCTCCATTCAGTTTGTTGATATAACAATGTGCTTTGAATTTTCCGTATTTTGTGGGCATTTCTACAATCGAAACACATTCTACAAGTATATCATATACTTTTCTATATTCCTGTAATTCTTTAATTGTGAGGGTAGGTATATGGTGTGTTTGAGAAAATTGAATTAAATCAGGTGTTCTCATCATTTTCCCGTTTTCATTCATGATTTCACAGCATAAGCCACATTCTTTTAATCCTGCCAACCTCAATAAGTCAACAGTTGCTTCCGTATGTCCGTTCCTTTCCAGAACACCTCCATTTTTTGCAATCAGAGGAAACATGTGCCCCGGTCTACGAAAATCAAAGGGATTTATATTCTCAACCACACACATACGAGCCGTCAATCCTCTTTCTTCGGCAGAAATACCTGTTGTAGTATCCTTATAATCAATAGAAACCGTAAAGGCAGTTTCATGGTTATCTGTATTATTTTCAACCATAGGGGAAAGCATAAGTTGGTTAGCTAGACTTTCACTCATAGGCATACAGATTAAGCCTTTTGCATAAGTCGCCATGAAATTAACATTTTCTGTTGTAGCCGATTGTGCCGAACAAATCAAATCTCCCTCATTTTCTCTCTCTTTATCATCCATAACCAAAACAAGTTTTCCCTCTTGTAACGCCTGCAATGCCGCTTTTATTTTTTGATATTTCATTATTCCTTTATCCTTTCTGTTAAAATCCATATTGGCATAATAACTCTTTCGATAACTCCGTTTTATTGCTGTTGTCTATGAGTTTCTGCACATATTTACCTAATATATCATTTTCAAGATTAACCATATTCCCAATTTGTTTATCCTTGAGAACTGTTTGCTCTAAAGTATGTGGGATAACGGATACTAAAAAGTCTGTTTTCGATACTTTTGCGACAGTAAGACTAATACCGTCAATAGCAATCGAGCCTTTTTCGACAATTAAATTTAAGATTTCTCTTTTCGTATTGATTTGATACCACATAGCATTTTTCTCTCTACGCACAGAAGATATTCTGCCTGTTCCATCAATATGCCCTGTAACAATATGACCGCCCAACCTGCCATTCATAGGTATAGCTCTTTCTAAATTCACACAACTTCCATGTTTTAATAGACTAAGAGCTGTTCTATTCCATGTTTCATTCATCACATCAACTGTGAAAGACTGGCGATTAAAACAAGTAACTGTAAGGCAAATGCCATTTACTGCTATGCTATCCCCTAAATGTATATCTTCTAATATTTTTGAAGCCTTAATGGATAGTTTACAGTTACAAATATCTTTCTGTATTTTTTCTATTTTACCGATTTCCTCTATTATTCCTGTAAACATGAATAAATCACTTCACTTTCTATGAGATAATCATTTCCTACTTGAGAAAAAGCATACGGTTTAAGCATAACGGCATCATCAGGAAAAGCAACCCCTTGCCCGCTTACAGGACTTTTTGCACTCCCACCAAATATTTTGGGTGCTATATAGACTTGCACCTCATCGACAATTTGTTGTTCAAGAGCACTCCAATTCATTGCACTTCCGCCCTCTAAAAGCAGGCTATCTATCTGCATATTTCCTAAACATTGCATTAAATTCATTAAGTCAATATGATTACCTTTTTTCTTTGTATGAATAATTTCACAACCGTATTTTCTATAAAGACCTATCTTACTTTCATCACTAGAAGAAGTAGCAATATAAGTCTTAATATCATTCGCTGTTTTTATAATTTTTGATGTAATGGGTGTTCTTAAATTTGTATCACATACGATACGGATAGGATTTTTTCCATTCTCTAATCGGCATGTCAGTAAAGGATTATCTTGAATAACAGTATTGACTCCTACCATGATTGCAGTAACCTTATGCCGAAGTTGATGTACCTGTTTTCTCGCTTCTTCTCCACTTACCCATTTTGATTGATTTGTATAAGTTGCTATCTTTCCGTCTAGTGTCATTGCATATTTCATAAAAACATAGGGAATGTGCTTTGTAACATATTTTCTAAAAACTTTGATTAACTGCTGGCACTCTTTTTCTAAAATGCCCACATCAACTTGAATATTGTTTTTCTCAAGTATTTTTACACCTTTTCCAGACACAATAGGATTACAGTCTAAAGTTCCAACGACTACTCTTGTAATGCCACTGGCAATAATTATTTCTGTACAAGGTGGTGTCTTTCCATAATGACAGCATGGTTCAAGTGTTACATAAAGTGTTGATCCTATAGGTGATTCCCTGCAATTTTTAAGTGCATTTCTTTCAGCATGCATTCCACCAAAAGTTTCATGGTATCCCTGTCCTATAATCCGATTATCTTTTACAATTACTGCTCCAACCATAGGATTAGGATTGACATAGCCAGCACCTTTTTTTGCCAATTCTATTGCTAATTTCATGTATTCTGCATCGCTCATTTTTACACCTCCAAAAAAATACATGCCTTGAATAAAAGCTATCCAAGACATGCAAAAGAGGATTTATGCGATTAAATAAAATGCTCCGAAACGATACGAAATCATTTCAGAGCACGCAAAAAAGCATAAATATACTTTCATCTTCTTTCATCCAGACTATACTGTCGGCTTTGGAATTTCACCAAATCATGCCTTTCGGCTCGTGGGCTGTACCACCGGTAGGGAATTGCACCCTGCCCTGAAGATAGTTATTCAATTACAGACAATTATAATATTTGACATTATTTCTGTCAATAGAAAGTTTTTTCTCATTCGTCAAATACAATAATTTGCAAGCAGGTAAACACAGGTTATTTCTTAATATCCTTTTGTTTGGGAAACTCCATTTTCCCAGCGGGATACTGCCTGTCTTGTGACCATGACTTTGCCGGCCAGTTCATCCTGAGATAAACCTTTCTTCGTACGAAGTTCTAATATAACATCCTTTGTTTCCATCGCATCTACCTCCGTTATCGATATACCGATATCTTAGCAGAAAAGCTTATGACCGGAAAGCAACCTGCTGTTTCCTCCTACAGACAAATCCTTTCTTTCATGCAAATCTCTGCTTACAGACAAATTCTTTCTACAAACGAACCGCTTCTTCCCCTCAGATCATTTATGCTCCTTTATAATCGCCATCGCATCCGTTGACAGATCTTTTCCTTCATATGTTATCAGTAATTTTCCCGGAAAATGCTGCTCATACCACTTTTTCTTCCTTTCCCAATGTGCGCTGTAATCTGGCAGATCTAATCTTCCCACATGCTCCCAATAATAGGTTTCGCCTCTGAACTGCACCGTAAAGTCCGGTAAGAACATGGTTCCATCCGGGGCATATAGTGGATCCTCATATACAAAAGGCACGTCCTCTTCTACCAGCATATTGGCAATAATAACTTCCGATTTTGATCTTACAAAATATTCCGATAATGTTGCCAGCTTCTTCTCATCTGCATACCAGTTCTGGATATAAAGAAGTTCTTCCGGCAATGGCTCAAACCTGAATACCGATGAATTGATTCTTCGAACTGCTGATTTTTCGATATGACCTAATGAAGTTAACGTACCCATATCCTCCTGTAAAAGAACTGTAACCTTTTTCTGTGCCCGCGTAACCGCCGTGTAAAGAAGCTCCATTGATAACAGGTGACTGTCCCTCTTTGGAATAATAATATACACATAATCAAATTCAGACCCTTGCGATTTATGCACACTTATCGCATAAGCAAGTTCCAGGTTTTCCTGCACTTTCTGCTCCGGCAGCCTCCATCCCTTTTCATTACTTCCATAATTTCTTCCATAGTTATATTTCAGATTCTTCCTGTTCTTATTGGAAAAAACAACCTGAAATCTTTCTATCCGGCTGGCATGAAGATAATCCTTATTCTTGCTGTCAAATGGATGTATCAGGACAAGTCCTATTTCCCCATTAAAGACTTCCTGTTGCTCAGTAGCCCTGCTATTCAAATTATAAGCGTATGCCATATCTGATTTCGGCCGGTTCCGGAATTGAATTACCTTGTCAAAATAACTGATTCCGTCAAGATTATATCTATGACTCCAATATGGGTTAAATTCACTTTGCATAAAAGAATTTAATGCTTGCGTTCCGTAAAATTCTCCCCGATAAGGTGAAATTATCTGTATCATATCCGGATTCGGACTGCCGTCTGATTTTCTGATTGCCTGCTGCCACAACTTATCCTGTCGTCCTGCGTATTCCGTTACCCCGGTTATATTTTCCATATCTTTAATCAGTACATCCCTCAATATATCTTCCAGATCGTTCTGCTCTTTCCAGAAATAAACGGCCAGATCTTTGTCAATGTCACCATTCCCATTTTCCACTATTTTCGTGAATAATTCTTCTTTCTTCCGTTTCAACTCATCGGCTGCCACAGTCTCCGACATATCCGACTGTTTCTCCTGAATGAACAATTCCGCAAGATCAAGAATACCACATCCATTTCCCTCTACCCTGTTTACCAGCTGTCTGATATTCTCTGTAAGTACTCCGACATTATCAGGATACTCTTCATTCAGCCATGCAATGGTATCGGAGAATACTTTTCCTCTGCCGATCGGCGGTAACTGATTGGGATCTCCGACCAGTATCAGTCTCTGTACACTGTTCCAGTTAATACTGCGTACAAGTGCAGCAAATAAATTCAAATCAATCATAGAACATTCATCTATAATAATTGTATTAACATCCTGTCCTTTACTTCCGCCCACTCTTTTTAACGTGAAATTCCTGTTCAGCCAGCCGTTACCTGCCAGATACGAATGAATGGTCATAGAATTCTTCTCCGTCTGGGTTTTGATTCTTTCAGCCGCCTTTCCCGTCGGTGCCATAAGTAAAAATCCGGCTGCCTGCCCATGCACTCTTTCGATATTTTCAACAATTGCCTTAATAACCGTTGTCTTTCCGGTTCCCGCTGCTCCTGCCAATACACAGATTGGCTTCGAAAATATCTGCATACATATATCAGCCTGTTTATCCAAAATGGCTTCATACTGCTCAGAAGCAGTCTCATTCAGCCTGGATTCCGGATTTCTTAACTTTTTCTTGAACTTCTCCTTTGTAATTGCCATTTTTAGTGAAATATCCGGACGTTCTGCCAACATCGTAAAGACATTTTCAATCTGACGTTCATCTTCATATACCCATTTGAGATATAAATAAAGAGTCTTATCATCATCTTCTTTTATCTCAAGTGCCTTATCCAGAATATCTCTGTCAATTTTGAAGTTCTTAAGTTTATATGTATAGCGCTTCCAGTCCGGCATACGGTCCAGTCTGTGATTAATGGATTTTAGAATCGTTTCCGCTTTACCAAAAGAATGTGCCGCAATCCGGTTCAGTTCATCGACGCAGAATGCGCGTAACCGTTCCGTTGCACCGGCATCAAAGATATCTGCAATCCCATATTCCGGCGATGCAATCATACCATTATCTATCTTGTAAAACGGAATCGTATCATCTGAATCCATTCCGATATATTGTTCAAATATGATATAAGGATTTTCAACCATTTCGGCAAGTGACGCAGTAATCGAAACATCACTTCTTTTTTCACTGAGAATAGCCTTCATTTGTTTTGCACTCAGGTCAAATCTTGGAAGGATATCCATAAGAAGCTGCTGTTCTTCCTCTTCCTTCAGCATATATTCTCTACGGACTTTCCTTAGATCAGAAATTATATGACCGGATACATCGTCCCTCTCACCTTCAAGGAGTTCTTTCACTTCCTCTCTGAACCGCTTCATATCTTGCTCATCGGTAATGGAAATATAATACTGTACCAATTCCTCCAGTCCCATATTTACCATTGCGGATGCAAATCCGGGATATGGACCTCTGGCTTTCCAAAGTTCATTTAAAACACTGTTAATCCACTTCTTGCGTTCGTCCCAATTCTCGGTATCATCCCCGATTTCAATCAATACATCAACCGTATTAAGAAGCTGATTCATAATCTCTATGGCATCATCATTCGAAACTTCCCTGCTTCCATACTTAAAAGGTGATCTGTGCTGTGGTTTTACTGCAATACGATTCAGTACTTCTTCTTTTTCCATATATTTTGCATATGGAATGGAAAATCCCTCATTTGGATAATTGGATGTAATCGGTTTCTGCCATATTACACCTCCTGCATAATCCGCTCTGATCTTTTCTGTTGTATTTTCATAATAATGAAAATCATCTATCTTCCTGATTCTTGATAGACCAACGATGACATATGTATCTTCTTCCTCTTCCGAAAATGGATTGCTGTATCCGGCATAATAAAATACAAGCGATTTTCCCTCTTCAAATTGAGCAAAATATGCCTCTGCATTTTTCTGCCGTTTGTCATTATCATAAGTTTTTCCACTTACCGACGAAGAAACTTCATCTTTATACATTGCTTCATAGCACCATGTACAAGCCGTATATGGAGGCAATGTCAAAACTGTCGAATCTGCTTCTCCTTTCTTCCACCACGATGGGGGATTTACTTTTACCTGAATGCTCTCTTTGCCAAAAGCATTTACACTCAATCCACATGCGGTTTTACACGGAAATGCTGAACACGGTTCACCGGCATGAGCTTTCTCAAATTCAAGATCGCGAGTTTCTGCGATTAATTCTCCCGGATAGGAATGTTGTCCGACACAATATACATTTTCACATGGTTTTTTACAGATATGACCATTCCATCCGTCACTATGCCATGCCAGCCTTACACTCATATGTACAGCCATATTTCTCCTCCTGAATCTTCTTTTATTTCATTACATATTTTTCTTATTCTCACAGACATCCTGATTATTTTACTTACACTCTAATACTTGTTATGCACCTTCTCCGCAAAGCACAGCACATCTTTTATCTCAACTTTTGTCCCATCATCGAGTACTGCCGTTCCACTCATATGTCCGAATACCTGGTGTTGATCCGACACGATCAGTTTATAATCCAGACATGCCGACCGGTCTAATATTGGAAGAAAATCCATCTCGAATCTGCCGTCACTGGACGTAACCTTCCATGGTTTACAGTAATCATCTTCCGGTATCACGAATTCTACATCATCAATCTTATGCGCTATCCCATCATAGAAAATCACATTTTCCGAAGCCACCTTTGTATTACCGAATCCATAACCAATGTTGAATCCAAATGCATGCCCGTTCACATCACAGTTCCCGGATCCCCAGTACCAGGTGTTATCATAAGTCCACACACCACGTCCCCAGTCCAATGTTCCAAAGTGCCGGTCCGGATGGAATTCATACCGCTTTCCGTCATATTCCGCATAGCCTTCCGCGCGCATGCAGTTGATTTTCTGATTATAATAGAACCTTCCCTTTTTCTCCCACGGTGTTGCGATGACCATGGTATCCATATCTGGCTGACGCAACCGGATATCACAGGAAAATGATTTGCCCTGGTAAAAGTTGTCAAACTGGCATGTAATATGACGTATCCTTATACTCTGCTTTGTTATATTCTGCTTTGTAATTTTCTCATCAGATCCCGGTCCTTCTGTATCCGACAATCCTGACATACTATTTTCCAGCACATAGCTTAATCTCAGATTTTTCTTCTCGTAAACAATATTCCCCTCAGACGAATTCTCCGGCATCGTCAGTTTCCCCATCGGAAATGCATCTAATATAGTCTCCGTATGTTCCCACGGTTCTTCCGAAAAATCAAGCAGAGACACAGACTGCAAGCCCACATAACCGTCATCTGAAAGTGTAAATGCCACAGCACAATCATCACCCACTACAAGATAATAGTCCCATTCTTTGATCCGGAATTTCGGAGCTTTGATCTGTGCTCTTGAATATTGCTGCAACTGTCTTCTTGACCAGCCCGGTTCTGTAATATTCCCTTGTTTATCCAAAAGCTGCTGATTTTTTATAACTTCATGATTTCTTTCTGACATATGCGTTCTCCTCCTTCCAAGGCGCATTGAAGTGCTGTAACCACAAAAATCCCATATAATATTTTTCGAAATTCTTCTTAAAATATTATATAGGATTTTTCTCTTTTTTTCATTAAACTGTCAGTATAAATTTTTACATAAAAATTAGCATCAACGGCTTTACTTATATCCTCCAGACTTAAAAGCTTGTTCTCCACAGTGGTATCACATTGATCACCGGTTCTTCATACGGATGTACTTTCTTCACAGCTTCAATTGTCTTATCAACATTTTCTGTATACACGGTTACTTCCACTTTCAGCTCCGGTTCGCAGCTGATCTCACCGTTGGTTCCGATATACGGATTACATCCGTCAAGCGGACGCCAGTAACCCGTTACCGGACTTACCGACATGCACGAATCATAGTTCCCGATATGTCCCGCATCAACCTCCTGCAGTGCTTTCTGCACAACTTCCAGATGCGTCGGCGGGAGAAATATTTCTAATTTACAGTATTTAAACTCCATGTTCTATACCTCTTTTCTACACCGTTCTCTATGGTTTTATCTAATTTCTACTCCGGCCATATAAAATTACTGTTTCCTGCTTCCAGTCCATCGATCAGAATATTCTGGCCTGTGCAAAATCTGTTTTGCACCGCCATAAAATAAATCCATTCTGCAGCTTCTTCCACACTCATCCAGCGTTTTAAAGGAGTCAGATCCATGATCGCATTCCACAGTTTTTCATCTTCCATCACCGGTTTATTTAACTCTGTCATCACTCCGCCGAAATCCAGACTGTTGCAGGTCGCCTGATACGGAGCAATTCTCATCGCAACATTTTTGGTATATGAAAGGATCCCACCTTTACTTGCCGCATATTCCGGGAATTCAGATCCGGTATGGCCGCTTGCAGATCCAATCATGATCACAGATCGGATCTCCGGCTGTACTGCGTAATGTTCTGTGACCGCAATGGTTCCTTTCAGATTGATATCAATATCATCTTCATTTTGTACACCTGCGTTGTTGATCACGATCTGCATGGGCGGAAGTTCTGGATACATCTCTTTATCACGGATGTCCAGACAATAATGCTTATAATCCGGATGTTCTATTGTAGATTCTCTCCGGTCAAATCCATAAACTTTATGTCCTTTTTTCAGAAAATATTTCGCACACCCTTTTCCAATTCCGGAGCTTGTACCTGTTATCAATACATTCACTTTCTACCTTCTCCTCTATAAGTTCTCTTTTTAATTTCTCTATAAATTTTCCTCTATATAATCGCCTTTATGAACTTTTCTCTACAAATTTTCCTTATAAGGTCACCTTATAATCTCTCCATCATATTCCTTGGCAGTGCCTTTGTAAGCGCGCTTACCACGAACAGACAGATCACACGGTCAATATAATCTGTAAAGAACTGAACCACAAAGCATGCTCCTACCATTCCCATCGGGGTTTTGGCAAGAAGCTGCACCAGAACCGTAGAACCTGATGATGTAATCCCGCCAAATAAGAATGCCGTAATGCAGGAACTTACAATGGTTGACGGTAATGTAATTACCAGCGCTGCTACAAATATCCACCATTTTTTCGGCTTATATTTCTGATATACCAGACCTGTCACCAGACCAAGAATGATACCGACAGGTGCATAGTATAAAGAATATACGTCAACCGTCATTCCCATGAACAGACCACTGATCACATTCGGAAGCATTCCATAAATCGGGCCTAATGTGGATGCAATGAATACGGTTCCGATACTGTCCAGATAAATTGGAAGCTTCAGAAATAATGCGATCTGTCCTCCAACCAGGTTAATGCAGATTGCAAATGCAACGATGCAGATTTTGTATGTTGATACTCTATATGTTGATGTTTTTTTCATGACTTACTTCTCCTCGCTTATAACATATTTTTCAAAATATCCAGACTCTCCGGTTCTACTTCCTGTACTCTCGAAAGCATCATTTCGAAAAACCGGTATGTATCTACCTGTGTCAGTACCTTTGCATTCGGTTCTTTCCGGTAAAAATTCATCGAATCGACAACCGACTGCCCCAGTGATATCCCTTCTGTCTCAATCTGGACAAAGGACTCAAATCCTTCACAGATTGAAGGATCAATAAAATATGCTACAGCAAGAGGATCGTTGATCACACATCCGACGATGTGTTCCCACTGCCAGTGAAAATCAAAATAAAACTTTGTGATCTTCTTAATAAATACACCTCTTTTTGCATTTATCCGGCACATATACTCAAGAATCGTTGGTGTCAGAACAATTTCTCTCGTCACATCCAGACCGATCATATGGATCTTCCGTCCATTCTGATACATTGCATCATATACTTTCGCTGCCGCATCCGGATCACACCAGTAATTGTATTCCGCTACCGGCGAACAATTTCCATGGCTTTTGAACGTTCCGCCCATAGACACGAATTCTTCGATCTGATCAAACGCAACTCTGTCTTGTTCGAGCAATGTTGCAAGATTCGTCATCGGTCCAAGTGCTATTATGGAAATGTGTCCTTCTTTCAGCTTTGATGCAAGGAATTCTACTGCTCCCATCTCCTGACGAAATCCTTCTACTTCTGGTAAAAAGCTTTCACCAAGTCCATCTTCTCCATGCGTGTCAAGTGCGTTGACATACTCCCGGCGAAGCGGTTTTTCTGCACCTATATAGACAGGAACATCTAACCTGTCCATATGCTTCAGCACTTTTTTCGCATTTCCGAATCCCATCTCTACCGGACAGTTCCCGCATACAATGGTGATTCCAACTACCTCGAGTTCTTCCGACTGCAATGCCAGCATGATAGCCAGGCTGTCATCGATACCCGGATCACAGTCGATGATTACTTTTCTTTTTTCCATTTTTTCTTTCCCTTTCTCAACCATTCAAAAGGCAAAAAAATACTTTTGCTTACAGAACCCCCATAAACAAAAGTAATCATACATGTTATGTACTTTGCCTAGTTTTTTATACTGGGAGGTTTTCGAACCAGTTCAAGGCTATATTTTAGCATGTTTAAGCAATATTGACAATATATTTACAGATAATCTACAGGACTTGCCACCGGCCTTTTTCGAATGTATAACGACATACAGAAAACCTGCCACTGGCAGCTTTTCTTGCATACTTTAGTATCAAAAAGGACCGGCTGACCGGTCCTTTTCATTTGTTATATGCTAATATTCTTAAGTCCTTGTCTTACTTCGGTAAGAATCCCTTACTCGTCTTCACGATCACCTTATCAAATACCATGAACATCGACGGCAGTACAAAGATAACCACGATCATACTGATGATCGCACCTCTCGCCATCAGGATACACAGTGAGCTGATCATATCAATATTCGAATACAATCCGACACCGACCGTTGCTGCGAAGAAGCTCAGTGCACTTACCATGATCGACTGTGCCGATGCGCGGTGTGCAGTTGTGATCGCATCATATTTTTCTGCTCCGTGATTGCGTTCTCTCTTATATCTTGTCGTCATAAGGATCGCATAATCTACGGTAGATCCAAGCTGGATCGTGCCGATAACAATCGATGCAACGAATGGCAGCTTCGTTCCTGTATAATATGGTATTCCCATATTTACAAAGATAGCAAATTCAATCACGCCAACCAGAATGATTGGAAGTGAAATGGACTTGAACAGTATTAATATGATCACAAAGATGATACCGATCGATACCACACTGACCGTCTTAAAATCTGTATCTGTAATGTCGATCAGATCTGCCGTCAGCGGTCCTTCACCGATCAGCATACCGCCTTTGTCATATTTGTGCAGAATCTTATTCAGTTCTTTAATCTGGGCATTCAGTTCATCCGATGCAACCTTATACTCAGAATTGACCAGAAGCAGCTGATACTTATCATTCTTCAGCATCTCGGTTACGGAATCCGGGATCATACTCTGCGGGATCGCCGGTCCGATCAGCGCGTCCAGGCCAAGTGCCCATTTGACACCATCCACATCATCCATCTTGTTGATCATCTTTGCCACATCTGCGGATTCAACCGAACTGTCCACGAGGATCATGTGTGTCGTGTTCATGTCATAATCTTCCTTCAGTTTTTCATTTGCAATGATACTCGGAAGATCCTTTGGAAGCGTCTCATCCAGATTGTAATAAACGGATGTATGATTATTTCCATAGATTGCCGGGAATAAAAGTACAAGGAAAATGATCACATAGATCATATACCGCTTTGTAACTTTATCCGATATCCTTCCGATGTCCGGAAGAAACGGCTTATGCATGGTCTTCGTGATCCATTTATCACAACACAGGATCATGGATGGAAGGATTGTCACACAGGCGATCACGCCGAGGACGACACCTTTTACCATAACCACACCGATGTCCATACCAAGCGTAAATGTCATGAAGCACAATGCGATAAATCCGGCTACCGTTGTAACGGAACTTCCGATTACGGATGAAAATGTCTGGGATATCGCATGTGCCATTGCACGCTCTTTGTCTCCGTTATATCTTGCCTGCTGCTCCTCATAACTGTGCATCAGGAAAATGGAATAATCAAGTGTAACGCCAAGCTGCAGTACCGCCGCCAACGCTTTCGTAATATAGGAAATCTCTCCTAGGAAATAGTTACTTCCCAGATTATAAATGATCGCCATTCCGATACTCAGCATAAAAAGTAACGGGATAAAATACGAATCCATCGTAAGTCCTAATACGATCACCGCCAGAACAACTGCGATCAGTACATATAACGGTGTCTCTTTCTCAGCCAGGTTCTTCGTATCCGTAACAATTGCAGACATACCACTTAAGAAACACTGCTTTCCGGCCAGTTTACGGATCTCCCCGATTGCTTCCATCGTTCCGTCGGAAGAAGTACCCTCATCAAAGAAGATTGCCATCATCGTGCCCGTATCTGAATTGAATACTTCGTAGACATCTTTCGGCATCATGCTCTTCGGCATGCTGATATCTGCAAGTGAATCGTACCACAGAACCTTCTGCACATGATCTACTTTTTCGATCTTTGCTTTCAATGCCGATACATCTTTATCTTCCATTCCGTCCACGATAAACATTGAAAAAGCACCGGTTCCAAAGTCTTTTACCAGGATATCCTGACCCTGCATCGTCTCAATGTCTTCCGGTAAATATGTCAGCACATCATAATTGACTCTTGTATTCACATATCCAAGTCCCGCCGGAATCAAGAGTAAGATACTGATGATCAGTATCGGAATTCTGAACTTCACTACCTTTTTACCAAATGCAACCATATTCATAACCGCCCCTCCTTTTATGACCATTTCTTTACAGCCTTTTTTATTGCTTCTTACTCTTATCAGCATTTTTGACTATTGGTCATTTTTGTACCTAATTGCAATATACATCAAAAAAGACCAAGAGTCAATACAGTTTTTGACTATTGGTCATTTTTATTCTTATACAATTTTCTCAGATTGTATCGCTGCATTTTCAGGTTGATATTTTCCTATATTTCCAGCATTCCAAGTCTTGCCAGAACTTTCAGATCCATGTTCTTTACATTGTCTCCAAACTGGATACGGATGTGCTCACCTTCCATGTCTACAACGACACCCTCACCGAATTTCTTATGCTTTACAATCATGCCTTCACCAAGTGCATCCGCAAGTTCCTGATAGCTTTTTCCAGGTTGCTTCTGAGATCCATGCCCGGTGCCATATCCATGATACATTCCATTTCCCTTTATGCCATATGTTCCCGCCGGACTATAATCTCCCCATTTTTTCATTCCTGCATATTCTTTTTGCTGATTCTCCCTCAGATTCCTCTTTCCCAGCAACTCACTGCAGAATTTGGACGGCTTATTCGTCGTAAATACATTCAGCTGATTCTTTGCTCTGGTCACACCTACATAGAAGAGTCTTCTTTCTTCCTCATAAGTTTCAAGTTCTTCCTTTGATGCCGTCCGCGGATTTGCCAGTACTTTTTCCGGCAATATTCCATCCATAACATCCAGAAGATAGACAGTATCATATTCCAGTCCTTTACTTGCATGCATGGTAGACAGAATAAACGGACAATCCTTATCTGATACTTTTTCCTGAATGATCATTCTCAGTTCTTCCAGTCGTTTCAGTAATTTTTCCGGAGATTCTGCCCTGCTTCCAATCAACTTGACCGTCTCCAGCTTATTGGCATTCATGCCCATTTTTTTCAGATAATCCTGATATCCCATATATGTCAGGATCTGGTTGACAGCCTCATCCCCCGGCATATTTAAGATACGTACCATCTGCCGTTTCAGATTACGGATATTATCTTCCTGATATTTCTCCAGATTGCCGTATTTTAATGCCGCATCCAGCACCTCCATATCTTTCTCCTGACTGATCTGTGCATATCTTAATGCATCTTTCTTGTTAAAGAACAATTTCATCCGGTAATAGATCTGCATGAACAGTTCCGTATCTTTTGGATCCATTGCGAACCGGATGATATTCTGTACATCCAGAACCGTTCGGTGGGTAAAAAATGAAAGGTCTGCATTCCGCATGCGATACGGAATATCCTTTCTTTCCAGCAGATCGATCAGTGGAATCGCACACTCATTATCACGGTACAGAACTGCTGTCTCCGTCGCCGGTGCATCTGCCCTGCCCCTATGTTCCTCCGATCCGTTCATGCCGATCATTCCAGCCGTACATTCCTGTGCAGCTTTCATCAGATACACATACTGTGCTTTTCTCGATTTTAGAGAAATTTCCCGGATATCCGTTCCGGCTTCTCTTGCAGCTCTCATATGCTTCTCATGCCGGAGTGTATTCTTCTGAATGAATTTATCTGCCGCTTCTACAATCTTTGCATTCGAGCGGAAATTTTCTTCCATCAGAAGAACTTTTGCCCCCGGATGATTCTTTTCAAATGACAGCAATGCCTCCGGATATGCCGCCCGGAATCCATAGATACTCTGATCTTCATCTCCAACCATAAAAAGATTGCCTGTTCCGGCTGCCAGCAGCGCAATGATCGCATGCTGGATCTTTGATGTATCCTGCGCTTCATCCACACAGATATATGGATATCTATTTTGAAAATATGCAAGCACATCCGGATCCTTCCGCAGCATATTATAGGCATACAACATCTGATCGTCATAATCCATCAGCTTCTGTTCCCGCATCTGCCTGCAGTATTCACGGTAGATTTCTGCAATCCGGATATCTGATTCTTCCTCTAATTTTTGAAGTTCTTCTTCGTTCAGCATCATATTTTTTATATATGTGATCAACGTTCTTACATTCTTAAGATCACT
>OFMU01001129.1_pt1 | contig 16369 bp, 15 predicted proteins | sample 1541861 | NCBI WGS metagenome assembly OFMU01 (sample SAMN04209238, study PRJEB22552) | human gut metagenome | biome: gut; material: feces | host: Homo sapiens | place: USA: Oklahoma
CACCTGGCATAACCGCTGTTGCTATTAATAATAACGAAACTATTACTGTCTGAAGTATAACTGCTTTTTCAGGTATACCAACAGAATTTACTTTTGTAAATTTATCTGGGAACATTCCCTTTGGCACAGATCCAAATAGCATTTTTATAGGTGAAGCTATGTATATTATTGTAGCTCCTAGCATTGAAAACGCTACTCCTCCAGCTATAAGTTTTACAAGCCAGTCTCCTATTCCTAGAAGTGCTGCAACCCTACCTATTGAATCAAGTATTCCAGTAGATGCTTGTATTTCTTCAGGTGGTAATATCATAGTAATTGCTATAGATCCTAGTATATATAATCCAGCAACTAAGACTGCTGATATTAATATAGCTTTTGGATAAGTCTTTTTAGGATTATCTATTTCTGTTATAAAGTTTGCTATAACCTCTGCTCCAGTGAATCCAAATATTATTCCTGATACAGCTACCAATGAATCTGCATTAAATTTTGGAGTCATAGTTGCAACAGTATATACTGAAGCCGAAGGCCGTTTTTTAAGAACAACTATTGCTATAAAAGCAAATGATATTAGTATTACAGATGGTATGAAAGAACCAAATGCTCCAAAACTAGTAAATATTTTTGAGCCACCCATTCCTTTCATACTCATCATAGATAGTAGCCAGAATATGACAACTGAAAATATCATTACTACTATTTTATTATCTGCAAGTTCTGGTCTCCCTATAAAATAACTTATATTTATAACAAAGAATGTCATAAAAGAAGCATACCAAAATATTTTAGATGTCCAATTTAGCCAAGCTGCCATAAATCCATATTTTTCTCCTAGAGCTTCTTTTACCCATACGTATAATCCCCCATCACTTTTATCCGAGAACCTATTTGCCAATTCTGCACATATAAGTGCTTGTGGAATAAAGAATAGTACTGCAAATATTAACCATGAAGGTATTGCAGCAAGACCTAATCCAAAAGATGATGCAGTCGATTTTGCAATCCATCTTATACCGTACAGAGTAGATATACTCATTAGAATTAAATCAAATAATTTAATTTTTTTAGCCATTTGAACACCTCTTATCTTTATTTTATTTATCTTTGTTTATAAGATAATTTATACACGAAATGAATTTTTTGATGTACTTATCTTTGTCAAATCCCTCTTTTTGTTTAGCTGCTATTGATATATATTCATGAGCTATACATTTAGTTATCTCATTAATTATCCCTATATTTTCTTTCTTTATATAGCCACCTTTAGAGAATTCCTCAAGACATTTTTCATTTCTGTATCCGAAATTAGCTAATTTTAAAAGTTCGTGCATTTCCTCCAAATCATCCTTAGAATCAACTTCAACTGGAAATATTTCATAATATTCTTTCATTATTTCCCCTATATTCTCATTTCCGCTAAAGAAAATATATTCAAAAGCTATTGGATGTTCAAATGCATTTTTGAAAAACACCTTCCATTCGACAATAAATTTTTCGTATTCATCATCATATTGTTTTATAGCCTCAAGAAACTCCTTATTATAGTTTTCTAGATATTGAATAGATGCAAAAGCTATCATATGATTAAGATTTTTAAAATAATTATATATAGTCGCACTATTATACCCAGCTATATCTGCAACTCTTCTTATAGTTACATGATCTGTTCCCTCTTCTTCCATTATCTTTTGTGTAGCTTCTATGAAATACATCATTTTTCTTTTTCTCTGTATTTCCTTATTTCTTTCTTTTATACTTTCCAAAACTGTCCCCTCCCCTTTGTCAATTGATTTTAGATTTTATAATTTATAATACCATATAATCATACTAAAATTAACATAAGGGTTAATTTTTTATGCTTCTGCTACATTTGTAGCTGTTTCAGCTTCTTTTTCTTTTAAACTTTCTCTATAATCTTTTGTTATTCTCTTCCAAATTAATACAAATACAACACCTGCAACAGCTAATGCTAGTAATATTCCAAAGAATACTTTGTATCCTAATACGCCCTGGAATTTATCTATACATTTACCTGCTATAATTGGCATTATTATTTCTGGGCTGTATCCTAACATCATAAGAGGCATTGTTACTGCACCAGTAACTTCAACAGGATAATCAGCTTCAGATAGTATAGCGAAATGCATTGCCTGAAGAGCATACATAGTTGTGTATATTAAAGCTATTGAAACTAATAGCATAAATATCATAGAAGGTTTTCCTGGTACTAAGATTAATCCTACTATACCTATTATCATTAATATGTAAGATATTATAACCATATTTGAAACACCTATTTTATCACCTATAACACCACTTCCCATACAACCTATTGGTCTACAGTACTGTGATAGATAACCTATTGCTGCTGAGATAACAGCTGTTGTTCCAAATGCTAATGATGCATATGGTGTTATGTAGTAGTAACTTATTATCATTGCATAAGACGGGAATATTATTAATGCTGCAACCCAAGTTGTAGGCATTTTTAATATCTTTTTAAGAGCTGCCCAGTCAAATACTGCTTTTTTGTCTTCTTTTTTAGTTCCATCTTCAACTTCTTTAAATAAGAACATTATTGCAACTGCAAGTACTAAGCATATAACTGAGTACACTATTATAACAGCAGATAAAGCCATTTTTTCACTCATTCTTTTTGAGAAGAATGCAAATATTGCTAGTACAAACATAGACTGTATTATGTTTGTTACACCTCTACCACCTTCAAAGAATCCAAATGCTTTTCCTTGTTCGTTTTCACTTGCTAGTGATCTAACAGCTTTTACAAGTGCACTCCAGAAAGTAAGAATTGAAGTTATTCCCCAAGCTGCATGTATTGCTAATAATACAGGATATGGAGGATATGTTAATAATGTAAATCCTAATAATCCAGTTGAAATAAGTGATATCATTAATAGATTTTTTGTTTTCCATCTATCTGCACAATAACCACCAAATACATAAGATATTAAACAACATACTCCATAAGCACTTCCTAATGTACCCATTTGAGTATTAGTTAATTTAAATGCTGCTAAAAAAGTATCATAATAATAATTTCTAAAGTACGGTAACGCATATATAAGCGCACCTGCTATTGAAAGAATTACCAATGTTGGCATATTCTTTTTTAATCTTCCTTCATTCATACAGTTTTTTACCTCCTCTTCGTTATGACTATATCATAACATAATCATGATTATATTACAAGCATGTTTTATTTTTTGATTAAGATTATTTTAATATAGATTATTTATTTCAATGTGTTTATTTTATATATGATGATTACTTTTTAGTACAAAATTTATTTTTCAGAATATATATATTCATCTTGAATATACATCAAATTTTAGTTTCAAAACTTTTTCAAAAAAACAAAAATACCATTTTAAAAGTCTATTATTATCTAACTCTTAAAACGGTATTTTCTATCTTTAATAAATTTATTCAAAAAAGATTAAAAGCCTGGATAAAATATCCAGGCCATATATACATATTTATTGTAAGTTTTCCTTAACTAATTTATTAATTAGTTTTCCGTCAGCTCTACCTTTTGTTTTAGGTTTTATAACTGACATTATTTTTCCCATATCCTTCATAGAAGTTGCTCCTACTTCAGATATAGTCTGTTTTACAATCTCATTTAGCTCTTCTTCGCTTAATTGTTGAGGTAGGTACTCTTTTAATACTTCTATTTCTGATCTAGTCTCTTCAACTAAATCTTCCCTTCCAGCATCTAGAAATTGTTCTAAACTGTCATTGCGCTGTTTTAGCTGTTTTGATATTATATCAATAATATCATCATCGTTCAATTCGATTCGTTTATCAACTTCTACTTGCTTTATTGAAGATCTTATTAAAGTTATAACTGATTTTCTCAATGTATCTTTGTTTTTCATTGAAGTCTTTAGATCTTCTTGTAATTTTTGTTTAAGGGTCATTTCCCCTCACCTCTTTGCTTTTATTTGCTACTATCTTTTAGCGTTTTTTCTTCTAGCTGCTTCAGCTTTTTTCTTACGTTTTACACTTGGTTTATCGTAGTGTTCTCTTTTTCTAACTTCAGACATTATGCCAGACATTGCACACTGACGTTTAAATCTTCTTAAAGCACTGTCTAATGATTCATTTTCTCTTACTCTAACTTCTGACATTCTTTTTCCCTCCCTCCGATAGCGCAATTATGCTGGGACTGTAACAACTGTTAAGGATTACAAACCTAACACTTAATCTAGTATAAACTAAATCTTTACTTTTATCAAGTATTTTTATTCCTAATCCGACATTTTTTTTAACATTTTTTTAAAATTACCCTAGCATCAATTTCGCCGAGATTGATATAGGAAAATACTCCTATTTTTCTTCTGCTTCGTAGTTAGGAAGTTTTTTACCTGCTAGTACATGGTAGTGTATGTGTTTAACTTCCTGACCACCATCTTCACCACAGTTATTTATTATTCTGAATCCAGTTTTATCGAATCCTTTTTCTTTAGCTATTGTGTTTATAGCGTTGTGTATATCAGCTATTATCCCCATTTCTTCTGCTGGCACGTCTAATATACTAGCGTAGTGTTTTTTAGGTATTACAAGTATATGATATGGCGCAACAGGATTAAGGTCGTTAAACGCTAATATTTTATCATCTTCATAAACTTTTGATGATGGTATTTCTCCATTTGCTATTTTACAGAATATACAATCCATAATTAATTCACCTCCGATTTGTTATCTTTATAAAATTCTACACTAAAATAAAAAATCCTTCTTTTTTCACCAAATTAATTGGCAAAATCAGAAGGATTTTATCTCTAGTTTATATTTTTTATTTTCTACTATATTAATACACCTTCAACATAGTCTTCTTTTATTCCTGTTATTTTTACTTTTCTTATCTGTCCAGAAATATCTTCTTCACTTGGAGCTTCAACTCTCATGTAGTTCATCGTAAGCCCTTCATAGTTTCCAGATTTAGTAGTTTCTTCAAATAAAACATCCATTTCTCTACCTATAAATTTTTCTGCAAATTTATCGAAATTATTTTTAGATAGAGATATAAGTTGTTCACTTCTCATGTGTTTTACCTGAGGATCTATCTGATTGTCCATCTTAGCCGCTGGAGTACCTTTTCTTGGAGAATATTTAAATATATGCATCTGTGCTAATTCTATATCCTTTAAGAATTCATAAGTCTGTTTAAATTCTTCATTAGTTTCTCCAGGGAATCCAACTATAACATCTGTAGTTATAGCAACATCCGGCATTTTTTCTCTTAATCTTTCTACTATTTCTCTATATTCAGCAGTAGTGTATCTTCTGTTCATTCTATCCAATGTAGCATCACATCCACTCTGTAGTGATAAATGGAAGTGAGGACAAACTTTATCCATCTTAGAAATTTCTTCTACAAACTCATCAGTAAATAATATTGGCTCAACTGAACTAGTTCTTATTCTTTCTATACCATCTATTTCATTTACAGCTTTTATAACATCTAATAATTTAACTTCTTTGTCCTTTATATCCTTACCATAAGATGCAACGTGTATTCCTGTAAGTACTACCTCTTTATAGCCCTTAGAAGCCAATAATTTAACTTCTTCGACTATATTATCAAGATCTCTACTTCTAACTCTTCCTCTCGCATAAGGAATTATACAATATGTACAGAATCTATCGCATCCATCCTGAATTTTCATAAACGCTCTAGTTCTACCATTAGTCTGAGTTATTTCTATCTCTTCAAATTCTTTTACCTTCATTATATCGTCTACTGTAGACACCTTATCATTGCATGTAACAGCCTCTACTTTTTCAACGATATGTCTTCTATCATTAGTACCCATAACTAAATTTACTTCTTCTATATCTAGTATCTCCTCTGGAGCAACCTGAGAATAACATCCTACAACAGCTATTACAGAGTTTGGGTTCTTTTTCTTAACTCTTCTTATATACTGTCTTGATTTTCTATCACTCATGTGAGTAACAGTACAAGTATTTATAACATAAACATCTGCATATTCTTCACTCTGAACGTGCTCATATCCAGCATGTTCAAATAATTCTATCATAGCTTCTGTTTCATACTGGTTTACTTTACATCCAAGTGTGTAAAAAGCAACTTTTTTCACTTATATTTCTCCTCCTAAATCACCTAATTCGTATTGTACAAGTGCTGAGGCTACAGTAGATGCAGTTTCTGTTCTAAGAATTCTAGGACCAAGAGTAACTACTTTTGCTCCATTTTCTTTAAGTGCATCTATTTCTTCGTCAGCAATTCCACCTTCTGGTCCTATAAATATACCTATACTTTCTATATCAAGCCCTCTTATCTCTTTAACTAAAGGTATATTTCTTTCGTCTTCATAAGGGCAAATATTGTAATCATTTCTCTTCATATCATCAAGAGCTTCTTTAAAACTTAAAACTCCTTTTAATGTAGGAATTTTTCCTCTTTTAGACTGTTTTGCAGCTTCATAGATGATTCTTTCCCATCTTTCAAGCTTTTTATCTTCTTTTTTGCCATCTACTTTGGCAACACTTCTCTTAGTATCTACTAGAATTATTTCATCAGTTCCAACTTCTGTTAATTTCTGAAGAATATACTCCATCTTAGGACCTTTTGGCATTCCCTGATATACTCTAACCCTTAACTTAGATTCTCTTTTTATATCCCTTTTGTCTATTATATCTAGACAAACTTCTTCCTTAGACATAGATTTTATTTCGCCAATATACTCGTTATCTTCTCCGTCACAGATTTCAAGTTTTTCGCCTTCTCTATATCTAAGAACTTTTGTTATATGCTTTACATCTTCACCTTCTATGATGCATGTATTTTCTTCTAAATTTATATTGTTCTTGTCTACAAAAAATCTATCCATAGTCCATGTCCAATCCATAATAATATCCTTTTAAAATAAAATTTATTCTATAAAACTTCTAATTGAGATTTATTTTTTTATTTTAGATACTATAGCAGACCATTCTCCTTTTCTGATAACTTCTACTATTTCAAATCCATTTTCTTCAAGACTTTCTACTACTTCATCTATTTTTGCAAGTATTATACCTGAAGATATAAACACAGCATCTTCTTTCATAAACTGCTGTACATCTTTAGCAAGTATTTTTATTATATCTGCTATTATATTAGCTACAACAACATCTGCTTTATCATGTATAACATCAGTTAAGTTTCCATGAAGTACTGTAACTTTATCTTCTACATTACTTTCTTTTACATTTTCTTTAGCAACTTCAACAGCTACTTCATCTAAATCAACTGCTGTAACATCGTTAGCACCTAATTTAGCAGCTGCTATTGCTAATATACCACTACCACAACCTATATCGAATACCTTAGCATCTGGAGTAACGTATTTTTCTAACTGGCATATACACATACTAGTTGTTTCGTGAGTACCTGTACCAAATGCCATACCTGGATCTAACTCTATAACTATATCCCCATCCTGTTCTTCGTATTCTTCCCAAGATGGTTTTATAACTATTTTTTCACCTACTTTTGTTGGTTTGTAGTATTTTTTCCAGTTGTTTGCCCAGTCTGCTTCATTAACTGTATCTAAAGACACACTTCCTTCCCCTGGATCTATACCAAAATCTTTAAGTGTTGATATTCTATGTCTTACATTTTCAACAAATTCTGGTACATTTTTTTCTTCAGATATATATGTTTTTATTTTTACGCAATCTTCTCCACTTTTGTTGAATACTTCTTCTTCAACATAATCCCAATCGTATTCGTGTTTTTTCTGGAATTTAAAGTCATTAGGGTCTTCTATCATAGCTCCTGCTGCTCCATTTTCATAAAGTATATTTGTTATAGCCTCAACTGCTTCTGTAGTTGTTCTAATTGTTACTTCTATCCAATTTCCCATTTTTCTAACCTCCATCTAAAAAATATTATTCTTTAAATTGACACATAGTCAAAATTTTCCATTTTACATTACCTTTTATTATATCATACTATATAACAATTTTTATCTATTATCTTTTCTTTCTAGAAAAAAAGGTTGTGCTACTAAATCTTCATAGCACAACCTTATAAAAACTAACTATCTTTTTTTCTTCTTAGATTTCTTCTTTTTGCCATCGTGTTTAGGCTTTCTAGCTTCTCTCTCTAATCTTTCCTTTTCTCTCTTGCCAGATAAGAAATAATCTAAAATACCAAATACTATCGCTGCAACCACAACAGTTATAAAGAAATTCATTATAGAACTTGCAAATATACCAGCACCTATCCCAGCTATGATACTCGCTCCTTTACCGTCACCTTTGCCTATAATATGGAATCCCTTCCAGTATTCAAGCACCATCGCTACAAACACTAACCCTAAAAGAACTCCACCCATGCTAGTAGTCTCATTATTTCTAAACTCAACTCCAGCAAAATTAACTACAAAATGCTTTAAAGTAAAAATAACTAGAGCTGCTAAAAATAACTTACCAAGCTCTACCCAATTTATACTAAAACCTTTCTTCTCTTCCATCTCAAATCTCCTTTTCATAAAAAATCATACCTAAAACTCAAAACTTTAAATCTAAAATTTTTCTCATTACAAAAAAATACCATATAATAACTAACTATTTCAAGATACTTTTTCTTTTTTATAATTTTACTAACTTAATTCCTATTCTCTTCATGAAAATAATTTTAAAAATTGCTGTTGTAATTATTTGTAGCAAAGCCTTTAGTTTTGCTCAAAGTTAAAATACTTCGACAATTTGGAGACGCTTTGCAACTATTAAATGTGTTACTAAAACTTTGCAAAGCGTCGAAGCCCGGAGAAGAATTTAACTTTGAGTAAAAACTAAAAAATAGGCTGCTACAAATATTGCAACAGCCTATTTAAAAATTATTTCTTTTTCTTTCCAAATAATCTATCTATTTTTTCCCCGAATGTGGCTTTTTTTTCGTGTTCTTTCGACCCACATTCACCTGCGAATTCTCTTAATAATTCTTTCTGTTTTTCAGATAACTTCTTAGGTACTTCTACATTAACCTTAACGTACTGATCACCCTTAGAATTACCTCTTAGACGTTTTATACCTCTATCTCTTAATCTAAATACTGTACCTGTCTGAGTACCTTCTGGTATAGTATATTTAACTTTACCATCAAGAGTTGGTACTTCTATCTCATCACCAAGTGCTGCCTGAACAAATGTTATAGGCATATCTATATAAATATCGTATCCATCTCTTCTGAATATTTCATGAGGAGTAACTTCTACTATTATATATAAATCTCCCTTTGGAGCTCCTGGTTCACCAAATTCACCCTGTCCAGCTAGTTTTATCATCTGACCATCATCTATACCTGCTGGTATATCAACCTCAATAGTCTTAGTTTTTCTTACACTACCTGTACCTTTACATTTAGAACATGGAGTATCTATTATTTCACCAGTACCATTACAATTTGGACAAGTCTTAGTACTTGCTATATTACCAAATGGAGTTCTCTGTACACTTCTAACTGTACCTGTACCATTACAGTTTGGACAAGTTTTCTTAGAAGTTCCTGGTTTTGCTCCTGTACCATGACATTCGCTACATTCTTCATTTCTAGTTACTTTTATTTCCTTTTTAACACCTTTTGCAGCTTCTTCAAATGTAACTCTTACTCTCTGTCTTATATCAGCACCTCTTACCGGACCTCTTCTTCTTGAGCCAGATCCTCCAAATCCGCCGAATCCGCCACCGAATATATCTCCAAATATATCTTCAAATCCGCCGAATCCACTGAAGTCACCCTGACCAAAGCCGCCAAAGCCACCTTGACCACCAAATCCTCCTTGACCATTTACGCCATCTGGACCAAACTGATCATATCTTTTTCTCTTTTCTTCATCTGATAATACTTCATATGCTTCATTTATTTCTTTGAATTTTTCTTCAGCTTCTTTATCACCTGGATTTCTATCTGGGTGATATTTCATAGCTAGTTTTCTATATGCTTTTTTAATTTCCTGAGCTGTTGCTGTCTTTTCAACACCAAGAAGTTCATAATAATCTCTTTTACTACTCAACCTGTGACACCGCCTTTTCCTTTCTCAAACTTTCTACAATAAAACAATAGCTTGTAGAATATTTAAAACTACAAGCTATCATTCATACTTTATAATTCTACTTTAATATCTTACTTTATTCACAGGTCAATTACAAGCTATATAGTCTTTTTTCCTGGAATAATCACATTCAGTTATTTAATACTAAAGGTTAGATATTATTTATCTTCATCTACTTCTTTGAAGTCTGCATCGTATACATTGTCATTATTTGAAGATGATCCTTCATTTGCCTGTTCAGCACCTGCCTGCTGCTGAGCCTGCTGTGCCTGCTGATACATTACTTCAGATACTTTCTGGAATTTCTGCATTAATTCATCTATAGCATTTTTGATTTCTTCTGCTGATGCATCTTCTTTATCTTTTACAGATTTTACGTTTTCTATTGCTTTTTCTATTTCAGCTTTATCATCAGCACTTATTTTGTCTTCAACTTCTTTTAAAGTTTTTTCAGTCTGATATACTGTTGATTCAGCCTGGTTAACTGCTTCTATTTTTTCTTTTTTAGCTTTATCTGCTTCTGCATTCATTTCAGCTTCTTTAACTTTTCTTTCTATTTCTTCTTCAGATAAGTTAGTGTTAGAAGTTATAGTTATTTTCTGTTCTTTTCCAGTTCCTAAATCTTTAGCTGTAACATGAACTATACCATTAGCATCTATATCGAATGTAACTTCTATCTGAGGGATTCCTCTCATTGCTGGTGGTATATCAGTTAACTGGAATCTACCTAATGTAGTATTGTCATAAGCCATACTTCTTTCACCCTGAAGTACATGTATATCAACAGCTGTCTGGTTATCTGCTGCAGTTGAGAATATCTGAGATTTTTTAGTTGGTATTGTTGTATTTCTTTCTATTATCTTAGTGAATACATTACCTAATGTTTCTATACCTAATGATAATGGAGTTACGTCTAATAATAATAAGTCGTTAACTTCACCAGTTAATACACCTGCCTGTATTGAAGCACCAGCTGCAACACATTCGTCTGGGTTTATACCTTTGTGAGGTTCTTTTCCTATGAATTTCTTAACAGCTTCCTGAACTGCTGGTATTCTTGTAGAACCACCAACTAATAATACGTCATCTATTTCAGAAACTGATATTCCTGCATCTGATATAGCTCTCTTCATTGGTTCCATAGTTTTTTCAACTAATCCTGCTGTTAATTCTTCAAATTTAGCTCTTGATAAATCTACGTTTAAGTGTTTTGGACCTTCTGCAGTTGCTGTTATGAATGGAAGGTTTATATTTGTACTCATTGTTGAAGATAATTCTTTTTTAGCTTTTTCAGCAGCTTCTTTTAATCTCTGAAGAGCCATCTTGTCATTTCTTAAATCAACACCTTCAGCTTTTTTGAATTCTTCTGCTAAGTAGTCTATTACTATTTTATCGAAGTCATCTCCACCTAATCTGTTGTTACCAGCTGTAGCTAAAACTTCGAAAGTACCATCACCTATTTCAAGTAATGAAACGTCGAATGTACCTCCACCTAAGTCGAATACTAATATTTTTTTATCCTGATCTAATTTATCCATACCGTAAGCAAGTGATGCTGCTGTTGGTTCATTTATTATTCTCTTAACTTCAAGTCCTGCTATTCTACCAGCATCTTTAGTTGCCTGTCTCTGAGCATCTGTGAAGTATGCTGGAACAGTTATAACTGCTTCTGTTACTTTTTCACCTAAGTAGCTTTCTGCATCAGATTTTAATTTCTGAAGTATTATTGCTGATATTTCCTGTGGTGAATAATCTTTTCCATCTATATTTACTTTGTAGTCAGTACCCATATGAGTTTTTATTGAGCTTACAGTTCTATCTGCATTTGTTACTGCCTGTCTTTTTGCTGGTTCCCCAACTATTCTTTCTCCATCTTTAGTGAAAGCTACTACTGAAGGAGTAGTTCTCATACCTTCTGAGTTTGGTATTATCTGTGGTTCTCCACCTTCTAATACTGCTACACATGAGTTTGTTGTACCTAAGTCTATACCTATTACCTTTGCCATTTTAATTTCCTCCTTTATGATTATAAATCATATTATGATTTGTAATTTACCTTTTCATTTAATTAATTTATTTGCTATTTACTAGCAAGAAACTTTTACCATAGTTGCTCTTACAACCTTTTCATTTAATTTATATCCTTTTTGTAGCACATCTACAACCTTACCAGGTTCTACGCCACATATATGATCCTGCATAACTGCCTGATGGAAGTTTGGATCGAAAGGCTCATCTTCAGCTGGTATTTCTTTAAGACCAAATTTACCAAGAGTATCTAAAAGCTGTTTTAAAACTAGCTCAACACCCTGATAAACTGCTGTACCTTTATCTGCTGAATCTAAAGCTCTTTCCATATTGTCTATAACAGGAATAAGTTCTGCCATTATTTTTTCATTGGCAAATATTCCTATATTTTCTTTTTCTTCATTAGTTCTTCTTCTATAGTTTGCATATTCAGCTTGAAGCCTCTGATATTTATCATTCATATCAGCTATTTCATCTTTTAATTTTTTTTCTTCAAGTTTAGCATTTATATCTGTTACGTTTTCTGCTTCACCTTCTATCTCTTCATTAGAAACATTTACTTCTTCATTCTGAGCTTCCTCAGCCGTTTTAGTATCTTTTTTTTCCTCGTTTATACCTTTATTATTTTCCAAGACATACACCCCTCAGTCCGTCAGCTTTTTGCTGTTTTATTTCTTTTTATTTAGTAAAATGCTCATATAATTTATTATTGAGCAAACTCTAGCGTAATCCATTCTTGTAGGTCCTATAAAGCTTATCTTTCCTAATGTATTATTATCTACATTATATGTAGCTGTTACGACACTACAATCTTTTTCAAGACCTTTTCCATTTTCATTACCTATTAGGATATTTAAGTTATCCTTTTGAATACCCTTCTGTTTAATAAGATCTGTAACGGCATCTTTTTCTTCTACTAGATTTAAAAATTCTCTAGCTTTTATTATGTCGTTAAACTCAGGATAATTGAAAATGTTTGTAGCTCCATTTAATGTAAGTGAATAATCATCATCTGACTCTTCACCATTTAGAACATCTATTAATGTATCGACTATCATTGAAAACTCACCAATCTGATATTTTACATATGATATAAAGTTTTCATCTAAGTCAGCTACACTCTTTCCAGCAAGTCTTTTTGTTAAGCTATCTGATATAAGATTTAGCTTAGCCTGTTCAATATTTTCTCTTACTGGTATGTTTGCTTTCTTTACATCACCTTTTTCTGAAACTACTATTAAAAGTATCTCGTTTTCATTTAAGTTTACCAACTGTATATATTTTATTACGTTGTTTGCTATACTCTTTGTAATAGCTACTGTAGTATAATTGGTTAATTTTGATAACATCTTTGATGTTTCATGAATTAAACCATTTATATTGTCTATATTGTTTTGCATACAGTTTTCAATTAATCTTTTTTCTTCATCAGTAAGCTCTCCCTTGCTCATTAAAGAATCAACATATAATCTATATCCTTTAACTGAAGGAACACGACCTGCAGATGTGTGAGGCTGTATTAGATATCCTAGCTCTTCCAAATCCGCCATTTCATTTCTTATAGTCGCTGCACTAACTCCAAAATCATGTTTCTTTGAAATTGTTCTAGAACCGATAGCCTCTGCTGTATCAATATAATCTTTAACTATCGCTTTAAGTATATTTAATTTTCTCTCATTCAATTCCAAATTCATCACCTTCTTACTTTATTAGCACTCATCATTTAGGAGTGCTAAAAAGCTTATACTTATTTTATAACACCATTAGAATTTTTTGTCAACATCTTTTGAAAAACTTTTTGAAAAGTATTTTTGAACGCAAAAAAGAAATCCAATTATACTATAATCAGATTTCTTTATTGCAAATTCAATATTCTTTATATTAATTGTCCACCCATATCTAAGAGTGCTAATTTTTATATTCTTACTCTTCTCTAAGATAATATTTCTAAAAATACGCTATTGGATATTTCCCTTCCCTTTTGAGTTAGTTTTATATTTTCCTCATCTACAGTTAAAAGACCTCTCTCAACTAAATCCTCTACCTGTTTTTTATATTTATCACAGAATTCAACTCCAAATCTATTTTTAAAATCAATTCTATTAATTCCAGAGTTCATTCTTAACCCCATAAACACCATTTCTTCAATCATTTCCTCATTAGATAGATTTTCTACATTGACAATAGGTTTTTTACCACTTTCTATTTTTTCATGGTAATTATCTAAATTAGATTCATTAGTATATCTATCTCTTCCAAGATATCCAGCTGCACCTGCACCAAGTCCAAGGTAATTCTCACACTGCCAGTAGATTATATTGTGTCTACATTCTTTGCCTTCTTTAGAATAATTAGATATTTCGTACTGATTATATCCATTGTTTTTTAGATAGTTAATAGTGTATTCATACATCTCTATATCTCTATCCTCATCCATAAGTTCAAACTCATCTCTCTCGTACATATTAAAAAGCTCTGTACCTTCTTCAAGTATAAGAGAATACGCAGAAATATGCTCAGGGTTTAATGCTACAACTTTTTCCAAACTCTCCTTCCAATCATCCTCGGTTTGATTAGGTAGAGCAAACATAAGATCTATATTAATATTATCAAAACCTACATCTCTAGCTTCTTTAAAATTCTTCTCAAACTCCTCATAAGTATGAATTCTACCTATATAACTTAAATGATGATTTTGAACAGCTTGAAGACCTATACTCAACCTATTTATCCCACTTTTCTTGATAGCTTCTAACTTTTCTCTATCAATAGTCCCTGGATTACACTCCATAGTAATCTCTGCATCATCAGAAATATTAAAACTATCTTTAACACACTTCATCAAACTCTCAATCTCATCACAAGATAAAATACTAGGAGTACCTCCACCAAAGAAAATAGTATCGACAACTCTATCAGAACATTCATCTAAATACATCTCAATTTCTTTCTTTAAATCATCTAAATATCTCTTCTTATCACATAAATTCATCCTAAATGAATTAAAATCGCAGTACTTACACTTCTTCACACAAAACGGAATATGTATATAAACTCCAAACATCAAACATTCCTCCTTTTAATAATTATTATTTTATACAATCTGAAGATGCATCGCAACACATAAATATGTTATACAAAATCAAAGCGATGCATCGAAGTCTGGAGATAAGATTATATTTGTTCTAAGCATAAAAAAAGAGATGCCTCTTTAAATAATCGAGACATCCCACATAATCAATTTAATTATATATTGCAGTATCCAACCACTCTATATTCAGCAGGTACTTCATATCCACTTGCATCAAATATCCATTTAGAATCCATAAGAGTTGTATCTACTATTAATCCGAAGTATAACATAACTATACCAGATGCTATTTTTCCTTCGTATTCGTCTTTTAATTCTTCTTTATCAACAGCAAGAACTATTTTACCACCGTCAACTATAAATCTCCATGGCTGTTTGTTAAGTGCTGAAGGAGCTAGTCTAGCATATGAGAATGCATCTAATAAAGCTCTTGTTTCTAGATCTTCTATATCTGCTGCCTGTCCCCATTTATCCATGAATACTATTTCTTCTATAGCTTTTCTATCTGATGCAGGTTCTGCTATTGCTTTTTCCATTTCTGACTGAGAATAGTTTTCTCCTGTTTTAGTAGCTTTTAAAACTTTTTTCTTAGCTTCGTCAGCATATCCAAATGCTACTAAAGCAACTAATTCTTTATCAGTTACTATTCCTATGTTTTCAAGTATTTTCTTTCCGTCTTCAAATGTTATCCAGCAAGAATCTATTTTTAATTCTACACCTTTTAATCTTGCATTTTCTGCTATATATCCAGCATTTTCTATATAATTATCTTTTTTATCTGAAAGTAAAAGCATGTAGTGTGGTGCATCTATAAGGAATCCATTATATCCAGCTAATCCTTCCATTTTATCATATACTTCACCTTTGTTGTAGAATTTTAATTCTGTTTCTATTCCAGGTACTAGAACTTTAGCTGTTTCAATATATTTTTTTATTTCGTCTAAGTTTTTAGCTTCAACTTCTTTTTCTTTAAAACTTCTAACTGATTTTGAGTTCATTATTAAATTCTTATAATCCATCATTTTGTACTCTCCTTCTACCGACAAATAAATAATCTAATTTAAAAAGCCGATACATATTAATTAATTCTTTATGTTCATTATATACCCTTTTCACTATAATTCAAACCGACTTTTTTAATTTTTTAAATTTTTTATAA
>OFMU01001134.1_pt1 | contig 16324 bp, 18 predicted proteins | sample 1541861 | NCBI WGS metagenome assembly OFMU01 (sample SAMN04209238, study PRJEB22552) | human gut metagenome | biome: gut; material: feces | host: Homo sapiens | place: USA: Oklahoma
ATCGAGCGGCTGCTCGATGACCCATCCCTGCTGCGCACGCCCATCGTCCGCAACGGCAGGCAGGCCACGATTGGCTACTGCCCGGATGTATGGAAGACGTGGGAATAAAACATGAAGAAGTCCGATATGGCCACTGCCATATCGGACTTTTGCTATTGCATTTAATTTTAATGTTCTGCCTGCTCTTTGCGGATCGCATCGCGCATCCGCTCCAGCCCGGTCTGAATGATCGCGCGCGGCATGGCAAGATTCAGGCGCACATACCCCTGCGCGTTGCCGACGAAGAGGGAATCCCCACCCTCGAGCAGCACGCCCGCTTTATTGGCGAAGAAGTCCGGCAGGTCTGCCACATCCGGCAGGCAGCGGGACAGATCTACCCACGCCAGATAGGTCGCCTCCGGAATGTACATGACCGCCTCTGGCAATTCCCGAGCCAGAAACGCCTTGACAAACGCGAAGTTCTCGTCGAGATATTGCTTGAGTGCCTCATGCCACGCTCCACCGTGCGCATAGGCCGCCTGCGCCGCTGTCAGCGACATGGGGTTGACCATACCGAACAGCTTGTCACGCTCCTGATAGCGTGCGCGCAGCGCGGGGTCGCGGATGATGATATTGGAAAATGCCAGCCCCGCCATGTTGAAGGTCTTGGTAGGCGCCATGCAGGTGATGAGCTTCGGATAACTGCCCATGACCTTGGCCATTGGGATGTGGCGGCGGCCGCAGCGGATCAGGTCACAGTGAATCTCGTCGGACACCACCCAGAGGTTATATTTTTCGATGATCGCAGCGACTCTGCGCAGCTCCTCCTCCGTCCACATGCGCCCGGTGGGGTTGTGCGGGTTGCACCAGAATACCAGCTTACATGCCGGATCGGCGCACTTGCGCTCGAAGTCCTCAAAGTCCACCGCAAACGTACCGTCCGCCTTTTTGTGCAGCGGAGAAGTCAGCACATCTACACCTGCATACTCCGCCGCGTGGAGAAAATAGCCGTAGGCCGGCGTGTTGAGCAGTACCTTTTCGCTCGCTGTGCAAAGCATTTCCGTCAGCTGATACAGTGCAGGAATAATGCCCGGTGAGATACAGAGCTGCTCTTTGGGAAAGTGCCAGTCATAGTGATCCTTGCACCAATTTGAGAAAGTGTGGTAGTATTCGTCATCATACAGGCCGGTGTACCCGAAAATGCGGCGGTCGATCCGTGCGCGCAGCGCATCGAGGATCTCGGGTGCCACGCCGAATTCCATGTCGGCGACCCACATACGGACAAATTCTTCATCTTTGAAGGCAAACATTTTGTCCGGACCGGCATGAAAAATATAACCGCGAAAACCGTCTGTATTGAGCGCATTGGTATGGCGACGGTCAATGATTTCATCGAAATTGTAGTTCATAATGTTTTTCCTTTCTTTGCATTTGCGGCAGGCACATCAGTCTGCGCGTTTATTATAGCAAATATATTGGAAAACAAGCAACAGATCTCAAGAGAAAAAGCACTATGTGCGCGGCCATCCGCGCACATAGTGCTGCAAAAAAGCTTCCATTTTATTCTCAGCTGAAGTTCACGCTGCCGCCGTTGGTCGGGATCACGCCGACATAGGTCGTGCCGCGAGAAAGGTTCAGCGCCGTGCCGTCCTCGAGCGTATAGGTAAAGCAGCTGTTGATGTCGCTGCGCGCCCACTTGATCGGCACATATTTGCCGCCGGTCACAAAGTAGCCGGTGCCGCTGCCGATCAGATCGACCGCGAGGCGACCATAGCTGTCGACCGTCTTCATGTCAGCCGAGAGGATGAGCAGGTTGGAGAAGGGGACAGGCTCGCCGGTCGCACCGTCTTTGTAGTCACCCTTATACTGCACGGCCGTGTACTTGCCGGTATCGGCGTGGTACGTGAAGGACGTGCTCTTGGAGGTGTTGAACGTCACCTGTGCGGTTGCGGCGTCGGCAGTGCACTGCTGCACCGCGTTGTCCGCGAAGCTCAAGCCGGTCTTGTAGCTGCTGTTGTGCTCGGTGCGGAACTGATATTTCTCCACGAGCGGCTGCACGTTCGCACCGTGGAAAAACAGCGTGTGCTCCGAGCCATGCTGACCGCGGCTCTTATCGCGGTAGAACATGGAGCTGGTATTGCCGTCGCGCACACCGTCGAGGTGATCGGCGTTGTAGGTCTTGACATCGCTGTACGCCTGCTCACTGCCGCCGGCGTGGATGACGATGGCGTCATACGACAGGGCAACGCTCAGATAATACGGGCGCAGGCTGCGGATGCTGCCGACAGACTCAATGTCGTACAGGTGGCTGAAAATCGCCATCATACGGGTGATGCCGCCCTCGGCCGGGATCTCATAGATGATGTCTGCGTTGCTGATGCCGACTTGCGGCTGCGCGTAGACGATGTTATTGATCATGACGGCAAACGGACGGGTATTTTCCGGCTTCGTACTCAGCTGTTCGCCGGTGAGTGGAGCGTAATATGTCTCCGCTTTTGAGGGAGCGCCGTTGACATCCGGTTTTTCGGATTTCGTGCCGCAGCCGGCGCAGATGAGCAGCGTTGCGGCAAGAAGACAAGCAAATATACGTTTCAAAACAGAGTCCTCCTGTTACGTTTTGGTTCACATTTATGATACACGCCTCGCAGAGGATTGTCAAATCCGGCGCTGCGTGATACAATGAAAATAAGAAATTTTAATAACTGTCTGGAGATGACCACTTATGTATGAAGAAGTACGCAGCGCAGCCCGCGCGGCTTTGCTCGAACTGCTGGATGCAGCTGCACTCAAGCCGGGTCAGCAGGTCGTGATTGGCTGCTCCTCAAGCGAGATCATGGGGCAGAAGATCGGTAAGGGCTCTACGCCGGAGGCGGCAAAAGCCGTTGTCGACGAGATCCTGCCGATCCTGAACGAGCGCGGCCTCTGCCTGGAGGCGCAGTGCTGCGAGCACCTCAACCGCGCCCTGATTATGGAGCGTGCGGCCGCCGAGAAATTCGGTTATGAGATTGTCTGCGTCCGCCCGCGCCCGAAAGCAGGCGGCTCGTTCGCAACGGCGGTCTACGAGGCGATGGATGACCCGGTCGCGGTCGAGTTTGTAAAGGCCGACGCCGGGCTCGACATCGGCAACACCATGATCGGCATGCACCTCAAGCACGTGGCTGTCCCGCTGCGCCTGTCGGTCAAGACGATCGGCGAGGCGGCGGTCAACGCGGCGCGCACCAGACCGAAGCTCATCGGCGGCAGCCGTGCGGAATATCCGGACTGATCATGCTTTGAGCTTTACATGAAAAAGAGCATCCCCCGAATATCCCGGGGGATGCTCTTTTGTGCTGTTTCACCGCGATTATGCGCCCTTGTGCATCAACACGGTCAGAACCAGCGTCAGGACAACAAAGACGAGACCGAACCACTTGGTCGCCTTGGCGAGCTTGGCGTCGAGCGTCTTGGCTTTGCCCTTGGAAAGGAACGTTTCCGCACCGCCAGCAATGGCGCCGGACAGACCGGCGCTCTTGCCGGACTGCATCAGCACGATCACGGTCACGGCGAGACCGGAAATCAGCTGGATAATCGTCAGAATCAGTTCCAAAGTAGTCATGGTATTCATCCTTTCATGATAGGGGAAATCATCTATTATAACGGAGTTACTATATCACAACATCTGGTGGATTGCAAGAGGAGTTTTCAGAAAAATAGTGTATATTGCATATTTGATGACTTTAGCCCTTGCTGGAGTCACGTTTTCTGAAAATATCAATCGGCTTTCCAGTTTCTGTTTTCCAAACGTACCATCCGCTGTTTCGGCTGCCGGTGGGAATCCAAGCCGCAGTTGATGGGGAACTGCATTCGACGTCTTCCATCAGAACATTGTTTTTGATAATAGCGCCCTTCCGTGCTGCCGGAACCCAAGACGCATTGGTCGGACAACAAATGCTGCCTTTAAGCACGGTAAAGAGGCCATCCTCAACTTTCATCTTTGCAGTGACACGCCCAAAGCCGGTTTTCTGCAAGTCCATGTAGTAGACACCGTTTGGAATGAGCGCAATATCGGCTGTGAGTTTGCGATTTTCTGTAGCCGACGTAAACGCCTGTTCTTTGGTCTTATTTTTGGGATAAACCTGTCTGCCATCAAATGAGGAGAGAAGCTGGATCGCCATATCAATATCCAATGCAAAAAGCTCCGAATTTTGAAGGCGGCTCTTATCAAACAAACTGTCTAACAGCGCTTCCTTAGCATCATAATCTTCTACCTCAATGGCAAAGCGTCTCTTTAAGCCGACGACATTGTTGTAGCCATTGCGTTCAAGTGAGTACATTCGCTGCTCAAAATTTTCCGACCCCGTTTTTCCAATCTTAATAAGGCCTGGGACAACCGTCTCCATAATGTAGATAATTCCTTTTGCCACCTTATATCACTCTCAATTCCGTTGAAGTTAAATATTTAATGCTCCTTCTCATTAGCTGCATATGTCAGCAGTGCCACAGTCTCGACATGGCTCGATACGTCCATTTTGATGTCAGAGCCTCCCGACGTTCGCGGAAACAAATCCAGCAGTTTTCATCTGAACTTATCCACTTTTCGCCCCGTTCGCCTCAATCCATTCGTTAGCGGGAACATATCAACCGCTTTCGAAAACCCGCATGAAATGGGACTTTTTCGGGATTAGCGAATTCCATTGCCTCAACCTTTGACAGCTCCGCAAGTGCATGGGATTTCACCGTCATAGCCCTAATATGCCTCTGCAGGGATCGATGATCCATCTCTGACAATCTTGATTGTTCCATCATCAGAAATTTCTATTACAGAGACATCTTCAAGCAAATGCCCATGTATTCGAACATAATACTCAGCCAGTGTTTCCTGCTTGCCACAAAACACTGCTTTTTTCATACAAAGCAGCTTCTTTGTCTCAGAAGGCAGAAAGCCAAAGTAAAATACAGCCTCGTCCAAGCCCATCAACTTTGCGCTCGGAACATTCCCGGAATCAGTCCACGTATAACATTTGCATTCAGCCACGATAGACCTGTCAGCATTGGCAAGATCAAACTTGTGTTCCTTTGGCGGTCTGCCGATGGGGATTGCTGCTTCTTGCTCAAAATATGTATTATATTTTTCTTTGAGAATCGTTTCACAAATTCTTGGAACTTGCGCCCGACGTGCGGATTCTCAGAATTTAAATTTGCCATCAGTGCTCCTTGTCCTGAGTGGACTATTGCCAATCTACCGTTAACGGTTGAAGTGTCGATCCCGTCCTTGATCCCCCAAAGACCAATTCCATAGCTTGAAAGCTCCTGAAGGTACTTTGCGGTGTCACTGGTATTTCTGGCAAAACGGGAAAGCTTAAAAACAAGAACATAACGAATGTTGTCCTTCTTGCTCCGAATATCCTCCATCATCTGCGTAAAGGCAGGACGATGCTCGGCATTCTTTCCGGGTTTACCCTCATCCGTATATTTCCCGACAATATTGATCTTGCGTGCTTCCGCAAAAGCTCTAATTTCTGCTTCCTGTGCCTCAAGAGAAAAACCGTCCACCTGTATCAAAGTTGAAACACGCGTATATATGTATGCGTTTTCCATGGACGGTACCTCCTTCATTCTGTTTTGTCAGTAATAAACATCTACTTCAAACAGTATAAACAATGACAGAAAACTTTTCAATAGCCGCAGTAAAAAAGAAGAGGGCTGGATGCCCCTTCTTGCATCCAGCCCTCTTGGTCTTCTTCTGCTTCCATAGATTTATGCAGGTTAAGCTGACAATCGGGGAACGTTTGAAGGATTTGCGAACAGCACAAAAGCTGACGTTGGAGCAGCTTGCCGCCGAGGTGGGCATCTCAAAATCCGCACTTGGTAAATATGAATCGGATAACGGCAAGGATATCAGCCCGTACAGCATTCTGCTGCTGGCTGACTATTACGGTGTTTCCTGCGACTATCTGATAAAAAATCACCCAAACACAGCTCTGCATGAGCTGCATTTGAGTGATGCTTCGATTGATATATTAAGAACAGGCAAGTTCAACCACCGGCTGCTGTCGGAGCTGATTTGCCACAGGGATTTCCAGCGGTTTATGCTGGATGCGGAAATTTACGTTGACCGGATCGCAGATATGCGGGTCAAGGATATGAATACGATTCTGGAAGCTACCCGCCAGATGGTTCTGATGGAACATGGCGAGGAAGCTAACGATCTGTACCTCCATACTCTGGAAATAGCTCAGATACACGAAGAAGAATATTTCGGGCATCTTGTTGCGGACGATCTGAGTAGCATTCTGCGGGACATCCGAGAGAAACACAGGACGGATGCTCTGACCGCAGACGATGGCCTGTCCGCTGTCGCTGTGCAGAAGCAGTTGATGGAGGCCGTACATTTTGAGGGCAGCTCCGAGGAAAAGAAAATCTGCGCATACCTTGCAACACTTGGTATTGATTACGACACGCTCACGAAAGAAGAGTTTGTTTCGCTGATTGGAATCCTCAAGAAATCCAAGCACCTGAAAAGTCCTATCAGCCAGCGTGGGAAAACGACCATGACCCACGGCAAGGGAAAGCGGAAGAAACGCTGAAACAACGGCAGCGCTGTGGTGGGACGAAGGCTTTTATACACCTCTGCTTTCTTTTTCGGACAGGCAGATTTTGTTTCTCAAAAATCCTGCATTTGTGCTGTAGCTCACATCACAAAATCCGCCTGTCCTACTGCCGCGAAAAAGCGTTTGCCGCCACACTCTGCCATACCGCAGAGTATGCCGCCACCCCCTTTTCCGCGTCAGCCGGAAGCAAAGGTATAACACACTAGACTTTGCAAAGCAAAATCGTGTGCCAACAGGGATGCTGCGCGCCCCTATTGGAAACCCAGTGCAAAAAGGAATATTCCCTTTGCAATCCCTCATTTTCTTCGCAGGCGCATATGCAAACTGCAAAAGCAACAGCTTGAAAATAAAAAAACGCTGCAATCTTCGCCATATAATTGGACGAAAATTGCAGCGTTTTATCACACTCAATGTAAATAAAAAGTGGGCAGCCATTTCAACAGCATTGATATAAGATATCCAATCAGCACGAACATCACCATTACGGAAAGATAGTCAATCAGGAAGAGGATCACAGGCTCGGAATAATCGTAGAATACGAAGTGGCTTCTGAGCAGCAGATACAAACTAACGCCTCTGCGTCGGAAGGCGAACGCGCCATACGCTGCCCAAAGCCAGCCGATCAGTCGCAGGCTCCATGTCCGCAGGGGCGAAGACGGCAAGTGCTTGCGCGCCATCGCCAGCATCATGCTCCAGTGAAATCCTAGATGCAGGCTCATACAGACGAAGCCCCAGTAGGCGCAGAGGATATGCACCTGCTGTGCAAGCTCATAGCCACCGTGCTTGGGGAGAAACGCAAACACATGGCGGGACAGCACAATGCCGCTGATCATTGAACCGGACATAGAAAGAAAGATGATTCCGACCAACGCCGTCTGAACCATGCGGATGGGCGTGTATTTGCCCTTTCCGACTGCCAACAGCCACTTTCGGTTGAGTATATGGTGTGCCACGAACAGAGCGAACATTCCCATACCGATCCACTCGTGGGCTGCCTCACCCACAAGGCCATAGGCCATCAGAAGCAGCAAGGACACCGACATGGCCGCATCCACGGCGATTTTTATTTTGAAAATTGGCTTCATGTCCTCATCCTTTGCTGTGGGAGATCACCCAATTCAAATTGTCCGGGTCGTCAAAGACCACATTGGCTCCGCCGTGGTAATTATAAATACCCTTTTCGTTGAAGAAGGCGTTGTCGGGTGTTTCGATACGCAGAACTTTGTCGATGTCGGTATCGCTCCAACCGGCGTTTTCATAGGCTTCGTGGAGATTTTCGTAGGCCGAGCGGGCCTTGGCGCTGCCGTAATACTCGTCGCCCTCGGCCATGTAGATATAGATTGCCACACTATTCTCCGCAATGGGTGCATAGCTGCCATCCCACTGAGAAGCACCGTGGAGATAGGCGGCGTACAGGTCGGGCCGCATGGCTACCGCACGGGACATGGTCTCGCCGCCTGCGGAATACCCTGCGGCATAGACCCGGCCGATATCCACGGCAAAATTCTCGATGAAGTATTCCGTCAACTCAATGGCCTGCCGGGCAGATTTTTCGCCCCAGTCCGTGAGCTGCGCAGAAACCACGATCATCTCCGTGTCCAGCTTTGTCCATGCGGTGAAGCCGCTCCAGTTCAGATTGCTGCCGGAAGAATCTTCGCCAAACCACATCATGCCATAGCCAGGCATGACCACCATCATCGGGAACTTGCGGCTGCCGTCGTAGCTCTCCGGCAGATAGTAGCTGTAATGGATGTCGCCGTCGGCGCCGGAGAAAATTTGCTCCGCAAACAGGCCTGTTTGAACCGGCTCGGATGTGGCTGCCGATGATGTGCTTTCCGACGGTTCAACAGTGGGTGTGCCACTCGGTTCAGGTGTCGTTTCCGGCTGTGGCGATGCTGCCGTACCGGCTCCGCACCCCGCGAGAGTCAGTATCAACACAAGAGTTACAGCAAGCGAAAAAAATCGCTTCACTTCTGCTCGTCCACCGGCGGAACCATTTCCGCGTACTTTTTGAGCATTTCCGGGGTGCTGGTGTAGTAGCGCACATTCTTGTTAAGGGTGGTGATCTGCGCCATTTCCTCATTCGTCAGGACGAAGTCAAACAGGTCAAAGTTAGACTTAATATGGTCGGGATTCTTGGAGCCAGGGATCACGATATTGCCGCTCTGAATGTGCCAGCGGAGAATGATCTGGGGCGCGGACTTGCCGTATTTTTTGCCAAGTTCTGCGAACAGCGGCTCCTGAAGCAGCGCCTTATCGCCGTGGCCCAGCGGATACCATGCCTGCGGCACGATGCCGTTCTCCTTCAGGAAGACTTTCAGCTCCGGTTCCTGGTTATAGGGGTGCAGTTCTGTCTGCAAGACTGCGGGCTTCACTTCGCAGATAGAGAGGATCTCCTCAATCTGCTCCTTTTTGAAGTTGGACAGACCGATGGCGCGCACCTTGCCCTCCTTGTACGCCTTCTCCATCTGACGGTAGCCCGCCACATAATTGCCCGCGGGCTGGTGGATCAGCAGCAGGTCGATGTAGGGGGTGTCCAGACGGGCAAGTGTCTTGTCCACTGCGTCGGGCTGCTCATAGAAGCTGGGCCACAGCTTGGTTTCCAAGAAAATCTCCTCCCGCTGCAAGCCGGACTTCTTCATGGCGCGGCCAACGGCCTTTTCGTTTACATAGGCGTTGGCGGTGTCGATCAGGCGGTAGCCGTTCTGCAAGGCACTGACGCAGGAGGCCTCTGCCTCGTCCGGGGTCAGAAGAAATGTGCCGATACCGGCCATGGGCATTTTCACGCCGTTATTGAGAGTTGCGTATTTCATAAAATATTCCTCCTTAAATGTTCTTTCCAAGTTTAGCGGCATCGGCCTTGCTGGCTGCCATGCCGCCGTAGGTCATGCCATAGAGGGCGGCAAAGCGCTTCATGGTGTATTCGCCCGCCTCCAGCATCCACTGTTCCGGGGCAGCACCCTGAAACACGAAATACAGTTTGCGTCCGGACAGTTCGCCGTCCTCCACCTTGCCGTAGAAACGATCCAGCACGTTGCGCACGCTGCCGCAGATGTTGTGCCAGTACAGGGGTGAGCCGATGACAACGATGTCCGCCTGCTTCATGGCACCAATGACAGCATCCAGCCCGTCGCCAGGGAGGTTCTGGCCGCATGCACCGATGGTGTGGTCCGTAAGGTTCAAAGTCTCATATTCGTGATCTTTCAGCAGTTCTGCCGCCAGTGCGGCGGTGTTCCCGTTTTTGTTGGGACTGCCGTTGATAAATAAAATACTCATAGCAATGCTCCTTATTTCAGCTTTTGATAATCTTCTTCACTCACCGGCTCACGCCACTGACTGCGGCAGTTTTCTCCAGGTACTTCCATAGCCAGATGGGAAAACCAGCTGTCCGGCGCAGCGCCGTGCCAGTGCTTGACACCGGGCATAATGTTGACTACATCGCCGGGGTGCAGCTCCTGCGGCTCTTTGCCCCATTCCTGATAGTAACCGCGCCCGGCCACGCAGATAAGGATCTGCCCGCCGCCCTTGTCCGCCTCGTGGATATGCCAGTTGTTGCGGCAGCCGGGTTCAAAGGTTACATTGAATATTTTGACCTGCGCCGTGGAAACCGGCGCAAGATAGCTCTGCCCGCTGAAATACTGTGCGAAACCGTCATTGGGCGCTCCGATGGGGAAGACCATACTGCTCTGGTGCAGCTGCTTTTCATCAGTGTTTTCCGCATCTGCCCAGATGCCCTTTGCCATGCGGAATGCTGCCCATGCCTTGGGCCAACCCGCATAAAATGCGGCGTGTGTCAGGATCTCCGCAATTTCGCTGCGGGTGATTCCATTTTCCTTTGCCATTGCCAGATGATGACCGAAGGAGGTATCCGTCAGCCCCTGCGCCATCAGTGCTGTCACGGTGATGAGGGAACGGTCGCGTGCAGAAAGCTCGCTTTCCCGGCTCCAAACCTCACCGAAAAGAACATCATCATTGAGCTGTGCGAACTTCGGCGCAAATTCACCAAGCATATCTCTGCCTGCTGTAATTTTTTTCATATGCAGCACCCCTTATCTGTGAAAGTTTGTGAAAATCAGTGGTTCCTTCCGAGGCAAGCCGATCTGCTCCTTACCCAACTGAAAGGACTTCATCATAAACGCCATGTTATGCCCCAGTGTCCGCTTGGTCTGCAAGCCCTCAGCATCCTGCGCTACTTCCTCGGCAGAGCCGCCGTAGACCATGTTCCAATACTGGCTGGACGCTACCGGCATCCCGGTCATGTTGAAATACTTGTTCAACACATCGAAGGTGGCGGTGTTGCCGCCCCGGCGGCAGGTGACTACCGCCGCCCCCACCTTAATCACTCCTTATGCGAAAATTGTTTCCAGCCATGCGGCGTAGTCCTTTACCCAACCACCATCGGAGCCGAAGCCGTGAGGCCAGCCGTTCAGCACGATGCGCCCGGTGGAAATGCCCATTCCGGAGATCACATCATATTGCTGCTGGAACTGACGATAGAAGGGGTCCTCGGTGCCGTAGACATAGAAGGTCGGCGGCAAATCGCCCTCGGTCAACCAGCTTGCATCCATATTTCCCACGCTGAGGCGGCCATAGAAGGAATAGATCATGCCTGCGGCGGAGGCATAGGCGAGAACGGCGTCCAGCTCGTCCGGCACATAGGTGCTGTCCAGCGCCGTGCCGGTCACATATTCGTCATAGTGCATCAGAAATTCACCGGCCTGAATGCCGCCCGCCGAAAAGCCCATGACGGCAATATCATCTGGGTCAATACCATAGATCTCCGCATTTTTGCGGACAAAACGGACGGCTCTCGCCACATCCAGCGCACCTTCCTCCTGCGTATAAGGAGACAGACGGTAATCTACGATGAAGGTCTGAAAGCCCAGCTCTCGCAGTGCTGCGGCGGTGGGCAGCGAGTCGGTGTAGTTGCCCCGGAACTGATAAGCGCCGCCCGCCATCAGCACCACCGCACCTTTTGGCTTCACGCCATCCCGGACGGGGATAGCGGTGACATAGGGGCGGAAGTCCCAATCATCGAAATATCCGGTCATGTCCTGCGTAAACTTCGTCCTGGCGGGGACATTGCCTTCCTCCCAGAGATAGAGCACTTGAATGTTTGCAGGGTCTGCTGCCGTGTTCAGAACAGTCTTATTACCTGCCGGTTCCGGCATCTTTTGCAGCATGGCTGTGCGGGAATAATCGGAAATCTTGCCGCTGCCGAAGTTGTATGCATCAGGAAAATCGCCCGGCGTGGCTACGGTGTCCGTAGAAGATCCGTCGCGCAGATCATCGATGGAGGTGGTAGAAGCAGAACTGCTTTCGTTTGGTTTCGTTGTCATAGCATCCTCAATGGCCGCAACGCCGTTTTCCAGCTCACCGCCGGGAGTCCCGACGGACTCCCGGCCACAGGCGGTCAGCGACACGACCATGAGAATTGCAAGCATTGCGGCGAAAACTCTGTTCCTACGCATTACAGACCCAGTCCATTGACCCAGGACTGCACATCATCACTGGAAACGCCGGAGGAGAACCGCTGGCCTTCCTGCCACTCGCCGGTACCGGCCATGTCGGCCAGCAAACTGCCGCTCTGACCCATGCCGGAGGAGGAAGAAGTGGCAAAGGGGATGACGGTCTTGCCGGTGAAATCATTGTTTTTTACAAAGGTGTCCACGGGCCACGCTGCGATACCCCACCAGATGGGATAACCGATGAACACGGTGTCATAGGAATCCCAATCGGGAACTTCAGTGGTGGTCAGGGGCACATCCCGCAGGGACTCGTCGTCATGTTCACGGCTGACGCGGCTGTCGGGGTTCGTCCAATTCAGATCATCGCTGGTGTAGACTTCAGTGGGAACAATCTCAAAGAGGTCGGCACCGGCGGCCTCTGCAATATCCTTGGCCACTCGCTCGGTGTTACCGGAAGCGGAGTAGTAGACCACCAGCGTCTTGCCGGTTTCGGGCTGCATGGTGGAAGATGCAGGCTTGTTGCCAGAGCCGCAGGCGGCAAGGCTAAGTACGAGCACGACGCTCAGCAGTAGTGCAGTCAGTTTTTTCATGATAAAATCATCCTTTCAATTCAATTTTAGTTTTATTTACATTCGCAGAGAATGTCATATATTTCATCGTGGCTCAGCTTCTTGCAGCAGCCCTCGGTGAAAACGGTAGAATCCGCAATGGCACGAAAATCGGTGTCATCGGGAATGCCCAGCTCTGCAAAGGTGGTCGGCAGACCAATTTCCTTGATAAACGCAGCCAGCGCGTCGATACCGGCAGCAGCCGTCTCCTCAATGCTGCCCTTGGGTGCGACACCCCAGACATTCTGCGCAAACCGTGCAAACCGCGCCGCGCCGGACTTGTAGATATGGCGGTACAGAACGGGGTGGATCACCGCCAGCCCTGCACCGTGGTTGCAGTTGGTGTACGCGCCCAACTGATGCTCCAGCATATGGCACTGGAAGTCCGTGACTTTTCCGATCTTCAGAACGCCGTTCTCTGCCATCGCGGACGCCCACGCCAGCTCACTGCGGGCATCGTAATTCTCCGGGTCGGTCAGCAGAACGCGGATGTTGCGGATGACGCTGCGCATAACGGCTTCGTTAATATCGTCGGACAGATTGTTTTCATCCGGCTTGCCGAAGTAGGTTTCCATGGCGTGACTCAGGGTATCAAAGGCGCCGGAGATAACCTGCTTCATGGGAACGGACAGGGTGTAGCTGGGGTCAAGGAACGCGAACTCCGCCTGCGCGCCCCGAAGGGCGCCCTTGATCTTCTTTTCCTCGTGGGTGATGACCGCACCGTTGTTCGTCTCGCTGCCGGTGCCGAACACGGTGACGATGGTGCCGAGGGGGATAAACTTTGTGGGCAGCGTGTGCTTCGTGTACTGCATCTCCCAGATGTCCTCGTCGAGATTTGCCTGCGCGGAAATGACCTTGCAGCAGTCGGACACGCTGCCGCCGCCCACGGCGAGGATGAGATTAACATGATTTTCCCGCGCCAGCTTTGCGCCCTCCTGCACCTTGGCATAGGTGGGATTGGACATGATGCCGGAAAACTCCACGACGCGCTTTCCCTTGGCGTTCAGGATACCCATGATCTCATCGTACACGCCGTTGCGCTTGATCGAGCCGCCGCCGTAGGCCAGCATGACGGTTTCGCCGTAGTTCCCCAGCAGACTGCCGAGATACTCTTTCACGCCGCCCTTGCCGAAATACACCTTGGTCTTGTTTTCAAAAATAAAGTTGTTCATAAAAACGCATCCTTTCTGAATGTTATTTCTTCATTTGCTGTTCCCAAAAGGCAACGGCATCATTGATCCAGCCTTCGGCGCTGGTTCCGGTCCCAAGGCCAAAGCCGTGACCCAGACCGGAATACACATGAAACTCCGTGTCGATCCCGGCCTGCTGCATGGTTTCGAGTCGCACCTGCATGACCCGCCAGTTGGCGATGCCGTCCCTGTCACCGACACAGGCATAGGTGGGCGGATCACTTTCGGAATACTCGCTCAATCCTGTGTACTGCGTGATGACCGCACCGGGGCGGGGCAGATTACCGCCTCCAAAGGCTTCTGCACCGTAAGACCCAAGCCACGCCGCCATTCGCGCTCCTGCCGAGCCGCCCCATAGGGAGTAGCAATCGGTGTCCACATCCAGTTCGTCCGCATGGTCAAAGATGAAGCGGATGGCTCTTGCCAGATCCTCACAGGCAGTCTGTGCGCCGGGGCGATAAATGAGGGCGAAGGCGTTGTAGCCTTTCTTGGAAAGTTCAAGCGCATGAGGGAAGCTGTCCTGCAAGGCACCCACATAGGCAAAGGCTCCGCCTGCATTGCAAATGGCAAACTTCTCGCCGGGGACTCCCTTGAAGAAAAACAATCCTGTATCTTCTTTGGCAGGGTCAGTCGCCTTTTCCTCGTCGGTGTAGATGTCATAGAAGATGGTTTGGCCGTCCGCTGCCCGCTCTCGCAGGGTGTTCACGATCTCCACCGTTTCGTCCGGATCAATATGGCTGTAGTAGGTCAGTTGAAGTTCTTCCAGAGTGTCGCCGCTGTAATAGGCAACCTCTACAGGGAACAGCAACCGTCCGTAAGAACCGAATATTGGAGCATTCTTCACATCTTCGATTTTGCTTTCCCTTGTAAATGCTGCTGTTTGGGATGGAGTGGTTTCCACTGGTTCCTGTGGTTTACGAGCGCCGCAGCCGCTCAGCAGAAGCGCCGTACAAAACAGCAGCGCAGAGAAACATCCAAGCTTCATATCATCATCTGCCTTTTCCTGAACTTCTGCCTATAGTATAAAAAAAGCGAGACTTCAAGAGAAGTCTCGCTTCGTTCATCAGTATATACCTTTGGGTTATAATCAGTTGTACAGCTCTTTGCTGATGGTTTTGGCTGCATCCAAAAAGCGCTGTACCGTCGGTGTCGGCTCCGGGGAATGGAGAATGCCATAGGGAATGCCATAATTCCATTCCACTGGGATTACCTTCAGAAGCGGATGGACAGTTGCCCAACCGGGAATAGCCAGCAAAACGTCATTGGTGTTCTCACAGCGGTTGAACACATCCATGTTGTAAAAGTCGAAATCTACGATATGGATCTGCGGATGGTGCTGCCAGAGGTCATCCCGGAGTTGATCCACATAATGGCTCCAGCCGCGGTGCATCAGCAGCAGATTCTCCCCATAGAGGTCAGAAACTTGCAGCTTGTCTTTGTCCGCCAGCCGGTGGTGGATGGAGACTGCACAGCAGAAGCGCCCCCGCGTCAGCTCCAACCCAGCACAGCCCCGCAGGTGCAGCATGGTCTCATCAAAAATACCGCCTACTACATCAATGTTCTTTCCGAGATTTGCAAGGATTTCTCTCGCATTTTCCGGGGTGTTCTCAAAGGGGACGATCTGAAATTTGATGTCCGGGTGCAGAGTTTGAACTCTGGACCAGAGCTCCATCAGGAGTTGTGCCGGAGTCATGGGCGAGGAACCGATGCGGATGATATTCTCATCCTCCTGCATGGCGTTTTTTGCCCGAGTCACGGAGTCCCGGCAATACTGGATGATATATTTTGCATCCTGGTACATAGAGCGCCCAGCTTTTGTGAGTTGCAGCCCCCGGTGGCTACGGTCGAAGAGCTTCACGCCGAGGGATTCTTCTAAAAGATTGATTTGCTTGATGACAGCCGTGGGCGTGATGTAGCTTTCTTCGGCGGCTTTGTTGAAGCTGCCTGCATCCGCCACGCGGAGAAAAGTTTCAAGCTGTGGGTTATACATGAAGCACCTCCTTTATTTTATAGCATTCCAAAATGTTTTAATGCCTCCGTAATGGCTCTTTCCTTTTCCAGTGGGCATTGTGGCTGCCTGGCATCCTCGGATTTCGGTTTATTATAGTTCTCGCGCTCGATAATGCCGTGTTTCTGCTTTACCTGAGCGATATAAAGACTGCTGACATTCAAGCCGCTGTGTTCCAAAACATAATCCTTGATTTGCCCATAGGTTGCCAGTCCTCTTTTATCCTGCACCATTTCTTCCACATCCGCATCAATATTGATATGTGTCACAGGATTTCTCAGAACTAAGAGACAAACCGTCTCAACGGTATTCCCTTTGTCCCACAAAAGTTCCGTAACTTCCCCGCCATCTTTGAACACCGGAAAATTCAGGCCAATCCGCTTTAGCGGATATTCAGACTCGTCATTCCTGTAAATTTCAATTTCTTTAATCAAGGCTGTGACCACATTTCTCTTTTCTTCGTCATTTATTATATTATAAA
>OFMU01001136.1_pt1 | contig 16301 bp, 15 predicted proteins | sample 1541861 | NCBI WGS metagenome assembly OFMU01 (sample SAMN04209238, study PRJEB22552) | human gut metagenome | biome: gut; material: feces | host: Homo sapiens | place: USA: Oklahoma
ACTTTAGCTATTTCTTCTGCAAAAAGTTCCTGTAAAATATGTATTCGCCAATTACGTCTGTCTAGTCTTCTTCGATTGGTTCGAAACACTCTTCGTTCTTCCGCGGTGGATGCACTATCAAATAATCTTACCCCCCATAAGGCTTTTCCATGCTTTTTGACTATTTCGTACTCTGGATCCGTCACCGCCCAGCCAAGAGAACCTGTTCCCATATCTAATCCTAAAAAGTAATCCATTCCCATAAAGCCCTCCTATTTTATCTTGACTTTTCGCAAGCGAATTATTATACTGAAAATAGTTTAGTACCATACTAAATTTACATCATAAGTTCAAATAAGAATTTATTCAAATCGTCACTTTATGTGACTCCACAATGTGTGGGATAAAGAAGTCTGGATATCCAGGCTTTTTTATTTTATTCTTAATACTTAAAATAGCATTGTTTTTATATATTTTCAACATATTTCATCTACTTTTTCTCTTTTTGTTGTCTGTTTTTTACATTTTATACAGTAATATTCCACCAATTAATACTATTTTTATTATAGGCAAAGAACTTTAACCACTCTTTCCACTCATATACAAAAGTGTCTTCGCCATTTCAACTTCCCTGCAAGGCATATCAGATAGACAGCTCCATTTTTCAATTCAAAAGACCACCAGAGGACATTCTTTCCTATAAGTCACGAAAAGCCCTCAGAGTCACTCTGAGAGCTTTCAGTTTGCTTTTATAAATTTTTGCTTAAACTTATAACATTTTGCGTGTTAATACCTTTAATCGTGATTTGTTTCCCTTACTTAAATTTAATTTCCGTTTACATTTATTCTCTTTTCAAGTTCTCTTTTTAATCTTTGAATTTCTAATTCAGCAGCATCAGCTCGTTCACGTTCTCTCTGTGTATTTCGTCTTTCAGCCTGAATGTCCATTTTTTCCATATTTTCAAATAGATAACCCATTCCACGACCTCCAATCTCGCCCATCATTTCTTTTACTTCATCTACGGGCACATTCATCTTTATCAGTAAAGCCCACAAAATTTTTTTATAGATGTCTTTTATCGCTTCCGGTGCATTGCTGTAAGCTGATATTTACAAGTTCATAGTAGCGTGCCCGATTATAAAATACAATATAGAACTGTTCGAAATGGCCTTCCGAATTTATGTTATATTGAGCTTACCAAAAAACATATGAGGAGGCAGCCAATGAACCAGATTTTAACCTTTCAGTTAGACCGTATTTCCCTAAATGCAGGTGTTCCGGAAAATAGTGGAATTTCCAGAAATGTCCCAATTTCGGAAGATTTTGAGGCCCACGGAGTCCTGCAGTTTTCACTGAGCAATTTGCCTGCGCAGGCAAGAGCAAATCTGTCCGCGATTCTAGTGGAAAAGCAAACCCTTATCAACAAAGCAATTCCTGGCTTTACCATGGAAGAGGATTCCATTTTGATCGTGGAAGAGAACTCATTCATTTCTTCGGCGAAAGAAGCAGCGTACCGCCAGTTTCTGGAGAAGCTTCTTCAGACGGCCCGTGCCCGTAAATGGGTAGTACCCAATCGAAAAAATACCAGTTCCGGAGCCAGTGAAAAATATCGTTTCCGGATCTGGCTGAACCAGCTTGGTTTGAAAGGTGCCGAATATGCCAGCACCCGGAAGCTTCTCACTGGGAATTTATCTGGCAGCAGCGCATATTCCAGTGAGGAGAAGATGAAAGCCTACAATAAGCGGAGAAGGGAGGCCAGACAACATGAGCGAAATACAAAAACCCTGTTTTTCATCCCCTTATGAAAATCTTTTATCCATTCCCACCGCAATATACTGCCGCGTTTCCACCCTTCATCCCCATCAGCAGGATTCCCTGGAAAATCAGATTCGTCATTATCAGGAACTTATGAAGAAAACCCCAAATTACATTTTGACAGAAATATATTATGATTTTGGAATTTCCGGCTACAAAGAGACTCGCCCCGGATTTTGTAAAATGCTGGAAGATGCCCGGAAAGGCTGTTTTCGGCAGATTATTACGAAATCCATCACCCGTTTTGCCCGCAACACAGATACTGTGCTGAAAACTACCCGGGAGCTGAAAGAACTGGGGATTGATATATATTTTGAACTTCAGAAAATCCATACCCTGTCCCAGGAAGGAGAACTGCTGCTGACTCTTTACGCGGCATTTGCCCAGGCAGAAAGCGAAAATGCCAGATGGCTGACTAAGGCGGCGATTCAGCAGAAATACAGAAAGGGTCATCCCATGCGGCAGCTGCACCGCTGTCTGGGATATCAGAAAGACCAGGCGGGAAATCTGGTTCCGGATAAAAATGCAGAACTTGTACGGCAGATTTTCCAGATGTCCGCTGACGGATGGAGTATCAGCCAGATCACGAAATATTTGAATGAAAACAAAATTACCACTCAGAATGACAGGACCTTCAGCCGTTCCACAGTAAGCCGGATCCTTCACAACCACGCCTATAAGGGAGATTATATTTGCCAGAGATATTATGTAAACAATCAGCGAAAACTGGTACGAAACAAAGGGGAAAAGCAGATGTATTACATCCGGCACGATCATCCGGCAATTATTTCTGAAGAATTGTGGGAAACCGCACAGGAAAAGCTGGCAAAGAAGAGCGAAAGAAGCAGGCAGGGATTACCTTCTGATGAGATTGCCGTAACGAAAAAAGCTCAGGTCCCAGATGCACCGGAGAAAAGAACCCCGAAAGAAAAAATTCCACAGAAAGAAAAATCAGGACTTATCCCGGATAAACAGCCTTTAACTATCGCCAATTATCCTTACAAAGACCGGATTTTCTGCAAATATTGTGGTTCCAGGCTGCGGCGGATTATTGCCAGAAACCACTCTGTCTGGTGGATCTGCAATGGTCTCAGCCGAAAAGGAAAGGCTTTTTGCAAAGGTGTCCGCATACCAGATGAAAAGCTTTCCCCACTTCGGAACGTCAGCTTTTCAGCATATATCGGAAAGGAGCTTATAGATGGAAAAGAAACTTACGGTTATTCCTCCAAGCCAGACGAATGGAAACGCTAAATCTGCCAATAGTTCCCAATGCAGAGTGGCAGCATATTGCAGGGTGTCTACCGAACAGGAAGAGCAGCTGGGCTCTTTTGCCAATCAGATCGCATATTACACAGATTATATTAATGAAAAAGAGGAATACCAGCTTGCCGGAATCTTTTCCGATGAGGGGATTTCCGGTACTGGTACGCGTAAAAGGGCTGGCTTTCGCAGTATGATCGCAGCTTGTGAGGCGGGAGAAGTAGATCTGGTGATCACCAAATCTATCAGCCGTTTTGCCAGAAATACCCGGGATTGTCTGCATTACGCAAGATATTTGAAGGGTCTTGGGATTCCGGTGATTTTCGAAAAAGAGGGGATTAACACGATGGAGTCGTCTGGTGAGCTTTTGTTTACCATTCTTTCCAGTCTGGCCCAGGAGGAATCACGAAATATTTCCGAAAACACCAGGTGGGGAATCCGTTCCAGGTTTCAGCAGGGAATCCCTCACATTAATGCCGCTTGTTTTCTGGGATACGATAAGGATGAGGCGGGGCATCTGGTGATAAATGAAGGGCAGGCGAAAGTGGTGCGGCGGATTTTTCGTGAGTTTCTGGAGGGGTGGCAGCCATCTGAAATAGCACGAATGCTGAATGCCGAAAATGTTTCGGGCGTGCATGGCGAATCTCGTTGGGCTGCAGTTTCGGTCGTTCGCATCCTTCAAAATGAAAAGTACAAGGGAGATCTGCTTATGCAGAAGTATTACATTCGGGATTTTCTTACGAAAGAGCTGGAAAAGAACGATGGAAAACTGACACGGTATTATGTGGAAAATGATCATGAAGCGATCATAGAGCGGGAAATATGGGACGCGGCACAGCTGGAAATCAACAGAATCAAAGAGTTTAAACGGAATCATCAGATCCGGGAGTTGGGAAGCAGCAGTTTGGAACCTTTTTATGGAAAAATTTTTTGTGGGTGCTGTGGGGGAAGGCTGGTGAAGAAAAGCAGCAAAAGTGTGTGGCGGTGCATACATTCCGGCAAAGAAAAGGGCGGATTTTGTAAAGCCAAGCCTGTTGAGGGGCATAAGATGGAAGAATACGTAAGCGCTGCCTGGGCACAGCTGGTATCCCAGAGAGAAAATCTTCTGCCAGGCTGGGAGAGAGATATTGCCCAGGGAAATGCCCTGGAGCGCTTACGCGCAGCACAGATGAAAGAGCTGACCGAAAAGTATCCTGCCTGGTTCCAGGTGGCGAAGAAGACGAGAATGGTGATCGGGGAAATTGTAATTGGGGGTGATAAGGGGTGTGAGATTTTGTTTATGGATGGCGTAAGGCTGGTGACGGATTAGAGCGTGTTTGAAAAATCATTCCCGTTACCAGGGGAATAGGCTGTGAAGAAAGCGGAAGAATTTAGCAGATTTTCGAAAAGTACTTGTAAATCAAGAACTTCAATGTTATTATGATAAAAAGCATATTTCTCATATAGTTCAAGGCATATCCGCCATCTGATTTATCTAATCACACATCAGAAATCCATGCTTTTTAACCCATTAACGAAGAAGAGCAGGAGTTCTGAATGAAAGGTATGTATGCTTAGCTTGTCTTTTCTGACTCCTGCAAAGAAAAGGAGGACCAGCCTATGGTAAACAGAAACTACAAGGACACGATATTCAGGATGCTATTTTCAGATCGAAAGAATCTGTTATCGCTTTATAATGCGATTAATGGAACATCCTATATGAATCCGGAAGACCTGGAGATTGTCACACTTGAGAATGCGATTTATATGGGAATGAAAAATGATCTGTCGTTTATTATTGACACCAATCTTTTCCTGTATGAGCATCAGTCAACATACACACCGAATATGCCCTTACGGGATCTTTTTTACATATCCGCTGAATACCAGAAGCTGGTGAATAAGAAGTCTTTATATTCATCAGCATTGCAGAAAATACCGGCACCGAACTTTATTGTATTTTATAATGGTACAGAGCGGAAAGAAGACAGATGGGAGAACCGTTTGTCAGAAGCATATGAGAATATATCCAGTGAACCGAAACTTGAACTTAAAGTAGTAACTTTGAATATCAATGAAGGCAGTAATAGGGAATTGATGGAACAGTGCCAGATACTAAGGGAATATGCAATATATGTAGCGCGGGTTCGTAAATATGCAAAATATATGCAACTGGAAACAGCTGTAAAAAAAGCTGTAGATGAATGTATTCAGGAGGAAATTCTGGAAGAATTTCTTCGGAAAAATAGAGCGGAGGTTATCGCAGTGAGTATATTTGAATATGACAAAGAAGAGGAAGAACGTAAACTGAGAAAAGCTGAGTTTGAGGCTGGGGAGCAAAGCGGAATACAAAAAGGAATACAAAAAGGAATACAAGAGGGAATACAGGAAGGAAAGGAATTGAAAACAAAAGAAATTGTCAATTCACTACTTCAGGATGGAATGGGCATTGAAAAGATTGCAGAACTGCTGAAAATTAGCAGAGAACATGTTTTGGAATTAGCAGGAATGAAAATGTCAAAATATGATGGCTTATAAGCCAATATGAAAAGGAATATCCAACGCAATTTTGGGCTTTTAACTATAAATTGCATTGGATATTCTTAATGTTTTCTTTGCACCCCATTCTACTTGTTAATTCCCCCATCAAGTGCTAAAATCAAAACAAATGAAGTTCTGCAATGGTCTAATAAATCTATCAATCTATCTCAGGAAGGAGCAAAAAATCTATGAAAAAGAATCACCACCTTCACCGGCTGATTCATCTTTGCCTCATCATTTCCCTGCTTTTGCTGTGCAGTACAAGCCAGGTATTTGCCGCTGCAAAGGTAAATCTGAAAAACACCAAAATCAAATTATCAGCCACCAAACTCACCTACAATCAAAAAGTCCAGCGCCCGAAGGTAAGCGTCACCTATAAGGGCAAAGTCCTGAAAGAGAAGAAAAACTATGTTCTGAAATATTCCAAGGGCTGCAAAAAGGTAGGCACCTATACGGTTCAGATTATTGGAAAAGGTGCTTATGCCGGCAAAGTGAAAAAGCAGTTTACCATTTTGCCTCCAAAGACCCAGGTAATGGGTGGTTATGTTGGAAAAAAGACTGTCAGTGTGATAATAAAAAGGCAAACCGCTCAGACCAGCGGTTACCAGCTGCGCTATGCCACAAATTCCAAATTAAAAAATGCGAAAACCATAACAGTCAAAGGAAACAAAAACAACACCGTTTCCCTCAATGGACTGAAAGCCGGAACTACATATTATATGCAGGCCCGTACCTACATGGCCATTAAAGGAAAGAAATATTATTCCAAATGGTCTTCCACAGAACATTGCAAAACAAGCGGAAAGTCAAAAGGAAATACTTCAAATACAACGCCTACCCCTAAGCCGGTTCCGAAATTAACGCTCGAAGAGGGAAAAGCAAATATAACTCTGGAAAGCGGAAGGTATTATGAGATTGAAACGTCAAATGGAATCAAAGACATTAATATTTCTGATCCGGCTGTTGTATATTCCACAGATGAAGCTGAAGGCGGAAATAGCCGCTTATTTGCGACACTTGAGCCTGGGAAATGCGTGATTACCATCACGGATATTTATGGACAAAAAATTACTTCCACGGTTTCAGTTACCCAGAAGCTATACAATCCGCATACTGAGACTTCTTATGTAGTGACATCTGAAACCGTTGACAGCACACTTCCTGTTCCCACCATCAAGTCAATAGATTATGGTGACGGATGGGTGGATGTGAACTGCCCGGGAACTTTTTCCCAGTCAGATCCCTATGTTGGTTACGAAGGTTATCTTTCTTACAATGATAAGTTTGCATATAGTGTTCAGGATACGCGAACAATCGGTGATGATAACGGGATAGGAAGTGTGAGTTTCTATTATTTAGACTCAGGCCGCAGTTATTATGCAAAAGTACGTTCTTACACCATCCGCAATAATGTAAAAGTCGTTGGACCGTGGAGCGAAATCCGTAAAGTAGATTTGCCAATATATGATACGAAAGGCACAACACCTGCTAAATATACCTATGAAATTTATGGTTTGGACAAGCAGAAAGCAGATATTTACACACAGTGTATCAAACCTCTTTTTATAAAAACAGACAATCAGGATCTGAATTCTTTTAGACTGATCTGTGATGGAGAAAGCCCTTTGATAAATGTGTATTCAGGTGGATCAACGCACATATATGATGATATTCCTTATGAAAACGGCGATTCCGAGACCACTTCCCTGAAAAAAGTAAAAGGCGGTTATATTGGATATGTATATTTTGAAAAAGCAGGAACTTACAATATCGAATTCCGGGAATACTCCATGTCTGGTTATACGGTTGCAAAAACAGTGGCATTAAATGTTATGGATTATGACCAGGCTGAGAAAGCATGGATGACTGACATTATCAATAAAGTTACAACTTCCGGTATGACTCCATTTGAAAAAATGGATGCTGTAAGTGATTACCTCACAGAGCCAGGTCGCTTCAAATATGTAACGGTACATGGAAATTATCTGGTATCTCTGGCAGCAGAACCTAATACTCCATTTTTTGTATCTTATCGTTGGGATTCCTGCACATCACCGGCAGCCCTTTGTGATTTTGCAAAGTTAATCGGTGGATTTGATGATATTCACAATTGTTATGGTGATTATCAAAGAGGCACTGAGGAATGGTCTCGCTGGCATTATGTGGCTAAACTTACGATAGGAAGCGAAACACGAAATTACGCCGTATGCCCGATGAGCCCAACCGGTGAAGTCGGCGAAACACAGATGATCGACCTGACAGACCTTAGTAATATGAGGAAATTTGGGTGATTTCAATTTAAATAATTCTTTTTACCGGGCAGACCAGAAGTCATTTCTGGTCTGCTTTTCTGATTGATTGCTTTTTGAAGTGCATTATTTCAAAAATATCCACTGGTTCCAGACCGATTTACAACAGGTTTGTGGATTTTTGCAAAGAACGAATGAATTAAATCAAAAGTTAGTCTCTGCCGAACGTATTAATGATTTATTGCAGGCAAGTAATAATAAAAAGTATCGAAAAGAACTGATGGTAGAGTTGGGAATTGCATAAGGGTAAAATTGGGTGGCAGCTTTTGATAGCTGCCACTCTATTTAATTCCAGAAGAATTATGATTGTTTAGGTAAACATAGTCTGTGTAGATGTTGAAAATTTTGAATATAACCCAAAAGAGGAAGGACTTCTGCGCAGAGAGGAGACGCGGCGAAATCTAGTTGCAGTTGCGCAACATTTACGAAAATGAGGTATTATTTTAGCCAAAATGCAGATAGACTTCGGTAGGTCTATGTGCTATCCTTAAAAAGCAAAAGTATGCTTTTTAGCAACAAATACATAAGAAAAAAGGGATGTTTATGAAGAGAAAAATAAAATCTGCCAAGGGATTTACGTTAGCAGAACTTTTGATCGTAGTGGCGATAATTGCTGTGTTGGTAGCAATCGGAATCCCCATTTTCACCAGCCAGCTCGAAAAAAGCCGCGAAGCCGTAGACCTCTCCGACGTCAGATCTGCGTATGCGGAGGTGATGATGGCCGCGATTACTGGGGATACGACGGCGTATTATACGAAGGATGCGAATCAGACGATATATGATTCACAGAATAGTGTTTATACTATTACTGTAACACCATTGAAACAAAAACAATCTGGCTGGCAGACCGCTGAGCCGATTACGATTGGAGGTGTGTCTTCTAAAGCAGGAGAGCCTTATTGGAAAGGACAGCCCGGACCAGATGGATACTGTATAGTTACATATCATCCAAAGGATGATTATGTTTCGTTTTATTGGAGTGGTGGAAATGACAGCAGCAATCCGGGAGTAACGCCAATAGAACCCAATCCGTGGGATTCTGTACTGACACCAACGCCAACGCCGATTCCGTCGGATTCAGGAAATATTAATGGAGATTTATCTTCTGTTGTAAATAAATATGGATATAGCAATTGGCCAGAGGGGCCAACTAATGAAGATTATAGTTGGGAATTGGGTCATATTTATTGCTATAGGGGAGTCTATTACGTTTCTTTAGAAACGAAAGGCAAACTTTTTAATGAGTGGGGATATGTTAATCCAACTACGAATTACATGCAGGCTAGTTTTGCCGTGATACCAAAGCGCTTTTTTACAGCTAAAGACGTAATGGACAATGGAAACGTGAAAGCACCAACAAGAGGGGATATATTTATAGAAAATGGAAAGATGTATGTTTTTAAAGAAAAAAATGAAACTAAATATGACTATGTGCGACCGAATGGTCCTGGTGATTCGGGCAACTGGGTGGAAATTCAGTATACAAAGTAAAATGTGAAATGTTTTCATAAATAGGGCGAAATTTCAAAGGACATTGGGGTCCGACATTGGGGTCAGACCCGTGCGCCCACAATATTATATTGATAATGGATTCCTTAAAGTTCAGTCATTTTTCACTTTCTGAAAGGAAAACTTTTCTTGGAAATTTTTTAACGGCGGTCAGTAAGATCGCCGTTTTTTCTAGGCAATCAGAGTTATTCGAGTGGGAGCTCTTCATCCAGTTCTGGGAGGGGAAAACTTGAAGTCAGATCAATTGAAAATTCGTCTGCCGTAGTATCATATTGCAGAGGTGTGTGACTCATCTAAACACACACCTCCCAAACCACCCTATTCCTGCCCCTTCTCCAGCAATCTCTTCAACCTCTCAATTTCCAGCAGCATACTTTGCTTTTCCGCCTCAATTTTGTCCGCCCGCGCTTTTTCACTATCCGCCCGTTCCTTTTCTTTTAAGGTATTTGCTCTTTCAGCCGCCTGTCCCTTTTGATAATTGGTTCTCATAGAGCTCTGCCAGTCCATCCAGTAGCGTTCCTTGGCCTCACACTGTAATTTGATTTTTTTATCTTCAGATAGCTGGTGGAGGGTTACGACTGCCTTTTCAATTGCCTCTGACTTATCAGCCATTTCGAACAACTCCTTCCATGTTCAATAATATACTTATAACATATTTTATATCATGGAACAAGCGAAAAATTCAGCTGTTTTATGATTGACAACACACCTCAACAAGTCGTATACTAAACTCACTTTCACTACAGATAATCTCACAGAAAAATCTGTGTCCGGTCATTCGACCAGGTAATTCAAATTTGTTAATTGTATTGGAAAATGATAGATGTGTAAAATGGTAAATGAAAAATATACTAATACTTGAAAAATACAATTAAATAGTGTATCATTATACTATAAAAAGTGCTTTGAAAGTATAATTTCTCTCAGATCATACACACAGCTATCATATTCAGAAGGGAGTGTGCATGAAGGAGGAGAACGCCACATCAATCGAGTTCTTTCGGGCTTTTAGACGGGTTGCGGATCTGATCAATGGAGTCATATTTCATGGGAAACAGATTGTCAGGGAATGCGACTTGCAGGAACAGAATCCGGTACTGCATGATATTTCCAAAAAGGACAATAGAGTTTCGGCTGTAGAGAATACGCTGGATTTATCCGTGATGGTGACAGTGGGGAAAGCAAAGTTTCTGCTTATGCTCCAGGGGCAGACAATTGAGCATTATGTAATGCCAGTACGGGCATCACACGAGAGAGGAACTGACTATTATAATCAGTGGAAAAAATTACAGAAGATGCATAATGAAGCCAGAGATTTGATGAAGGGAGAAGAGTATCTTTCCGGAGTTAAGAAGCGGGACAGATTTTATCCGGTGATTCATATTGTGGTATATTTTGGAAAGAAACGTTGGAAAGCAGCGAGAAAAATGGATGACTTATTTCTTACAGAAATATTTCCAGAGGAACTGAAGAAGCTGTTTACAGAAAAACCACTTCTGATTTTTGAAATGCGCCATTTTTCGAATGAAGAATGGTTTCAAACAGATTTGCGCCAGGTCTGTGGCTTTTTGAAAAGAACTAACGACAGGATGAAATTAAAAACATACATAGAAGAAAATCAGGAAGTTTTTTCCAATTTACCAGAAGATGCTTATGACTTTCTAACCGTAATGGCGGGAATTAGGAATTTGAGGCTGATCAAACAGGAAGTACAATCCAAAGGAGGTGGATTTGACATGTGTAAAGCGATTAAATAGATGCTGCGAGTTAGCAGACAAGAAGGAGAACAGGAAGGACGATTGGAAGGACGGCAGGAAGGACGATTGGAAGGACGGCAGGAAGGGCGATTGGAAGGAAGACAGGAAGGACGATTGGAAGGTCAAGATGAAATGGCAACCTTGAGTGAGAAACTTATTTTGGCAGACCGTATCAGCGAGCTGTTAAAAGCAAGCACCGATCGGGAGTATCGAAATAAGTTATTGGCGGAGTTTGGTTTGGCGTGAGAATGGCACTAAATCATGTGAATACATGATTTCTGTGCGTCGCGAAGTGGCTGCTGGTATCGGAGTGAACAGATAACCTGAACTAAAATAATTTAAAATGTGGGACAGTGATTCATCTTGTGTTCTGTGATTTGTCATGCTACTATAAATCTGTAAGTATCTTTTGATACAAGTTATAGCGGAAGCATATCAAACATAAAAACACATGGAGAGAAGAAAATGCAAAAGAAAAAGAAGAGGATATTCGCAGTCCTTTTGTCCGCAATTCTGGTAGTTGCGCTCACCGGCTGCAGCAAGCTGGGTTCCATTATTAATGAAATTCATGGCTCATTGATCGGAAACAATTATACCGTATATACCTATGATAATTATGGGAATCAGACCTTGAAAACTTCTGGAAAGAAAATCAGCATTACCGGAAATAAAATTGAAACCGTCAGCTATGACAGCGATGGAAGAGCAGTAACCGGCTATGATCTTTCTTCAGTAATTACCATTACCATTGATGGAAAAGAAATCGAAAACTGCGGAGATACCTGTGTATTTGTGCAGAATGGACTGAAACCGGAGGTGGATTTTTCATTAGACGAGGTCAACAGTAACGGTGGGAACGGAATCACGGATAATGCAGCTCTGGCAAGGGTTTTGAACCGGTACAAAAATGATTTCGGCAAATCCAGGGTTGTGGTCATCAAATCCCAGCTTGGACAGCCTATCGCCGCATTTTCCGGAGACAATGTCTATTGGGAAATTCCGGACGATCTGCCGAAAATGACAAAGCTTATGGTCGATGGGAAGGCACTGTACATACACCGGGCGAACTACCAGATTATTGATAAAGACCTTCTTTAAAGATAAGTGCGTATTTAAGAAATCGGATGTTTTATAATGATAGAAAGTGAAAGATAAGAGGAGTTACAAATGGAACTTACAGAACCAGGGCTACGAGTGAAAAATGCAGAAAAAATGCAGCAATCCAAGAGGGCATCAGGGGAAGAAATGCGACCAGCGGTATCTGTAATCATGCCCGTATATAATGGTGAGAAATACATCGCCCAGGCAGTGCAGTCTGTTTATGCGCAGAATATTCCCTTGGAGCTGATTGTTATTGATGACGGCTCTGTTGATGGAACCCGGGAAGCGCTCATTCCATGGGAAAACAGACCGGATTTTGTTTATATAAAAAATGAGCGCAATCTCGGTGCAGCCGGTTCCCGTAACCGCGGTGTGTCTGTTGCGAAAGGCAGATATGTGGCATTTCTGGATGCAGATGACTGGTGGGAAGAGGGAAAACTGGCGGCACAGCTGGCCGCTCTTGAAATGACCGGTGATGTAATCTGCTCCACGGGACGTGATCTCATGAATCCGGACGGAACCTTCACAGGCAAGTATATCCCGGTTAAATCCAGGCTGGACTATCATGAGCTTCTGAAACACAACAGCATTAACTGTTCTTCCGTCCTGATTCTCCGTGAGGTGGCACTGGAATTTCCCATGGAGCATGATGATAGCCATGAGGATTATATCACCTGGCTGAAGGTGGTGCGAAAATACGGACATGCCACAGGAATTAATAGGCCCTATCTGAAATATCGTCTGTCCCAGGGCGGAAAGTCAAGAAACAAAGCCAAATCTGCCATCATGACCTATCAGGTGTACCGTTACGTTGGCTATGGACCGCTGAGAAGTGCCTGTTTCTTTTTGTCCTATGCACTTCACGGAATCTGGAAATATCGTTAAAGTATCAATGGGGCTCTCCCACTTTCCTGCGCCATTGCAGGGGAGAGCATCCCGCCTGTTTCCTAAAATATCTGCTGAAATGGGAAAAATCTGAAAATCCGCACATCTGCGCAATCTGCTGGACAGTCAGTGCTTCATTTGTCAGCAGGTTCTTTGCCTTATCCATACGAATCTGAAGCAAATCTGCATGAGGGGTACTCTGGAAAAATTTCTGATAGCAGGAATAGAACTGGCTTTTTTCCAGACTGACCTTTTTACAAAGCGCTGTGGTGTCCCATGGCTCTGCGTAGTTCGTGAGCATTTCCAGCCGAAGCTTTCGAAATGCAGAATAAAGACTGTCTCCTTCCGCGCCGTTTCCATGTATCTGATGGCTTTTAAGTCCCCTTGCAATCGTAATCATAAGCTGCTGAAAGAGAGTATACTCGTATTCGTCGGAAAATAAATCATTTGCTATATGTTCTTTGTGAAGGAGCCGGATGCAGGCATCGATCTCTTCACAGTTTCCTGGATAAAAAACAGTATTAAGCGGGATCCCATATTGTTTTTTCAGATCTGCCTTACAGGAAAAATGGAGGTAGCTGTTCCGGAACCTGTGAACAGCCTTATAATGCTGCTCATATCCGGGGGCATAGAGAATACATGCATTTTCCTTGGAAATACTGAGTTTTTTGTCCAGATAAACCTTCATGGGTGTCTTAAAAAGCAAAAACAGATAGTCTCCGCTTCCATTGGGACGGTAGATCTGATCATAATCAGGGTTTGAATAGTTGTATTCGCAGAACTGAATGGAAAAATCCCTGTCTGCAGCTTCGTAAAAATTCATGCTCCGGACTCCTTTCACCATTTTTTTTACTGTAATCATTATCGGAAAAAAAGTCAACTACATCGGAAGAAAAAAACTGGTAAAAAAATCGTATGCCATTAAAATAATAGATACATAAAGAGCAGAAAAATGCCATACAACTGGCACCATATAAGGAGGGCACCATGAAAAAAGCACAGATCATCATCGATAAATATTTCCTCACCGGCAAGGTGGATAAGCGGATTTTCGGTTCTTTTATTGAACAGCTGGGACGTGCTGTTTATGAAGGAATCTATCAGGAGGGCAGCACGCTGTCTGATGAGCAGGGCTTTCGTAAAGATACTCTGGCGCTGGTAAGGGAGCTTCAGGTTCCGATTGTTCGTTATCCGGGAGGCAACTTTGTTTCCGGTTTTAAATGGGAAGACAGTGTTGGACCAAAGGAGCTAAGACCTGCCAGACCGGAACTTGCCTGGGGTGTGATCGAGAACAATCACTTTGGCCTGGACGAGTTTGTGGACTGGGCGAAGAAAGCAGACACAGATATTATGATGGCAGTGAATCTTGGAACAAGAGGACCGGAGGAAGCCAGAAACCTTCTGGAATACTGTAATTTTAAGAGCGGTACCTATTACAGCGACATGCGTAAGGCCAACGGCCATGCCGAGCCGCACAACATTAAGACCTGGTGCCTGGGAAATGAAATGGATGGTCCATGGCAGATGGGACACAAGACTGCATATGAATATGGAAGGACAGCAGCGGAGACCTCCCGTATTATGAAAATGCTGGATCCGGAGATCGAGACGGTTGCCTGTGGAAGCTCTTTCCTTGGCATGCCTACTTTCGGAGACTGGGAATATACAGTTCTGGACGAATGTTACGATCTGGTTGATTACATGTCTTTGCATCAGTATTATGGCAATGCTGCAAATGACACGCCTGATTTTCTTGCAAATTCCAAGGGAATGGATGATTTCATCTCCGGCGTAGTCAGCATCTGCGACGCAGTGCGTGCGAAGAAGCATGCCAAAAAGCGGATCCATCTGTCCTTTGATGAGTGGAATGTATGGTATCACAGCAATGAAGCGGATGAGAAACTGGAAAAATGGGGGAAGGCGCCACACCAGCTGGAGGATATCTATAATTTTGAGGATGCCCTTCTGGTAGGAAGTATGCTGATCACACTGCTCCGTCATGCGGATCGTGTGAAAATGGCCTGCCTGGCACAGCTTGTAAATGTTATCGCACCGATCATGACTTCCAATACAGGTGCATGGCGTCAGACTATTTTTTATCCATACATGTACACAAGTATTTTCGGCCGCGGAACGGTACTGAATACACAGATCCTGGCACCGGTTTATGACAGCAGGAATTACAGCGATGTTTCTTATCTGGACTCTGTATGCGTATGGAATGAAGAGGAAGATACACTTACCATTTTTGCAGTAAATAAAAGTCTGGAAGAGGATCTTGAGGTGAGCTGCGATTTGCGCCAGTTTGAAGGATATCAGGTGAAAGAGCATATTGTGCTTACCAATGATGATATGAAAGCCGTTAATACAGAGGCGGATCCGGACAATGTGATGCCGGAGAAATCTGCGGCAAGCAAGATTGACGGCGGTAAATTAAGCACCGTTCTTGGAAAACACAGCTGGAATATGATTCGCCTTGCAAAGTAATCCGGGAAAAATCTCTCACACATTGCTATTATGAAATAAAAAAGTTAGAGATTTCGTAACCTGTATGAATCATACGAAATCTCTGACCATATAATTACCACTGCTTTCTACTTCTGCAGATCCGCCTTAATCTGCGTAGTAGAAATCTCCGGTGTCCTCGGCAGGTACACCACGTCGCAATAAGGCTTCAGAAAGTCAAACTTCCCTTCCCAATCGTCACCCATAACAAAGGTATCTACGTGGTATTCTTTAATATCACTTACCTTCTGCTCCCAGTTCTCCTCAGGAATTACCAGATCCACGTAGCGGATGGCTTCCAGCAGGGATTTCCTTTTTTCATAAGAAAAATAGCATTTTTTATGCTTCTCGTTCCAGTTAAATTCATCTGTAGATAAAGCTACGATCAGGTAGTCACCATAAGCTTTCGCCCTGCGCAGCAGATTAATGTGCCCGTAGTGCAGCAGATCAAAGGTACCGTAAGTAATTACTCGTTTCATGAATTGTGTGCCTTTCATAAAGAAATCTGAAAATAGTCTTGCCGGAATGGTTCCAGGCGATTTACATACAACTATTTTACCACAGTCCCGGTAGAAAGGAAATATAAGATTATTTATCAGGAGAATTGCGACGCGAAATCATGCGAATGCATGATTTCTGTGCATCGCGAAGCGTGTTACT
>OFMU01001160.1_pt1 | contig 16133 bp, 14 predicted proteins | sample 1541861 | NCBI WGS metagenome assembly OFMU01 (sample SAMN04209238, study PRJEB22552) | human gut metagenome | biome: gut; material: feces | host: Homo sapiens | place: USA: Oklahoma
TGCTTGTGCAAATGATGAATATTCTGAACTGTGATCCCGCCGAGGTGCTGTGCATGGAAATGCGCAGTGCGCGGCCTGTCCTGAACAGTTGGCTTTCTGATCTGGTCGCAGATTGTAACGAGGATGAAGTAAAAATCATCACGGATACTGTCACGGCACTGAAGGCAAGCCTGCACCGTAACCGAAGCGAAGATAAATAAAGGGGATAAGCCCTCTTTTGCATATTCTGCAAAGGTTGGGCTTCATTTTTACCGACACACACCAAAAAGACCTTGCCTGAACTATGGACAAGATACAAAGTGACGCTAAAGACAGCCCTTTACGCGAATACGTTTTGAGCTGAGACAACGCCGTATATCAAAACGCCCGCATTCTGCCCTGAGCAGAATGCGGGCGTTTTTCTTGTGTCGAAAAGCAACGAAAAATGTCGTGCGGTGCAGAGGTCCGCCCATAATGGCCGTTCCCCCAACGAAACCATTATGATAAAGGAGGCCTGCTGCCATGCGGGATAGTCAGTACAAGTCGTGCGCGGTACAGAACCAGTTTACAGCCTATCTGATTGCCGCGATTCGCAATTACAAAAGAACATATTTAAGGAGAATTTCCACAGCTCTTCGGACAGAACTGCCCATGGAGGGACACAGCGAGGTGATGGAATTATGTGAGGAAACGGACTTCTTCTGTGGGCTGCCGCTGATGCAGCGATTGGAGAATGAGCGTCTGTTCGCTGCTATGCAAGGGTTAAGCGAGCGAGAGCGTTACATATTTCTGTCTAAAGTCCTTGGAGAGATGAGTCTTTCGGAGATTGCGCTGTCGCTCGGTATCACCTATGGAGCTGCGGCCATGTCCTATCATCGCACGGTCTTGCGCCTGAGAAACGCTGTGGGAGGTGGTAAAGGTGAATGATTTCATGGAGCTGTTCATGAGTGCGAAGAACGGGGATTCGTCTGCAATGGAGGAACTTCTGCATATGTACTACCCGCTCTTATACAAGGAATCCGTGGTCAACGGGATCTTTGATGAGGATCTGCTTCAGGAACTGTGCCTGCTGTTCTTGAAGTGCGTGGCAAAGTTCAATATTCGATAGAGAGAAATCTCCCGTCGCATTCTAAGGAAATTATGGTTTAGCCGCTGCATGGAAGAAGCCCAGTTCGCATGAAAGGCGAGCTGGGCTTCCCAATTTCACTAATAACTATGCATTTTCAAGTCTCTCAACGGCTTCTTCATAGGTGTATACCGGCAGAAACCTCGTCCCTTCGCAGACCGCCGAGAACACGGGTGGATGACCTCCTGCATCGCAGGCGAACACCCCTTCTGCCTCTACGGCGGCATTCAGTCGCTCCAAGTACATATAGAGGTTCCCGGAACGATCCATCCTATATTCCGGTGCAGAGCCAATCTGATGCTGCCCCATATAAAGCCGCGTTTCTTCCGGCAGGGGCATCAACAGCTTACATGTGGCTGCCCGCGACGGTCTTTCCACCATCGGAGCAAAGAGGCTGCTTTGCTCTCCAAACATGGAGCCGCGTGCGTGTACGCGCTCCTTATACGGGAAGTGACAGGTGTTTTGCCAAAACATAGCGGTTAGCCTGCGGACATTCTCGCACATGGCATAGGTGTCGATCATCTCATGGGGACGGTGTTCATTGAAATAACCTGCGCTGATATTGACAGCCGCAGTTTTCAAGTGCGGTGCGACCACAGAGATATCGCTGAACGAGCCGGAGTTCTCCTTGAAACCGAAGCTGCAAACGAACTCCGTGAAGTCAGGATTATCGCAGTGATAGAATACGGCGTCATTTCTGCCGCGCCGATCCAATTCAACGATATAGTTGACCTCCGGACGCAGCTTGCTGTTGGTAAATTTCCTTGCACCCACACCGCCGAGCTCCTCGTCTTCGCAAAATAAGATATGACAATGGCACTCGCGCATCAGCATCAGGATCATATACACACCGGCACGGTCATCACCACCGATCCCGTAGGGCGACATCAGGTAGCGTCCATCCTCGGAGCAGCAGATGATATCCGGCCGGTGGGTATGAACTGTGTCCAGATGGGCGACCAGCAACACGGGGACAGTACCTTCTGCATAAAGAAATCCGCTTTTGCAGACGGGTTCATAGTCGTGCGTGCGCAGCTGCTGCACAAGATGCTCTTTCAGCTCGCGCTGGGTCATCTTCAAGATGCTTTCAAAATGGGATATACTCATTCCCATAGCTTCGCAAATATTCATTATGCTCCTCCTTACGCCACCGCCACGGTGGCTTTTTCACAAAGCGTATGACCCATAGCTCGACAGGCGGAGGCCATGCTGCACGATGCGCAACCGGAGGTCAACTGCTGGTAGCAGTCCTGACAGACCTCCACCAAGGTGCCGCGCCGGTTATAGGCTGGGTACATAGTGCCTAAAGTGGGGCGGCCGCAGGCGGCGCAAATATGCAGGCACGTCTTACAATAAAAACCATCTTCAAGATAGATTCCTTGACCACGCGCTACCGTCTGCCCGCATTTACGGCAGACGACCACCTCTTTGCAAGAACACTTGATGGCACCATTGCTCCGCAGCTCATTGCCGCAGCAGACACACCGAGCCGCAGCTCCGATGGTCAACTCCGTGTCTTTTCTATGTCCCTGCAGGACCGAGAGATTGCCGTGATAATTATAGTCCGGATAATGTAAGCTGCCTCGGTAGGTCGAGAGATGGGCGTTCAAGTCAGGACGTTTTGTTTTCAGATACCAGAGGTTTGGTTCCGTCAGGCATCGGGAAATAGCCTGCTGCACCAGATGCCGGAACAGCTTGGACACTTCCAGCGCGTTTCCTGTATCGGCAGGATAGAGCCGGGACTGAAACAGGGTGCCGTCTTCATAGAAGAACATCTGCCGGTATCGGCGTATGGCTTTGCGGTATTCTCCAGAAACGTCGGCATCTACGGCATAAAATACCATGCTGACGCTATCGTTCATATAGGAAAGACAACCCGCCTGATATCCTCCGTCGCTAAGGCGATGGCAGGATACCCATGTATTGGATTTGCTGGACATCTCCAAAAAGTCACAGGGATGTACGGAGAGAACACCGATCTCCTGCATGGTCAACGGGTTCAGAGCGTCGGCAAGCTGTGCAAAAACGGCGTTGTACCGGGTATGTCTATCGACGCCGTATTTCTTGCAGAGTTTTCCGATAATGCGGCTGGCCTTCTGATCTTTGGCACAGCGTATCCCGCCGCGCTGGCGTAGAATCTCCAGATTTTCTTCAGAAACGGTGCAGCTATAGCCTGACACGGCCGCATGCAGTGCTGTGCGAAAATCCTCCAGCTGCTCACCGCTGAGTATCTCAGAGGCGATGTCCAGCAGCGTGAAGGCCGTTTCATCTACCATATCAGGCTGAATAGAGAGGGCCTGATTACAGTCGAAGATGATGGCCTGTTCATCCTCGTTCCAACTGGGATGACGCCGCAGCAGTGAAAGCAGATCCACTTTCGCTGTCTGCCAGGCTGTCAGATTAGCCATAACACCCTCCTCCGAAAAACTCTTTTCGTATTTGTACATAACCTCATAAAACTCGTTTTTCAGCTCTGTGAGCTCTTTCACTTCATTCACACCTTTCTTGCATTTTAGAGTGGAGAGGTAGAGAGCGCTGCGCTCTCTACCCCTTTTGCGACTAACGTCTGCGCCTCATTCTCCGATCATCCGGAAAAACTCGCCTGGCAACAGTACACGGATGCCCAAGGCACGTGCCTTATCCAGCTTACTGCCGGCGTTTTCACCACAGATCAGATAGTCGGTCTTTTTTGTTACAGAACTGCCGGCCACAGCACCCAACGATTCGATCTTCGCGTTGATGCCGCTGCGGGTATAAGGCTCGACCTTTCCGGTCACAACCATCGTGCAGCCCACGAACGGGTTGTCCTCCATCTCCGCGCGTTGAGAGGCGGATAAGCTGACCGTTTTCATAGATCAACTCTGTTGTCAGACCATCCAGCTTCAGTGACAGATCAACTGTACGCCCTGCCTGAAAAGCGATCAGATCCTCAATGCTCTTGGTCTTATCCAGCGATAGCAGGGGAATGTCGTGTGCGACCTTTGGTAATGCTGACACGACAGGATACCCAACCGTCTGTGTGGGCGAATTCGCCATGCAGACACCGGTATGCTCCTCCAACGCCAGTAATTCATCGTACATATAGTCGTACACATCATCTGCTACGCTGGGGGCATTGAGGTTGTAGTATTCGTGCCGGTATTGGTTGAGTTGTGCGACCAGCTTTCTCATAGTGCTCATTTCTACTGCGTTAGCCATTATGTTCATTCCTTTCGTTGGTACTATCACCGAAATTCAGCTTTCGGATCATGGCAAGAATAGCGTTATCGTCATTCCACGGTGCAGACCATGGCTGCGGGGAAATGGTGTCACAACGCACGAAGACCTGGCCCTCCGAAATATGCAAGGATACATCTGCGCGTTTTGCGCAGACGATGGCAAGATTTCCTAATTGTTTCATACTGTCCAACTCCTTTTTTAAGCTGCGGTCTTATCTGCGGCACACAGCACCTGTCGTTTCCATCGTTCAATAAAAGCCTTGATTTTTGCCGGAGGGTCTTCGTTATCGAAACCCCTTGTCTGCACAACCTGTCCGTCTCTGACCTCTACGGTACAAAGCGACTTGTCCGGTTCGGCTACCTTTCGCACAAATAAAATGACGCATTCACGCTGCGCGACCCGCTTAACATACCTGCCGACACAGTGGCGAAGAGCAGTGCCCTCGTCTATCAGTTCTTTCGAGGAATGGGGAGGGATCACCATAAGGTCTTTCCCCTTATATTGGTATAGCCTCTGCCATTCCTCAAAGCTGTCTGCAATAGCTTTTTCCTGCTCCGCTGTACGTTTGACATCCAGTGCCTCAACCACATGATCATGCGCGGATTTGAGATTACGCGGGAACAGTATAAAGCTGCTCTCTACGTTATATTGCATCTCCTTACACATACGAAGATAGTCACGATAATCGGCAAGAAGATTTGCCATGCTGTAGTACCGTATATATTCGGGAGTCTTTGTGGATGCAATGCGTATCTCGTATTGTGCGTCCGCATAGCGCATCAACTTGTGCATAGTCATATGAGAAAGCAACTCAGCCAAGACCGAAACGTCCTGTATGGCATTATTTGCGCACCACTTCATCATAGAAGCATCAGGCCTTTTCCCGGCGTAAATAAACCATTGGATAACGTTAAGCTGTGCAATGCCGGGATCAACTTCCTGCAGCAATGGTAGCCAGGAACGGTCGAGCTTCAGGACGTCTTGCAGATTCTTCCCCTCCCAGTTTACCGTTTTGCCTATCATAAAATGATAAGATCCATATACGATGTCTGAGACCAGTCTGAACAGCTTTGCCTTGACCAAATATTCGATCACCGGCCACTGTACGTATGCGTTCAGGTACGGGATGGCATCCATGGTGGCAGCGATTCGGGCAAATCTTTCTATTTGTGAATACTGCCACGGGGTGTTCCGTAAGAGTTCTGCAAGATTCCTAAAGTATAGATGCCCTGCTGTGTCCCCTTCAAAACTATCGCGCCACGAGAGGAAATGCGGGCGATACCCACATTTCCAGGGCGTCAGATCATCCTTGTAGGCGGGCGCAAGATAATAGGGCGACGTACTGCAATGACCATCTGAACAAAGTGAAATAAAATGACGTGCATTTTCATATACGGAAAAGTAAACCGGCGTATCCGCATCGGTAAAAGTGCGGTATGCTTTTACGATCCGCAGCAACAGCTCGCCATTTTTTGCCTTTTGCAGCACTTGAACCGTTTCGCGGTCAAAAACACGTCCACGCCTTCCTCTGCACTTGAATGTGATCTTCTTTTTGCAGCGAGGGCAGAGGCCGGAGGTGTTGTGCTTAGCTGCCGCAATACTGACCTCGTGCCGACAAGCGGTACAATATGCATGCCCCGGCGCTTTCCGTTGGTAATCATAGAAGATATACTGCGGCATGACTTCGCGGTGGATAAAACCTTTCAGGTCGCGGGGCAGCACTGGCACATATTTCATCCGCTCTATGATCGCACGCTGCTTTTTCCTCTTACGCTCCAGAGCCTTGCGACGAGAAATCAACCATTGCAGACAAATTAACGCCGAAATGGCACTGTGCGCGCATTTGCAAAAATGGGCTGCGCGAGCCTCGTCCTGCTGCCGATAGAAAGCGCATTTGGTGTCAAAACGGCATACCCGATTCAAATAATCAAATGGTGAGCATTGCCATGTTGCACTGGCATTTTCTCTAAGGGAAAGAGTGGCAAAATCATCCCGTCCTTGGAAAACGACCCAACGGGGCTTGATACTGCCCGCCAGAATGTTCTCACTCTGATAGATATAGAGTACCAGGATACGCTGCCCGGAAATATTGTGCACCGCTGTGCGGATAATATAAGGGCAGCGCTCCCCATGAAGTATACCTTCATTCAGATTGAATTCCAGCTCCGGTATGGCAAACTTGCGGCAGGCGCGTTTGTCTATCTTCCGCGTCATGCGCTCACCTCCAGACTATCAAAGGAGAGTTGGTCGTCCAACGGCTCATTTTCCTTTGCTGTATTGGCAGCCTTCTCCTTCTTGGCGGCGGGCTTCTCCGCTTTTTTCTTCTCTGCCTTTTTCGTCGTGCTGCTCCTGCCGCCGTAATACGGTCTGGGAACAAACTTTTCTTCTTGTCCACGATCCTCCTTTGCGTTCAGATCCTTGAAATACTCTTCCGCCCATTGGTAGCAAAGCCCGTCCGGCACATCGGTGCCATAGCCTTCAGCTGAGGGCTTAACGTCATTGTCCTCCATCTCCTGCTTGGCAAACTCAAGCGCCTTGCGGTTGATATAGCGGAAGCAGTTGACCATGTTCTTGCGGGGGTGCATGACATTCCGGGCAAAGGCCACATCCTCAAGGCAAAGCGTCTGGATATACTCGGTGACGCACTGCTTCATGTTGCGGCGTGTCAGTCGTTCGGAATCGTCGCCCACACGCTTCATAGAGGCGGCCATCACTTCGTCATCGCTCATCGCTACCGCATTTTCCCATGCGGCCTGTTCAGCTTCCTCCTTGGCTCGCTGCCTGGCCTCCCACTCGGCTTTCCGCTTGGCCTCAGCCTGCTCATGCTCCTGCCGCTTACGATCCTCTTCCGCCTTTTTATCTGCTTTCAGATTGGAAGGTGAAGGGGAATCATCTGCGTTTTGCTGCATCTGGGAGAGCAGAGCCTTCGCCTGCTCCTCCTCAGCCTGCTGCCGGTCGTCTGCCCGTCTGGACGCCAACTCTGCGGCGTCCTGTATCGTCGGGCTTCGATCCTGTACATTATCCCGCAAGTCTGCGGCTATCTCTGAATATACTCCCATAAGGCTCCTCCATTTCAAAATAAAACGGCATTGGGCGGGTGATAGAAACACCTGCCCGATGCCGTTCGTTTATGGTGGAACAGCTCAGTGCCGTTCCCGTTTATCTTTTGCCAGCTTTGGCGAGAATTTTACCGGCAGGAATTTATCATTCCCATCACAGTAAAAGTATCTGCGCCCGTTTTCGTCAAAGAACTCAATCACCGTAGAGGGTGAAACGCTGCGTCCATGATAGTCCGCAGGCAGCTCGCCGCTGTATCGCGCCGCCACCAGTTTCAGGCGGATGGCGTTGTCCTGCTGCACTTCACACACCAGAGTTCCTTCATAGACCAGCGCGTACTCCGAGGCGGGCGGCTGTTCATAGCCGGCCTTCTGCAAAGCCCTGATCCCGCCAAAGGCGAAATCTGCGGCCTTGCCCTCAGATACATCCGGCTGGTAGATACGGAAATACTGCTGCGCTCGCAGGGATAAAAGATACTGCTCCAGTGCCGCGTCACCATCCCGCAAAAAGCGGGCGTACTCCTGCTCACTCAGACCCAGGTGATCGTGGAGCGTACTGCTGCCGGTGTTCCTCTCGTGCCATGCGGCGATCTCCTCACTGATGGCGTCAAAGGAACAGAGCCCGCAGACAAACCGCGTTCTGAAATTCATTTGAGAAACATCTCTTTGCTCTTTTTTCTGCCGCATGGCAAGCTGCCAGTCATCAATGCCTTTATAATTCGGATCCCACGTCAGGCGGCGGCACTCCAACCCATGGCTGCGTGCCATGAGATAGATTTTCGACGCGCCCTTGCTGACAGCGGCGTTGTGATACTTGTCCATATCCTCGGCTTCAATGATGACCTCTGTGCCATTGGCAGATAGCAGCGCGAACAGCACATCCAGCTTGTTGACGTTGTTGGCGCCTGCCGTAGCCGCAAAGGAGCGATCCATCAGAAAGTGGGCCACGTCCGCTTTCAACAGCCCTTCCGTCACATAGACAACCCGCGCAAACGGATCGCCCACGAAATGGACAGGACTGCCGGAGGATACTCCGCGTTTCTTGGAAGCAGAGGATAGCCACAGGTACTTTGTCCCGCTCTTGTCAGGGTCGCTCTCCTGATCTCGGATAGGCGTATCCAACCGGATCTGTGCGCCGCGTATCATCCCATCAATACCTTTGGCGGGGATGATGATCCCTGCCGTGACGGAATTGAAGTTGACCGTCCATTTGTCATCCTTACCTACATAGAAGCCGGGAACGCCCTCCACCTTACAGCCTCGGCTGCGCAGCTTTTGCGCCAGTGACCGGCACAGGTAGAAGGGCGGGGTACTTTTGTACCCCAGCCGTTCTATCTGTTCGTCGGACAGCCCGCGCACCTCCCGGAGATGCTTGCGGTGTTGAGACGTAAGCGTCAACAGCTCCAGCAGCATGGAAAATGTCTGGTGGATCTCCTGCGGTGAGGCAAGGACGGATTGCTCGATCGCCGTCTGCTCCGGCAGTTCCTTTACGGTGTACTCCGGCGCCGTAAGGCCGTTTTGCAGCGTGTCGCAGATCTCACGGTAGGCTTCGGAATTGCTGATCCCGTATACCTTTCCGTAGAGAGACAGCATCCCGCCGCCTTCGTTGCAGTAGTTGCAGCGCCAGAGGTTTTTAGCAAAGTTGATGTTCATCTTCCCCCGCTTATCACCGCAGATCGGGCAGTCGGCATATACGCTGTCCGCCTGCCTGCGCCGGATATGCAGATGCAGCAGCTCAGCCACATCCATGATATTGAACGGGAACTCCTGTGGCTGCGCCACCGCGCCACCTCCTTACCATCATCTTGAACGATTCGTCTGTCAGCTGGCATTTGCCAGACGCTGGAGCTTGTCCAGCATCAGTTTGGCGCCGGCCCGCAGGATATTGTCATCCCCGGAATAGCCCTTCACATACCACTTGAGGCTGGCTGGCCGCCGCTCGGCGACTTGCTTGAGCGTCTGTCCGCTGCATGTGCCGATGGGCACGATGATTTCCTCGGCCTCCGCTTCGGTCATCAGAGTGCAGATGGTATCCACATCCATGTCCTTGGTATAACTGGCGGCACTGGGCTCGTCATATACGAAGGGCAGTTCCGTTTCTACCGCAGGCTCTACAACGGCCTCCGCAGGCTGTTCCGCAGAGACTTCCACCGGCGCCGTGTCAGGTACGGCTTTTTCTGCATGGTGAACCACTTCCTGTTCAGGCTGCTGTACGACCACAGGCTCAATGTCGGCCCGTACCGCAGCAGGTTCCGTTCTGACCTGTTCCGCTGCCGCTTGAGGTGCAGGGGCAGGCTCGCTCCGCATAACAGGCGTGGTCGGCTCTGCGTAAGGCGTATCCGCCTTGGGCATCGGTGCGAACTGGATGCCGAAGCCGGCGTTGGTCAGTGCCATGTCCAGAGCATCATGCTCCGCAGCCTGAATATACAGACCGGCAGGCGCGTTTTCCTGTGTCATGGTGGCAATGTAGCTGCTGGCGGGGTCGGCATCATCCTTGTCGAAGAATACCTTTGCCTCGATGATCGCCAACTGATCCGTGATGCGCAGCGGCGTCAGCCGCGTGCGTCCGGCAGGATATTTCAGACGGAACCAGAGCTTTTTATATCGCAGGTCCAGCTCGTGTCCGTTGGCAGTCTTTTTCAAGAATCGCAACGGATCGAAGCCTGCGACACGGTTCAGCTCAGACACGACGGGGACAGCATTGAACAAAGTGGATTCGGGTGTATTCATTTCAAAAGCTCCTTTCTAAATAAAAACATGAGACAGGGCGTAGATTTAACGCGCTTGCCTCATTTTTACAAAATATTCACAGTGATACTCAAGCACTGCGCTGCTGCACTTTGAACGTATTGGTATAGAGTGAGATCCTATGTCCTAACTGCGTGTTGCGTTTTCCGGTATCGTCTTTATGGACCGCCATGTAGAGCATGCCGATCTGACCCACCAGAATAACCTTTGACTTAGCGCGGGTGATAGCCGTGTAGACAAGGCTTCGCGTCAGCATCCGAGCATGGCTCCTCAGTAAAGGGAATAACACCACATCAAACTCACTGCCCTGCGCCTTATGGACGGTGGTGGCATAGGCAAGCTCCACATGGCCCATTTCCTCCATGGAGTACTCCACGACCCTCGTGGGCGAAAACTGGATCGATATGCGCATACCGTCCCGCTCATCATGGCGAAAACTGCGGATAAATCCAATATCGCCATTGGACGCCTTAATACTGTTCTTGTTCTGCATCACCTTATCACCTACCCGAAAATAGAGGCTGCCCACCTTCAGATCGGCTTCCTCCGTCTGCGGGTTCACCAGCTCTCGGATCGCCTCGTTGAGTTGGTCAACGGAGGCCGCGCCGGTGGAGCGGAAGGGCGATAGGATCTGCACGCGGTCTACACCGTATTGCTTCACCTGTGCCAGATAGAGATTCCGCAGGTGTTCGGAGGCTTCCTCCTGGTTGGCGCATTTGCAGACAGTAAAATCATTGCCGTAGAAAAAGCCGGTGTCATTGTTGTTGATCTTCTGTGCGTTATAGGCGATAAGGCTGTCCTTCTTCTGACGGAATATCTCATTGAGCACCGTCACAGGGATCAGCCTGCAGTCGATCAACTCACGGAACACATCACCGGCTCCAACGCTTTGCAGCTGGTCTGCATCGCCCACCAGCAGAACCTTCGTGTTCGGCCCAATGCGGGAGAAGAACTGCCGCGCCAGCCACATATCCATCATAGACGATTCATCCACGATGATAAGGCCTGCGTCCAGCATATCTTCTTCACATTTCCGGAAGCCACCATCCTCACCAAACAGTCCCAGCAGGCTGTGCAGCGTGCTGGCATTGTTTACGCCGGTACTCTCCGCCATGCGGCGGCTTGCCCGGCCGGTGGGGGCTGCCAGCAGGATATTCTCCGATGGCTTCAGCAGCTTGAACACCTCAATGACCGCTTTCAGGACGGTGGTCTTGCCGGTACCGGGTGAGCCGGTAATGATGGACAGATCGCTGCGGAATACCATGTGAACAGCCTCCGTCTGCTGCAGAGAGAGCTCGACCCCCAACTGACGCCGTACCCTTGTCAGCAAGTCCTGCACATCCACCCGTTCTACCGGGCGGCAGAGCAGCCTTGCGATGCTGCGGGCGGTTTCGTCCTCCTGCGCGAAGGTCTTGACCAGATAATAGTTGCCGTTGCTGTTGATGATCTTGCCTTGCAGCAGCATGTCGTCGATCACAGCCTCCAGATCATCTGCCTTTACCCGCATCTGAGGAACGGGGATCATGCTGTTCAGCAGAGCCATGGACTCCTTGCGAAGCTGCTCTGCATCCAGATACAGATGACCGCCATCTCCCTTTGCGCCCTCCAGCGCGGCAAATACCGCGCCGCGGATGCGCATGGGTGAGTTCAGCGGCCAATTGTTCTTTCGCATGATCGCGTCCACGCGCTTGAAGCCAAATCCGGATATCTGACAGAGTTCGAAGGGGTTATCCCGCAGAATATCCACGCTGTGTGCGCCGAAATGGTCATAAATCTTCGTGGCGGTGGTGGGGGTGATCTGAAAGGGGGCCAATAGCAGCATCAGATCACGAAGGGTTCGGCTCTCGTTATAGGAGGCAATGATCTCCTCCAGCTTTGCCTTGCTGACGCCCCGTATCTCCAAAAGCCTCTCCGGTTCATTCTCCAGCACATGCAGTGTATCTGCGCCAAACCGGTCTACGATCAGCTCGGCGGTTTTGCCGCCAATGCCCTTGATAAGCCGTGAGGAAAGATACCCCTTGATCCCTTCGCGGGTCTGAGGTACGACCTCCTCACATTTCGTCACATGCAACTGAAAGCCGTTTTTACCCTCTTTCCACTCACCGTCCAGTATCATGCTGACCTGATCGGTGCGCGGCAGCTCATAGCCCACGGCGGCAAAATGGATCATATTGTCCCGATGCCGGTACGCGCTGCGAGCCTTTTCTGGGATAGAACGGTCTGAGGTCTTTACGCTGATCACGCTGTACTTGTTGACAGGGTTATAGAAGATCGTCCGTTCATAGATGCCTGTATAAGCCAACTCATGCAGCCTCCTCTCGTTGTTTTTTCACATAGAAGCGCCGGCTTTCCGAAACAGTGACGTACTGCTCGTAGATGTCCGGGTGCTGCGCCTGCAAACGCTGCAGGTTGTCCTTACTGATGCCGGATTTACGCACAGGCTTATAGCTGATACTGTAAGCCGCTTCACGCCCCTGGCAGACAGCCGTGCAGCTTCGTCCCATTTCTGCGACGATACGGCCTTGCAGCCGCCGCATTTCCGCTTCAATGTGCTCATAGTTTCGTTTCTCCGCGTTTCGCTGGGTCTGAAGCTCCAGATACCGGGGGATCAGCAGTGCCATATTCCCCTCCAGTATCAGCTCTGGCGCCGATGGGTCAGCCGGCCCGAAATGACGCCTGACGCTGTTGAGGATCAGATCGCCGTCCTCCGTATAAGGTGGGGGCATGCCGGTGAGGATGTGGTTCTCCCAGAAATCCTGCTCCAGCGCGATCAGCTCCGCCTCATAGTCCCGGTCACGGTCGATATGCCGGATGATGACTTCATCTTCATTGTTGCCGTACAGGCAGCAGTAGAAGACCTCATCAATGTTCATCACGGACATATAGTGCCGCCCCTGAGCCTCATAGTTGAGGGGAACGATCTCCTGCCCATCCTCGGACCACCAGTGATCCTTTGCATTATAGTTGGTGGTTTTTATTTCGAGGATCGCGGTTCGCCCTCCGGGAAGCTCTACAAAATAGTCAATATCCGCCAGCATAAACGTATGCACTGGATGATAAAACATCTTCTTGATCTGATAGATGCGATACCCCGTTTTCACATGGAATATCTCTGCTACCAGATCCTCCAGCAGATGCCCCATCTTCTTGGCTACCCAGTTGCTCTCCGAGTCGTCAAAAGGCACGATTTTCAGCTTGTCATAGTAGAGATCCCGTGCCGTAGCAAACGGTGAGATTCCTAGTATGGCGGCTGCATCGCTGCCGCCGATCCCCCTGCGCCGGTATTCCAGCCAGTCTTTCTCAGGAAGACGCTCCGTGCTGACCAGGACTGACGGCGCATAAGACTCGCTTGCGACTGCCATGGCTATACCCTCCGCTGCCCCGTCTGATGGGGTACAACGCGGGTATAGCTGCGGCGGTATTTTGCCGCCTTCCGCTCCGTTTTCCTGAGTTTCTGCCTGCGCCGGTCTCCTTCTCGATACCGATACAAGCGTTTGCCGGGATAATTCCTTCTGCTCATGTGGATGCCACCTTTCAAATATATTCCAAAGCCTTACGGCATTTGGGTAAATAAAAAAAGCGAGAATGACATCCTGATCCTCTCGGATACTTGCGCCTGCCGATGGCATGGCCGGTGTCATTCTCGCTGCAGGGGAAAATATCCCCTCAAAAACAAAAAAGTCAACAGTCCACTGCTCTGCGGCATAGTGGTGTTGTTGACTAAAATACAAGCTTAACAACGTGTGCGGTTCAGAAACACTCTGAAATGCCTGTATAGGCGTTGCACAAAAAACAATTACATGGTGATAGTACCACAATATATTGTGGTAGTCAAGAAACAATATCGCTCATATAGAGAATTTGAAAAAATATTCCTTCGCATGTTAAATTTACGGCGCCTGCTTTCTTTTTATTTAGTGTAAGGCTAAGCCAGTCAGAAGATGGCTGGTTCTATTACATGCACCTTGAAAACTGAACAGCCCCACCGGAGGTTATACAGGAGCGGCGGATAGTGTGCGAGAACATAAGGGAGCGCACCCACCGCATAAGTGCCGCACAGCGGCAGCCTGCTAATACGCGGTCGAAGAGAGCGCAGGAAATGGGCCGGTGGTTGGCGAGCAAAGCGAAAAGCGAGATGTGTTACCTTCATTTTGAGCCGCTATAAAACAGCAGGAGGAACACAATATGTCTGAAAAATTATACCAAGGATGCGAGCCACGCATAATAGAGAGAGTTCCCATACACTTAAAAATGGTCTTAACAATCCGTGAAGCGGCCGAGTACAGTAATATAGGCATCAATAAGATAGAATCTATGCTCAGACAGCCAAACTGTCCATTTGTCCTTTATGTTGGGACGCGCAAGCTCGTAAAGCGCAGGGCGTTTGAGGAATATATTTCCGGCAAGGTGCTAATTTGATGAAATTACTCCAGGTGCGCACCAAAATAGTGGCGAGTGATTGAAAATAACAGGAAGCTATGCTATAATATAAATATTGTCGCGTTGGGCTCTTTCTCTTGAGTGGACTGCTTGAGGAGGAATTCAACAATGGGAAAAAACTTGAAAGGCAGAGAATGCGGAAAAGGTATCTGCCAAAGGAAGGATGGTAAATACTCGGCAAGATATAACAATAAGCATGGAAGGCGTCTTGAAAAGCACTTTGATACATTGGTTGAGGCACGAAATTGGCTGGCAGATGCAAAGTACAATGATCGGCATGACGTAATAACCACAGATTCCGAGATGACGGTCGAGGAATGGTATACTTACTGGATGGGCAATCTAATCTGCGATTTGGCTCTCAATACCAGACGTAATTATGAGGAAAGATACCGGATCAACATTCGCCCGGTGATAGGTGCCATGCGCATATGCGATGTCAAGCCCATGCACTGCAAAGCGGTCTTGAACCGGATGGAACTCAAATATGCCGGCTCGACGATCCGCCAAGCCTACATTGCAATGGGAACGATGTTTCGGGCGGCTGTGATGAACGACATTCTCATAAAGCACCCTATGAACGGTGTGAGGTATACCAAACCGGTTCGGGCTGTTGATGACATTAAATTCTTGACAGTGGATGAGCAGGAAAAGTTTATGGAAGTTGCGCGGCAATCGCACAATTACAGGCAATACCTGTTGTTGCTGGAAACCGGACTGCGGACTTCCGAGTTGATTGGATTGACTTGGGATGCCATAGATTGGGAAAAGCGGACTCTGACGATCAACAAGGCTTTGGAATACCGGCACGACCAGCACTGTTGGCGTGCAGGGCCGCCCAAAAGCAAGAAAAGCTATCGAACGATACCGCTCACGGCGAAAGCATATAACGTGCTGTTAGAATGCTATGGCGAACGCTACGAGCGAAAAGAGGCTGAAATCATGTCATGCTGTCTTGAGTACATAGACCGGCGCACGGGAGAAAAGAACACTCTGTTTATGCACGATCTAGTCTTTGTGAACTGGCGAACAGGAGAGCCTGCAAAAAACAGTTCCTATGACACCCACCTCTATAAGCTTTGTGATAAGGCGGGGATAAAGCGCTTCTGTATGCACGCCCTGCGGCATACTTATGCAACTCGCGCTATCGAATATGGCATGCCGCCAAAGACGCTTCAAAAACTGCTTGGTCACGCGAGTATTAAAACCACCATGGATCGCTATGTGCACGTCTCCGAGGACTTCATGCTGAGCGCTGTCCGGATTTTCGAGACAAAAGGAGAAGCCGGCTGAGCTGGGACAAAATGGTGCGGAAATGGTGCGGAGCGATCCTGTAAAAGACGGGAAACCCTTGAAAATAAAGGAGTTGTGAGAAAAGATGAAATTAGGTATCGTGGGGCTGCCCAATGTGGGCAAGAGCACCCTCTTCAACGCCATCACCGGCGCGGGCGCGGAGAGCGCCAACTATCCGTTCTGTACGATTGAGCCGAATGTCGGCATCGTCGCCGTGCCGGACGAGCGGCTCGACAAGCTCGCCGAGATGTACCACCCTGACAAGAAAACGC
>OFMU01001181.1_pt1 | contig 15969 bp, 8 predicted proteins | sample 1541861 | NCBI WGS metagenome assembly OFMU01 (sample SAMN04209238, study PRJEB22552) | human gut metagenome | biome: gut; material: feces | host: Homo sapiens | place: USA: Oklahoma
AGAGCTGAGTTCGGTTTCTTCGGTGTAGCTGTCTTAACTGCTGTACACACACCTCTCTTCTGTGGTGCAGATGTGTCTGTAGCTCTTTTCTTCAAAGAATTGTATCCTTTCTGGAGAGCCGGTGCAGTAGATTTCTTTACAGCTGTCTGACGACCTTTTCTTACTAACTGGTTAAATGTTGGCATCTCTTTCACCTCCTATGAAGTAATAATTGGTTACGATTTTAAACAAGTTCTGTTTAAAATGCGCAGAAAAACAGTGCATCGTTTTTCGCACGCTTGTTTATTGTAGTATATTGCAAAAAAAAAGTCAAGGTATTCTGAAAAATATTTTCCAAATCATACCTTGACTTTTTCTTCATTTTTATTCTGTACTTACGGATCCTTCGATTATTTCTCCGTCTTTTACTTTTTTGATCAATCCAATGATCTCAGCCACTGAATTTTCATCCGGATACGTTACATAAAGCTCTTCATCTCCTGAAGAATAGCAGATATCTGTTCCCCCGGTTCCATCCGCTGCCACGGAATAAATATTCCATTTTGCATTGGTTCTGAGCTGAGTCTTGATCAGCGACTGGATCTGGCTGGAAGTAAAGTTCGTATCCACACCATCGCTGACGCTTTCAATAATATCGCTTGCCCCACGGAGCATTGCCGGTGACATCATCTTTTTAATGATTGCAGTGATAACTGCCTGCTGATGGACTCCTCTTCCGTTGTCCCCGTCTGGCAGTGCCTGACGTTCACGGCAAAAAGCAAGTGCACTAATACCATCAAAATGATTCATTCCTTCATTTACATGAATCTCTGCACCCGACTCCCATCCTGTATCAAATTCGAGATCTGATTCAACATCCAGTCCGCCAAGTGCATCAACCACACTGGTCATAGATGTAAAATTAACTCTTCCGAAAAATTCGATATCTGTATCATAAAGTTCTTCCAGCGTCTGCATAGACACATCTACACCATAGATTCCTGCATGTGTCAGTTTGTCGTCCTGTCCTCCGGATACTCCCGGGATTGGTACATAATAATCTCTAGGGGTCGTAATCAGTAATACCTGATGGCTCGTCGGATTAACAACCGCTACGATATTGACATCGCTTCGTCCCTGTTCTGTGATATCACCATTTGTATCAATACCACTCAAATAAACCGCAAATGGCTTTGTAACGCTTTCATCAGATGTATCGCTTTCAATTTCAACAACAATATTGTGCTTATAAATAACCTTTGTATCCTTTGTAAAGGTTGAATACTGTTCCTTGATAATATTACTGTAAGCTGAGTTGTAGATAATCGCATCTACTTCTCCGTCATATAATGCCTGTGCTTCTTCTCCCAGATTACTGTATTCCTGAAGAGTAATGTTCTGTCCCAGTTCCTTTTCAATCTGTTTGACTGCCGACTTCGTCTGGTCTCCACCAGTCGCATACTGAACACCAAATGTATATCCGGCTGCTGCTGATAAAGTATCTGCATTATCATCCGCCTTTACCGCAACTACCATGGAACTTGTTTTCTTATTGCTTCCGGTAATCTTCTGGAATGCATTATTTACTTTTCCTATATAGAAAGAACCCACTCCCAGAATGATGCAGATCAGTATACAGAATATCTTTCCGCCAATTCCTTTTCCTTTTGCCGCTATCTGTGTCAGCAAGGTAATTCCAAGCAGGATCAGCAGCACTCCGATCAGTACCAGGAAATAAGTAGAAGTAAGTACATTGAACAGCATCACATTCACTGCAAGTACTACAGACAGAATAAACTGGATAATTACAAGTATAATTCCAATCGTTCTGCTTACCCGATTTTTCTTTCTTCCTCTGCGCCGTTTATTTTTACGATTCTTATTATTCTCCGGATCAGACATCTTTCTTATATTCTGATAGTCTTCTTCCGGTCTTCTTTTCTTCTTATCCTTCGAAGATGATTTCTTTTTCGGTCGTTCTCGGTAGTAATCTTCCTCATCATCATAATATCGGGCAGATCTTCGGTCTTCTTCATAAGCATACCGGTTCTTCCCCTTAGCCCGTCTGCTTACTTCTCTGCTGTTATTGATACTTCGCATATTTCTATTAGAAGTTCCATCAGACGATCTTCTCCTTGCTGATTTTCTCTGTTCCATATACACTCACTTTCATTTGTTACATAACTATTACACGATATGACACTTTAATTACAATTACATCTCTATATAATATCGTTTTTACCTTATATTGTCAATATTTTCGTGTCAATCCGTATTTTGTGATTCTGCACAATTCTTCTGGAAATTTTTTAATCTGCCAAGGCATATAGTGTTTTTTCACAGAAAGTTCCATCGGAATTTCTCATAAAACAAAAAGAAAACGAAGAACTCTTCTTAAGTCCTTCGCCTTCTTTATTATATTACTACTTTTTATTTATCTTCTACAAGATGGCATGCCACCTTATGTCCAGGAGCAATCTCTTTCATCTGCGGCATTTCCTTAAAGCAGCGTTCTGTCGCATGCTGACATCTCTCAGCGAAACGACAGCAGTTCTTCGGATTGATCGGGCTTGGGATCTCACCCTTGATCGGAATACGCTGGTTCGCTTTTGCTTTATTCGGATCTGCTTCCGGGATTGCAGAAAGCAGTGCCTGTGTATATGGATGCATCGGATGAGCATAAAGTTCATCTGTCTCAGCAGTCTCGACCATTGTTCCGAGGTACATAACAACTACACGGTCAGAAATATATTTTACGACACTAAGGTCATGCGCGATAAACAGGTAAGTCAGTCCTCTTTCTTCCTGCAGTTCTTTCAGCATATTGATAACCTGTGCCTGGATAGACACATCAAGAGCTGAAATCGGCTCATCACAGATGATGAATTCCGGATCAACAGAAAGAGCACGTGCGATACCGATACGCTGTCTCTGTCCACCTGAGAATTCGTGTGGGAAACGTGACATATGATCTTTATTAAGACCAACTGTAGCAAGCAGCTGCTCTACTTTTGCATCTGCATCCTTTGTTGACATTCCATGCTGTTTCAGACCTTCTCCAACGATATCCTTAACAGTCATACGTGGGTTCAGTGATGAATACGGGTTCTGGAAAATCATCTGTACCTTCTTACAGAATTCTTTCTGCTCTGCATGATTGTATTTGAAAATATCTTTTCCATCATAATATACATTTCCCGAAGTCGGATTGTATAACTTGATCATGGTACGTCCTGTTGTAGATTTACCACAGCCGGACTCACCTACCAGGCTGACTGTCTCACCTTTATAAATATCAAATGTAAGATCATCAACCGCTTTTAAGGTTTCTTTACGGCTGATTTCAAAATATTTACATAAGTTTTTCACCTGTACGAGAGGCTGTTTTTTTTCTGTATTTTCCATTTTACACCTCTCCTTTCTCAGTTACTTTTCTTCTCATGTCTGTATCCGGTGCATATTCATGCTGCAGCCAGCAACAGGTTTCATGTTCTTTTGAAAGCTCATAAGTCTGTGGCGGCATATCTTTACAGATTTCCATGCAGTATTCACATCTTGCTGCGAACGGACATCCTTTCGGAGGTGCAAACAGATCCGGAGGTGTTCCTTCGATTGGCTGCAATTTGTGGCCTTTTGCTGTATCCAGTTTGGCAATTGAATGCATAAGTCCTTTTGTGTAAGGATGTGCTGTATCATAGAAAATCTCATCTACAGATCCACGTTCTACAATCTTTCCTCCATACATAACCAGTACACGGTCGCAAAGCTTTGCGATAACACCAAGGTCATGTGTGATCAGGATAATAGATGTCCCAAGTGTTTTCTGAAGATTTTTCAGTACATCAAGAATCTGTGCTTCAATTGTAACATCCAAAGAAGTAGTCGGCTCATCGGCAATAACGATGCTCGGGCTTCCTACCAGAGCGATCGCGATCATAACACGCTGTTTCATACCACCTGAAAGTTCATGTGGATACTGTTTGTAACGGCGTTCTCCATCAGAGATACCTACCATTTTAAGGATTTCAAGTGCTTTTGCTTTTTTCTCAGCCGCACTCATACCTTTTCTTCCGACGAATACTTCTTCAATCTGTTTTCCGATACGCATTGTCGGGTTCAATGAGGTCATAGGATCCTGAAAAATATAACTGATCTCTTTTCCACGGAACTGACGAAGTTCTTTTTTGTTCATTTTCAGAACATCTTTTCCTTTATAAAGAATCTCTCCGCCTTCAAAGAATCCAGGCGGTTCCGGATTCAGTCTCATCAGACACTGAGAGGTAACACTCTTTCCACATCCGGATTCTCCAACTATACCAAGAATTTCTCCCGGACGGACTTCAAAGCTGACATCACGAACAGCTTTTACAACTCCACCGTATGTACGGAAAGAGAATTGCAGATTTTTTACTTCCAATAAATTTTCCATCTTCTATACTCCTTCCTACTCGGTTCCTCTAAGTTTCGGGTCAAATGCATCACGAAGTCCATCACCAAGAAGATTCAGCGCAAGCATTGTTGTACAAATCAGGAATGCCGGTACAAATACCTGGTACGGATGAATTCTCAGCTGTGCGATTCCGTCTTTTGCAAGTACACCCCAGCTGCAGTTCGGTGGTTTGATACCCAGACCGATATAGCTCAGGAATGCCTCCTGGAAAATAGCTCCCGGAATAGCCATTGTCAGGTTTGTAATGATAAGTCCCATGATATTCGGTAAAATATGTTTTACAATGATTACGATATCCGGCACACCAAGGATCTTGGCTGCAGATACGAAATCAGATTCTCTCAGTTTTAATACTTCACCACGAACGAAACGACATCCACCGATCCATCCGACGCAACACATAGCAAGAATCAAACAGTGTACACCGTTACCAACAACTACCATAAGAAGAATGGTAACGATCAGACTTGGGATTCCGTATAATACGTCAACGACACGCTGGATAACCATATCGATCTTGCCACCGTAGAATCCTGAGATACCACCCATGATAGATCCAACGATTGCATTGATGATGCTGGCTGCAAAACCAATTGTCAGAGATACTCTCGCACCAGACCATGCACGAACCCAGAGATCACGTCCAAGAGAGTCTGTTCCAAACCAATGTGCTTTTGAAAAACTCTGGTTCATCTCTGCCACACTCTGTGTTGCAATGTCATATTTGCTGAACATTGGAACAAAGATCGCCATAAGTACATAAAGTCCAATCAGGCACAATGAGAAGAATGCAATCTTATTCTTGCGGATTCGTCTCCATGCATCCTGCCAGTAACCAATATTCGGACGGGAAATAGACTCCATTGTCTTTGTATTTTTTCCTACAACTTTAAACTGTTCTTTTGTAATTTCTGCCATTTCTCGTCACCTACCTTTTTTTACCACTCAGACGGATTCTCGGATCTACAATACCGTATAAGATATCTACAATCAGGATTGATACGATCAGGAATGCTCCGTAGAAGATCGTCATACCAAGAACCAGTGTATAATCTGCCATGTTAATACTGTCTACATAATGTTTTCCCATTCCAGGGATTGCGAAAAGGGCTTCGATTACGAATGTTCCTGTTAATACAGATGCAACTGTCGGTCCCATAATGGTAATGATCGGTGTGATCGCATTACGGATCTGATGTTTAACTGTAATTCGGAAATCCGATAAACCTTTCGCACGTGCTGTCTTTGTATAATCTGAAGATACAACTTCCAGCATACTGGAACGCATCAGACGGGAAATGGATGCCAGTGTATAGAATCCAACCGCGATTGACGGTAAAATTGTGTGCTTAAAGCTTGTGTACTGCGCAACCGGAAGAATCTGCCATTTGATTCCGAAGAAATACTGAAGTACAGATCCCATGATGAAGTCAGGAATCGATGTACCAATGATCGCAATCAAAATACAGACGAAGTCCAGTTTCTTTCCTCGATTCAGTGCTGCTACAATTCCAAGGATCAGTCCGAAGAACAGTGCAAAGCACAGTGAACGGATTCCCAGGTCTGCTGAGTATGGGAATGAGTCAGCAATAATACGGTTAACTGTCTGACTTTCATACTTCATAGAATACCCCAGATCACCATGAAGCACATTCTTCATATAAGTTATATACTGCTCTGCAAGCGGTTTATCCAAACCATAGTAAGCTTCCAGATTCGCTTTGATCTCCGGTGTCATCTTGTCACTTGAGAACGGATCTCCCGGCATCAGACGAACCAGGACGAATACAACACTTGTAAGTACCAAAAGTGTTACGATGGCTAATGCAACTCGTTTAGCTATATATTTTGCCATTCTTTTGTCTCCCTTCATTTTTCTTTATTTGATAGCTTTGATTATTTCACATACTTCCTATTGGCTGATACATACCAAATCTACCCCTCGAAATAATCAAAACCCTCAAATAAGCAGCCGGTGCGGACCAGTAAGTCCGCGCCGACCGCAAGGTATGTTACCATCCAACTGTATTATTCGCTGATGTCTGCATATACCAGATCGAAGTCATATCCGACAAAGTATACATCGAAGTTAGAAATCTTCGGATTGATCAGATACTGGTCTCTACGTAACTGAAGCGGTACAAGAGCGGAATCTTCTTCAAGGAAGATCTTTTCTGCCTGGAACAGCATATCCTGTCTTGTCTTAGCATCTGTCTCTGTCTGAGAATCTTTAAGAAGCTTATCGTATTCAGCGTTCGCATATCCAGAGTGGTTATACTGACTATCGCTGATCCACAGTTCCAGATAAGAGTATGCGTCAGAGTAGTCCGGAACCCATCCTGTTACTACCATATCGTAATCTTTTTCAGTTTCCATCTGAAGTCTCTGTTTGTAAGTTACCTGGTTGATTTCTACTTTAATACCAAGGTTCTTCTGATACTGTTCCTGAAGAACTTCAGCCTGCTTCTTAGCACCATCTGTATCAGTTGTAAGAAGAGTAATCTTGATGTCTGCCGGATTAGAAACGCCCATTTCTTTCATTGCTGCATCCAGATATTCTTTTGCTTTATCATTATCATTTTCTGCCGGGAATGGTGTATATGGATAAGCTTCGCCGTATGTCTGGTCATCTGCCGCCTGCACGTTTGGAAGTACAAGTCTCTGTGCAACGTCATATACGTCATTGTTAACCAGCTTGTTGTATTCTGTTCTGTTGATTGCATAGTTCAAAGCAAATCTCAGGTTCTTGTTAGCAAGCGGTCTGTCTTCTGACATGTTGAGCATGATGTAATCATCTGCACCTGTATAGTAGAATTCAGTATTTTCTGTATACTGATCTGTCATTTCAGTAGGTACAATTGTGATATCAACTTCGCCCTGTTCCCACATAGCAACCGCTGTCTTAGCATCTGCAACTGTCTTTACGCAGATTTCATCAAGCTTGATGCTGTCTGCATCCCAGTAATTTTCATTCTTAGAAAGGATCATTTCATCGCCGTGTTTCCACTCTGTCATCTTGAACGGTCCGTTATAAACAGATTTTTCCGGATCAGCTGCATATTCTTTTCCGTATTTTTCTACATAATCTTTTCTTGTAGGACCGAATGTTGCCATAGCAGCCATACTAAGGAAGTATGTAGCCGGATGTGCAAGTTCGATAACAACTGTCTTGTCATCTGGTGCAGATACGCCAAGTTCATCGACAGGTACAGAACCTTTATTTACTTCTGCACCGTTTTTGAGGATATATCCGATGAATGCGTAATCGCTTGCCATTTCTGGATCCATAAGTCTCTGGATACCATAAACATAATCGCCTGCTTTTACATCTTCTCCGTCAGACCATTTCAGTCCATCACGAAGGTGGAATGTATAAGTAAGTCCATCATCTGAAATATCCCAGCTTTCTGCTGCATCTGGTTTGACTTCGCCTTCCACGTTACGTGTCAGCATCGCATAGGTGCAGATTTCTGCTGTTGCACATGAGATAGAGTTACTGTTCTGTGGATCCATAGAAGGAAGGTCTTCACGAAGTGTGTAAGTAATTCTCTTCTTTCCTGATGAAGCACTGCTGTCATCTTTCTTGGAATCTTTGGATCCCGGTGTACCACAGCCAGCAAACATTGTTACTGTCATTGCTGTAGCAAGTAAAGCTGCTAATAATTTCTTTTTCATAAATGTTGTCCTCCTTTTTCATTTATAATTCTATTAGCTCATGTGTAGCACTGATCAGGTTTTCATATCCGTCTTTTGTGATGATGCCCTGATCCTCAAGTCTGACACCACCCCAACCCGGAATATAAAGTCCTGGTTCTACTGTCATTATGCTGTTCTCCTGTAAGATATTCTCACAGTTCAGTCCGATATTCGGAAGTTCATGGACGAACAGCCCAACTCCATGACCGATTCCTGTATAATTATACGGAAGGTATTCTGTATCTTTGATTGCTTCAAGTGAAGCTTCATAGCAGGAAGTTCCTGTCACACCGGCTCTTACAGATGCTTCTGTATCTTCTGTCATACGACGGCAGAGATCATACACTTCTCTCTGTTTGGCGTCTGCCTTGCCGACAACTACTGTTCTTGTCATATCTGAAAGATAGCCTTTGTACTGGCATCCATAATCCATCAATACGAAATCTCCGTATTCGATTGGCTTACTGTCCGGAATCCCGTGAAGCAGAGAGCTCTTTGCTCCTGAAATAACGATTCCACCGTACGGTTTGGTATCTGCACCTTCCATTACCATGTAATGTGCAAGTCTGGATGCGATTTCTTTTTCTGTCACACCCGGACGGATGTCTTTTATAATTTTTTCAAATGCTCTGGATGCGATATCGCAGGCAACGGTAAGGTTCTTGATCTCTTCCGGCGTCTTGATCGCGCGGAAGCCTTCGATTACGTTCAGCGTCGGAACCATCTCAGCACTGCGTTCAGCCTGCATAGAGTTCCATTTTTCAAATGTCAGATGATCCTGTTCAAATCCAATTGTTTTAACTCCATCTTTGTCTGCGCAATATGCAACAGCTTTCCCCATGCTGCAGCCAAAATTGATTCGCCAGTTTACAAGTTCGTAATCCGGACATTCATAAGATGCCTGCTCTGTGTATCTTGCATCAGTGATAAAATACTGATTCGCCTTTGTGATAAAAAGGAATGAGTCTTCCCCCGTAAATCCGCTGATACAACGTACATTCGCCGGCTTTGCAATATAAAACGCATCCAGTCTTTCTTTTTCCATGTACTCTCGCAATTGAGTTAATCTGTCCATTTTTGTTCTCCTCTCATGTACTTTTGTTCTTCTGATACGGTATATTTACCAGATATGTCCGTCCCTCTGCGACAATGTAATACTTTACTAGACCACAGTCTAGTAGTGTAAACAAAAGAACGCCATGATTTGCATCATGACGTCCTTGTCTTCTTTCAAAGGTCATAGTTTCACGCTATGACGTCTATGTTTAATTATTAGATTGTCCGTATTGTATGTATAAAATCAGTCTTTATACACTTTCGTAAATAACACTGTCTTCAGAGTTGCGTGAATTTCGAAGAAACTCCGTTTTAACAGTTCAATTTTGTAAATTCACTTAGATGAATATTTATTCATATGTGTAATTTTCCTTATTATAGAACCATACTCTAAGATTGTCAAGAGGAATGCTATTTATTTCACAATTTTATTTTCATTCCTTTCAAACCGTCTTGGTACATCCCGGTGATATACCCATATACTGACACAAGGTTCTTTTCCGGGATTGGAAATACTATGACGCTCTCTGCTCTTTATATATACACTGTCTCCCGGATGTAAACTGCAAATTTTTCCTTCCACCTCTACATTCAGAGTTCCTTTTATCACCATACACATTTCCGAAAAGACATGACGATATTCTTCTTTTTTCGCAGATTCTCCCGGTTCAATCGTAATATATTCAAAAATCGATTCTCCCTGACCAAAGTCTGCAACCTCAACCGTCATATTTTCTTCCGGATAAAGATGCTTACTCATTTCTTCTCTGTGTATAACCGTCTTTCCCGGCATTTCCCCTTCCAGTGCATACTGTATATCAATATCCAGTGCTTCACAAATTCGCGCAAGACTGTCCACATTCGGAGATGTCTTATTCTGTTCCAGCATACTCAGATAGCCCGCTGAAAGTCCTGTATATTCTCCCAAAACCCGGATTGTCATCATTTTCTTTTTTCTGCATTCTCTGATCCGTTCACCAATATGAGCTAAATCCAGCATATCACACCCCCTGATTTTCGATTGATTATTTATATGCTACTGTATTTTTTCATATTTTGCAACCCTTTATTTTTGTAAAGTGTTAAAGAATCGGAATTATTTTTCAAATATTTTTGTTTTTCGTGTCTTTAAAGCAAGAAAAGCAGACACGCCATTCAACGTATCTGCCTCTCTTAGCATATAAAGCCTATTCTTCAACTGTAACTGTTTCGTCAGCATTTTCTTCGGTTTCAACAGTTTCTGCTGTCTCTGCCGATACTTCAGACTCAGTATCATCATCCATATCAAAATCATCAAAACTGATTTCGTCGTCCATATCCATACCAAGACCTGTATCAAGTTTAACGTCACGGTATTTTCTCATACCTGTTCCTGCCGGAATCAGTTTACCGATAATGACGTTCTCTTTCAGACCGATCAGGTGGTCAACCTTACCTTTGATAGCAGCCTCAGTCAGAACCTTGGTTGTCTCCTGGAAAGATGCAGCTGACAGGAAGGAATCTGTTGCCAGGGATGCCTTGGTAATACCAAGCATGATCTGTTCTCCTGTTGCAGGTTCTTTACCTTCTGTTACCATCTGTTCATTTACATCGTTGAACTCAAGGACATCCACCATTGTTCCCGGAAGGAATTCAGTATCCCCTCTTTCTTCGATGCGGATCTTCTTCAGCATCTGACGAACGATAACTTCGATATGCTTATCATTGATTTCTACACCCTGCAGACGGTATACTCTCTGTACTTCCTGAAGCATGTAGTCCTGTGCAGCACGAAGACCTTTGATCTTAAGAAGGTCATGTGGGTTCACGCTACCTTCTGTAAGCTCGTCACCGGCTTCCAGAACAGCTCCATCCTGTACTTTAATACGTGATCCATAAGGTATCAGATAAGTCTTTGTCTCACCTGTCTGCTGATTGGTAACGATGATTTCACGCTTCTTCTTTGTATCGTTCAGGTTTGCAACACCTGCGATTTCTGTGATGATAGCAAGACCTTTCGGCTTTCTTGCTTCAAAAAGTTCTTCGACACGAGGAAGACCCTGTGTGATATCTCCACCGGCTACACCACCACTATGGAAAGTACGCATGGTCAGCTGTGTACCAGGTTCACCGATTGACTGAGCTGCGATAATACCGACAGCTTCACCAACCTGTACCGGTTCACCTGTTGCCATATTGGCACCATAACATTTCGCACAGATACCAATGTGTGATTTACAGGTCAGGATTGTACGGACTTTCACTTTCTTAAGCGGTGAATTTCCATTTTCATCCACACCATATTTCATAATCTTTTCTGCACGTTTTGGTGTGATCATGTGGTTTGCCTTTACAAGAACATTGCCATCTTTGTCACAGATTGTATAGCATGAATATCTTCCTGTAATACGTTCCTGAAGACTTTCGATTTCTTCATTTCCATCCATAAATGCATGCAGATACATTCCCGGAATTTCGGCATCTTTGCTTACACAGTCAACCTCACGGATGATCAGATCCTGTGATACGTCAACAAGACGTCTTGTCAGGTATCCTGAATCGGCTGTACGAAGGGCAGTATCTGACATACCTTTTCGAGCTCCATGCGCAGACATGAAGTATTCCAGTACGTCCAGACCTTCACGGAAGTTTGACTTGATTGGCAGTTCGATCGTATGACCGGTTGTATCCGCCATAAGTCCACGCATACCTGCAAGCTGTTTGATCTGTTTGTCAGATCCACGGGCTCCGGAATCTGCCATCATGAAGATATTGTTGTATTTATCAAGTCCTGTAAGAAGGGCTTCTGTAAGCTCATCATCTGTTTCTTTCCAGGTTTCTACAACCTCTTTGTAACGCTCTTCTTCTGTAATAAGACCACGTTTGAAGTTACGTGTGATCTTATCAACCGTTGACTGTGCTCTTGCGATCAGTTCCGGTTTCTGTGGCGGTACAGTCATATCTGAAATAGATACAGTCATAGCTGCTCTTGTAGAGAGCTTGTATCCCATTGATTTTACATGGTCAAGTACTTCAGCTGTAGCTGACGCACCATGTGTGTTAATAACTTTTTCAAGAATCTGTTTCAGCTGTTTCTTTCCTACATGGAAATCCACTTCAAGAACCAGTTCATTTCCTTCTTTTTCACGATCAACAAAACCAAGATCCTGCGGAATGATTTCGTTGAAAATGAAACGTCCAAGTGTAGACTCTACTGTACCGGTCTTCTTTGTTCCATCCGGCATCGTCTTTGTCACACGTACTTTGATTCTTGAGTGAAGAGTTACAACTCCGTTTTCATAAGCAAGGATTGCTTCATTCACACTCTTGAATACTTTTCCTTCTCCCTTGGCTCCCGGTCTTTCCTGCGTCAGATAGTAGATACCAAGAACCATATCCTGTGAAGGAACAGCTACCGGACCACCATCAGACGGTTTCAGAAGGTTGTTTGGTGAAAGCAGAAGGAAACGGCACTCAGCCTGAGCTTCTACAGAAAGCGGAAGATGAACCGCCATCTGGTCACCATCGAAATCGGCATTGAATGCGGTACATACCAGTGGATGAAGCTTAATTGCTTTACCTTCTACCAGAATCGGTTCAAATGCCTGGATACCAAGACGGTGAAGTGTAGGAGCACGGTTCAGCATAACCGGATGCTCTTTGATTACATCTTCAAGCACATCCCATACTTCCGGCTGAAGACGCTCTACCATTTTCTTAGCATTCTTAATATTGTGAGCAGCTCCGCTCTCAACAAGTTCTTTCATAACAAACGGCTTGAACAGCTCGATTGCCATTTCTTTCGGAAGACCGCACTGATAGATCTTCAATTCCGGTCCTACAACGATAACGGAACGTCCTGAGTAGTCAACACGTTTTCCGAGCAGGTTATGACGGAAACGTCCTGATTTACCTTTCAGCATATCAGAAAGGGATTTCAGTGCTCTGTTTCCAGGACCTGTTACCGGACGTCCACGACGTCCATTGTCGATCAGAGCATCTACTGCTTCCTGCAGCATTCTCTTTTCGTTTCTAACGATAATGTCCGGAGCTCCCAGTTCAAGGAGTCTTCTCAGACGGTTATTTCTGTTGATAATTCTTCTGTACAGATCATTCAGGTCAGATGTTGCAAAACGTCCACCATCCAACTGTACCATCGGACGCAGATCCGGCGGAATTACCGGGATTGCAGTCATGATCATCCATTCCGGTTTGTTTCCTGATTCGCGGAAAGCTTCTACTACTTCAAGTCTCTTAACGATTCTTGCTCTCTTCTGTCCGGTAGCACCCTCAAGTCCTGCCTGCAGTTCAGCATAATCTTTTTCAAGATCGATCGCTTCAAGAAGTTCTTTGATCGCTTCTGCTCCCATTCCTACGCGGAAGCCATTGCCCCAGTTTTCTCTTGCTTCCTGGTATTCAGCTTCTGAAAGAACCTGCTTGTAAGAGAGATCTGTCTCTCCCTTATCAAGTACGATATAAGAAGCGAAATACAGTACTTTTTCCAGAGTTCTCGGTGAAAGATCCAGGATCAGTCCCATACGGCTCGGAATACCTTTGAAATACCAGATATGAGAAACCGGTGCTGCAAGTGCGATGTGACCCATACGTTCACGTCGCACAGTTGCTTTTGTTACTTCTACACCACAGCGGTCGCATACAACACCTTTATAACGGATCTTTTTGTATTTACCACAGTGGCATTCCCAGTCTTTGCTAGGTCCGAAGATTTTCTCACAGAACAGACCGTCTCTTTCCGGCTTCAGTGTTCTGTAGTTGATTGTCTCCGGCTTTGTAACTTCACCTCTTGACCATTCCAGAATCTTTTCCGGAGATGCCAGACCTATTTTAATCGCATCAAATGAAATCGGTTGATACGTTGGTTCTTTTTTTGTTTCTGTCATTCTCGGCATCCTCCTATTCTAAATCCATGTCGTCATCAAAATCATCGTTCATATCGCCATCAAAATCGTCGAAGCTGTCATCTTCCTCCGGCTCATCTTCTACATCAACCAGTTCTCCTTCTGAGAATTCCTGCTTGCTGTATCCGTGTTTGCCGTAATCTTCGTCGTTATTGTAGCGTCTGTCTCCTTCAATAATGTGATTCAGGTTTGTATCACCGTAATCTACACTTTCCATGATCTGAACTTCTTCATTGTTCTCATCCAGGACACGTACATCCAGACCGAGTGACTGAAGTTCTTTAAGAAGTACCTTGAAGGATTCCGGAATTCCCGGTTCAGGAATATTTTCACCTTTGATGATTGCTTCGTATGTCTTCACACGACCAACCACATCATCGGATTTAACTGTCAGGATTTCCTGCAGAGTATAAGATGCACCGTAAGCTTCCAGTGCCCAAACCTCCATCTCTCCGAAACGCTGTCCACCGAACTGTGCTTTACCACCAAGTGGCTGCTGTGTTACCAGTGAATAAGGACCGGTTGAACGTGCATGGATCTTATCATCAACGAGGTGATGCAGTTTCAGATAATGCATGTGTCCGATTGTTACCGGGCTGTCGAAATATTCTCCGGTACGACCGTCTCTCAGTCTTACTTTACCGTCTCTTGAAAGCGGAACGCCTTTCCACAGTGCTCTGTGGTCTCTGTTCTCATACAGATAATCCATAACTTCCGGAAGAAGTTCTTCTTTATGTCTTGCTTCAAATTCTTCCCAGGACAGGTTAACATAATCGTTCGCCAGATCCAGGGTATCCATAATATCAACCTCGTTTGCACCATCAAATACTGGTGTTGCGATGTTGAATCCAAGTGCTTTAGCAGCCAGAGAAAGGTGGATCTCCAGTACCTGTCCGATGTTCATACGTGATGGTACACCCAGTGGGTTCAGCACGATGTCAAGCGGACGTCCGTTCGGAAGGAACGGCATATCTTCTACAGGAAGTACACGGGAAACAACACCCTTGTTACCATGACGTCCGGCCATCTTATCACCTACAGAGATCTTTCTCTTCTGTGCGATGTAGATACGGACTGCCTGGTTAACTCCCGGTGAAAGTTCATCTCCATTTTCTCTTGTAAATACTTTTGCATCTACAACGATACCGTATTCACCATGAGGTACTTTCAGAGAAGTATCTCTTACTTCACGAGCTTTTTCTCCAAAGATTGCACGAAGAAGTCTTTCCTCTGCTGTCAGTTCTGTCTCTCCCTTCGGAGTAACTTTGCCGACAAGAATATCTCCTGCACGAACCTCAGCACCGATACGGATAATACCTCTCTCATCCAGATCTTTCAGTGCATCATCACCTACGCCTGGAATATCGCGTGTAATTTCTTCTGGTCCGAGCTTTGTATCACGGGCTTCTGCTTCATATTCTTCGATATGAACAGATGTGTAAACATCATTCTGTACAAGACGTTCACTAAGAAGTACAGCATCCTCGTAGTTGTAACCTTCCCAGGTCATGAATCCGATCAACGGGTTCTTACCAAGAGCCATCTCACCATTGGATGTAGAAGGTCCGTCTGCAATCACCTGTCCCTTTTCCACTCTTTCACCTTTGACAACGATCGGTCTCTGGTTGTAGCAGTTGCTCTGGTTGCTTCGCAGGAATTTTGTCAGCTTATAAGTCTTTTTTGTCTTGTCATCCTGTTTAATTGTGATTTCGGTAGATGTTGATCTCTCAACAATACCACCTTCTTCTGCAACGACACATACACCTGAGTCGACAGCAGATTTTACTTCCATACCTGTTCCGACTACCGGAGCTTCTGTAGTAAGAAGCGGTACTGCCTGACGCTGCATGTTGGATCCCATCAGCGCACGGTTCGCATCATCGTTCTGCA
>OFMU01001186.1_pt1 | contig 15947 bp, 13 predicted proteins | sample 1541861 | NCBI WGS metagenome assembly OFMU01 (sample SAMN04209238, study PRJEB22552) | human gut metagenome | biome: gut; material: feces | host: Homo sapiens | place: USA: Oklahoma
TATAAATCGTCTCGTATTGGTGAACGCATTGGGTCTAAAATGAAATCAATACCCTCTCGTCGGGCATTCTTGGCGGCTGGTACAAAGTCACTGTCCCCAGAAATTAAAATGATTCTGTCAACCTGCTTTTTGAAGGAAAGTGAAGAGATATCTACGCCAATTCTCATGTCGACACCCTTCTGGGTAACTGATAATGAAAAATCCTTTTCTTCTAATTCATCTATAGTTTTTACACCGGATAATATTTTTTTCATCACATCGGGTTTTATGTTGAAGTGAGCCTGTTCCTCGGCGAGTCGGCCCAGTCTGAGTGCAAACTTGCGTTGATGCTTTAATTCTTTAAAAAAATCGTTTGCCCATACATAATCCTCCGATTGACCGAGGTTGATGGCCCGCTTTAGCAAGGGATGATATACTTGTTTGTTCATAGGGGGACAATCATAATAAAATACTCTATAGAGGCATGCACCTTCTTTCTCGTCTTTTATATGACGGTGGCAGTATGCCGAAAGTTCTTTTGCTCTCTCGGCAGGGCTTATGTCTCCGAATAATGTGTAGGCACGTTTTCTATAGAAAGCGCCGTCAACAAGAATAGCTGTTTTTATCATAAAATCTCCTTGGTAAAAAAATATCCCTAGGCTCATCGCTTCCCATATGTTGGGAGGATTACTGCTAGGGATATACTCTCAAAATACTGTACCACACAAATAGGTACAATATTATTATATCCAAACAGTAAGCAAAGTCAACAGCTTTTAGGAATAAATCTGTAGTGATAAAATAACTATACCACTGATGTAATTATATTGCAAGGCTGTTTGTCAGCTTGCCATTATATACAGATGCAACAATTTTAACCTACATACTTTGTGAATGATTCTGGCAGTATTTGGTGGAGATGGAAGATGCGGCAGCCTTTCTGGTGGATACCAGCGATAACATGATTTTAAGCCACCGGAGCAGTGCGCTGGTGGGAAGCACATTGGAGAGCGCAGCTTCCGATCCACTGATGCAGAGTGTTGCGGAAAAACTGGATGCGGGAGACCTGGAGACGACCATTTTAAACGGTTATCAGGTGTCGTTCGAGCAGGTTGATGCCTCCAATGTGCGCGATTACGAGTAGCAGCGCGTGGTCAGGCATTAAAATGTGTCTGGCGCAGCAGAATTCCGATGGAGAGGAGAGCCATGACGGCCTGACTGATGAGAAGTCCACACAGATAGCCGCGGATGCCGTAGACGGGGAGGGCAAACAGCACAAAGAGGATGCGGATGCCGCAGGCAATCAGATTCAGCACGAAAGTGATGCCCGGGTAGCCGAGCCCGTGCAGAATACTGCTCAGCGTCACGCCGAGGTACAGGAAAGGACAGATCCAGCCGAGCGTCCGTATAAATGTTCCGGCGAGCGCGTTCCCAAAAAGCACATTCCCGATAAAGTGACCGGTAGCAAGAAAACCCGCTGTACAAAAAAAGCCCCACAGAAGACAGACCCGGATGGTTTTTAAGACCGCGCGCCGTATGAGCGCATCGTTTCCGCCGGCTTTGGCTTCTGAGATGGCGGGCATAAGAAGCACCGAAACGGAGTTGGTGATGACGGACGGAAACATGATGACGGACATCGCCATGCCGGTTAAGATGCCGTAGACGCCAAGCGCCTCGGAAGCCGTGTAACCGAACAGGCGCAGACGGCTGGGAATCATGATGTTTTCAAAACTGGAAAAGAGCGTTAAAACAACCCGGTTTGCCGTGAGCGGAACCGCCATGGCAAGGAGATTGCGCGTGCCGCATTTCACGGAAAGCGCCGTGTCCGTTCCCTCCGGAAGTTTTGCGACGCTGACGGAGACGAGCGTGCTTGCCACTTCGCCCATCACAGCTCCCCACATTGTGACGGAGAGCGGAACGGCGGTCTGCTCCCGCATATGGATCTGATAGAGCAGCCAGACCGTGCCGACACGGGCGATCTGCTCTGTGAGCTGTGTGAGAGCAGGGACGCCCGTCTTTTTCTGTCCATAGTAGCAGCCGTTGATGCAGGCGTGGATACAGCAAGGGACAAAGGAGAGGGAGATGATCTTAAGGAGCGGGATGCACCGCACATCCCCGAGCATGGAAACACCGATAAAGTCTGCGTATTTCCAGATTACAAAGCCGGTCGCGGCAGATAAAAACAGCGACAGCAGCAGGCCGATCCGAAAATAGAGCCTCGCACCCGCGGGATTGTTCTGCGCAAGCTCGGAGGAGACGAAGCGTGAGATCGCAGTCTGAATTCCGGCGGCGGTGACGGCGAAACCGAGCGCCATCACCGGGGACAGCAGCTGGTAGATCCCAAGACCTTCTGCACCAATCAGCCTTGAGAGGAATATTCTATAGAAGAAGCCGATAATCCGTGTGAGCACACCGGCGAGTGTGAGCAGCAGTGTGCCGGTGATCAGGGAATTTTTCAGAGAATTTCCAGAAACGGAATTCCTGGGAAAATGAATGTCTGGCAAGTGTGTCTCCGGGAATTGGAATCTTTTTATTATATGTAAGGTGTGGGGGAAAAATGTGCGATCAGGAATATAAAGCAGGTGTGGTCTATCTGGATAATGCTGCAACGACGCGGATGGCGGAGGAGGCCGAAGCCGCTATGCAGCCTTATCTGGTGGAAAAGTTTGGCAATGCGTCAACGACTTACGGTTACGGGGAGGAAGCGCAGGCGGCGATTGCCCATGCGAGAGAGGTAATTGCAGCATCACTGGATGCCAGACCGTCGGAAATCTATTTTACATCGGGGGGATCGGAGGCAGACAACTGGGCCATCAAGGGGGTGGCGGAGGCGTATGGAAAATACGGTCGTCATATCATCACCAGCAGGATTGAACATCACGCGGTCTTAAACTCCTGCCATTATCTTGAGGAGCAGGGCTACGAGGTGACTTATCTGGACGTCGATCAAAACGGAATGATCTCGCTGGAACAGTTAGAGCATGCCGTCCGGGAGGATACGATCCTGATCTCGGTCATGTTTGGAAACAATGAGGTCGGAACGATCGAACCGGTCATGCAGATCGGAAGGTTTGCAAGAGACCATCAGATTCTGTTTCATACGGATGCGGTGCAGGCGTATGCCCAGATCCCGATCTCGATGCAGCAGTATCACATCGATCTGCTGAGTGCGAGCGCCCACAAATTTCACGGACCGAAAGGCGTGGGATTTTTGTATGTGCGGGACGGGGTTACGATGCCTTCCTTTATCCACGGCGGCAGCCAGGAGCGTGGAAAACGCGCGGGAACGGAGAATGTGCCGGGGATCGTCGGGATGGGGAAAGCGGTGGAACTGGCATTCTGTAATATGCGCAGAAGAATCCGCAGGGAGATGATGCTGCGCAATTATCTGATTGAAAAGATCATGCATGAGATCAAGGGGGTCCGCCTGAACGGACATCCCACGAACCGCCTGCCGGGGAATGTGAATGTGAGCTTTTCTGGCGTGGACGGTGCATCACTTCTCATTCTGCTGTATGAGGACGGAATCTGCGCCTCGGGCGGCTCCGCCTGCAACACCGGGGAGGAGCGGGTCTCCTATGTAATCGGGGCGTTGGGCGTGCCGGACGAATATGCAGCGGGGACCGTGCGCATGACGTTGTCGGGAGAGACGACAAGGAAAGAGATTGACCGCGCCGTGGAGGCTCTCAAGCAGAATCTTAGGAAACTGAGAGATGAAAAATAGTTTTCTCTGGGGAAAAAATATGTGAAAATATTACAAAAACGAAACGTACCTTTGCAGGAAATGAGAAAGTGTGCACAAGAATAATTATGCAGTTTGCTTTTTGAGAGAAAATCGCAAAAAGAGATTGCAAAAAACGGCAAAAATCGGGCACAGAAATGAGCAGATTGCCCGTACTTTCAAGTGGTTTACCGGTTGCGTCAAATTTGACAAAGAAAAAAAATTATGCAATAATTGCGCGGAAATCAGAGAAACACGTTTGGTTTATAGTAGGAAAGGATGAATAATATGATAGAGAGAAAAATCAGATTGTCTGACACGGAGGAAGTAAAGGAGTTTGTGAGAGCTGCCGGAAAATGTGATTTTGATATCGATGTTTGTTATAACAGAGCTGTGATTGATGCAAAATCACTGCTCGGAATGCTGTATCTTGGACTCAGCAAGGATCTGACCGTAAAATACGGCGGACAGAACACCGGGTTTGAGAATACGGTACAGAAATATGCAGTCTGCTAGTCAGACAGCCGGAGACAGGGCTGCTGCCGGAGAGAAACCTCTTCGTGCAGCAGCCCTGTTTTTGTGTTACACTGTATAATAAGAAACCGGAAAGTAGGGAGCGCTGCCGTATGGATGCACAACAGGAAAAAGACGAAAAGAAAATCATAAAGATCTCGGTGCGGAATCTGGTGGAGTTCATTCTGCGGGAGGGAGACATTGATAACCGCCACGGGAGAACTGCGTCCCCGGAGGCCATGTGGGAGGGCAGCCGTATCCATAAGCGCATTCAGAAGAGCAAAGGCGCGAATTACCATGCGGAGGTGCCGCTTAAGATCGAACTTAGCGAGGGAGATTACACGCTTGCCATCGAGGGACGGGCGGACGGAATCGAGATTACGTGCGACGGGGAGAGACAGCTTGATTTTTCGAATAACTTCAACCATCTTACGGTGGAGGAAGACATGCATGTGACGATTGATGAGATCAAGGGGATCTACATGAATCTGGATGCGCTGGATGAACCCGTGGGCGTGCATCGCGCGCAGGCGATGTGTTATGCCTATATCTATGCCTTGCAGCATGATCTTGCAGAGATCTCCGTGCAGCTGACCTACTGCAATCTGGATACAATCGAACTGACAAAGACGGCGTTTCTGGGGAATCTGAAATATTTTAGGGAAACATTTTCGTTTGCGGAGCTGGCGGAGTGGTTTACCCGGCTAACGGACGAATATAAAAAGTGGGCGGATTTTCAGTTCGCCTGGCAGAATCTGCGGCAGGCTTCCATCAAAAAGCTGGAGTTTCCCTATGCATACCGGAAAGGACAGAAAGAACTGGCGTCGGACGTATACCGCACGATTGCGCGCCGGAAGAATCTGTTTATCCAGGCGCCCACCGGTGTCGGGAAGACCATTTCGACGGTCTTTCCGGCGGTGAAGGCGGTCGGTGAGGGACTCGGGGACAAGATTTTTTATCTGACGGCGAAGACGATTACGGGCACGGTGGCAAAGGAAGCGTTTGAACTTTTGCGCACCAGGGGGTATCAGGCGAAGATCATCCAGCTGACGGCGAAGGAAAAGCTGTGTCTGTGCGAGGAGATGGACTGCAACCCAGTGCATTGCCCTTACGCGAAGGGACACTACGACCGCGTGAACGATGCGGTGTACAACCTGTTGCAGAAGGAGGATGTTTTTACCAGGGAAGTGATCTTAGAGCAGGCGAGGGAATACCGGGTCTGCCCGTTTGAGATGTCGCTGGATACGGCGACCTGGGCGGACGACATCATAGGGGATTACAATTACGTCTTTGATCCGAATGTCTATCTGAAACGCTTTTTTGCGGAAGGAACGCGCGGGGACTACATTTTTCTGGTGGATGAGGCGCACAATCTTGTGGAGCGGAGCCGGGAAATGTACAGCGCATCGATCTATAAGGAGGATTTTCTGGCAGCTAAAAAGCTGCTGAAACCCTATCAGGAAAAGCATGACAGATGTGCGGAACGTGTGATCCGGCATCTGGAAAAATGCAACCGCATCCTCCTGGGATACAAGCGTGAGTGCGAAAACTATGTCGTATATGAAAATATCGGTACGCTGATCTTTGCACTGACGCGCCTTGCGGCAGATCTGGATGAGTATCTGCAGAAAAGTCCCGATTTCCCGGAGCGCAGGGAAGTAAATGAATTTTACTTAAACCTGCGCAATTTCATGAATATCTACGAGCTGGTCGACGAGCATTATGTCGTGTATTCAGAGCATGAGGAGGACGGGCGCTTCAAGCTGAAGTTTTACTGTGTGGATCCCTCCCTCAATCTGCAGGAGCGCATAGACAAGGGAAATGCGACGATCTTTTTCTCGGCGACACTGCTTCCGATCCAGTATTATAAAAGCCTGCTGTCCACCCGCAGGGATAATTATGCGGTCTACGCGCAGACGGCGTTTTCCGAGGAACAGCGCCTGCTGCTGTTTGGAAATGACGTCAGCAGCAAGTACACGAGGCGTGGCAGGGCAGAGTATGAGCGGATTGCATTATATATAGAAAAAACAGCGCGCGCGAAGCAGGGAAACTATATGGTGTTCTTTCCGTCCTACCGGATGATGCAGGAAGTCTACGATGTGTTTTTAGAGGGCGGGGAGACGGATGAAATGCGTCCGCAGGAGTATTTTCCGGAAGGAGCAGAGAATGCAGAGATTGTGGAGCATCCCGAAGAGGCAGAGATTGCGGAGCATCCCGAAGAGGCAGAAATTGCGGAGCATCCCAATGATGCGGAAAATCCCGGAGACGCAGAGCCGTGTCTCTGGTGCATGATGCAGCAGACCGGGATGCGTGAGGCGGAGCGCGAGGCTTTCTTACAGGCATTTTCCGGTGAGGCATCGAAACGGCGAGGCGGTTCACTGGTGGCGTTCTGTGTGCTCGGAGGTATTTTCGGAGAGGGGATTGATCTGAAAAAAGAACAGCTCATCGGGGCGGTGATCGTGGGAACCGGATTGCCGCAGATCAGCAATGAGCGCGAGATTTTAATGCGTTATTATGATGAGAGAGCGGGGGCGGGCTTTGACTATGCGTACCGCTTTCCGGGAATGAACAAGGTATTGCAGGCAGCCGGGCGCGTGATACGGACGACAGAGGATGTGGGAGTGATTGAACTGTTGGACGAGCGGTTTTTAAAGAGTGATTACAGAGGGCTGTTCCCAAGAGAATGGGAACAGCGCCGGATATGTAATGTAAATGAAGTGGAGCAGATGTTAGCCGAGTTCTGGGAGAGACGGCAGGAGTTTTAAGAATTCTTCCGTGGACTGCGCGATTGGAAGCGTCGGGTTGACTGCGGTGACCATCTGGCGTGCCGGGAGCTTTTCCTTGATCTTTACGATAAAGAGCTCTTTGGACTCGCGGTTTAGGCAGTAATCCGGGATAAACGCGATTCCCAGGCCGATACGTGCCAGATCAATCAGAAGATCGTTGCTGCTCAGCTCGATCTGCGGCATCAGTTCAAGCTGGTGCTGCAGAAAGAGGTTATGCAAAAATTCGCTGGTGGTGCTCTTGCGGTCGAGCATCAGGATCGGGTACTGCTGCAGATCCTCTAAGGCAATCTCCTGCTGCTTCAGATTAAAATAGGCAGGGTTGGCGATAAAGACGTCGTGAAAGCTGCACACAGTCTTGCGGATGTAGGACTGGTTTAAATTAGAGTTGGGAAAATTGGTCACAATCAGATCGACTTTTCCCTGTTCCAACAGCTCCACACAGCTGAGGGAGGTTGAGTTTGTCACCTTGATCGGGACATTCGGGAACTTCTTGTGGAACTGCTTTAAATACGGCACGAGAAAATAGCGGCAGATGGTGTCGCTCGCGCCGATGTGGAGCTGCCCCAGACCGAGGCTGCCGGAATCTAACAGCTGGCTCTCACCGCGCCGGATTAAATTCATGGCAGGTTCAATATGCTTGAGCAGAATCTTTCCTGCCGGAGTCAGCTGTACTTTTTTGGTACTCCGGATAAAAAGCGGCTGCTCCAGCTTTTTCTCCAGCGTCTTGATTGACTGGCTGACGGCGGACTGGGATATAAACAGAGTCTGGGCGGCGGCGGTGATGTTTCCGGCCTCCGCTACCTCCTTGAACACACGATAAAGCTCCAGCTTCACGGACATGACAGCACCTCATTAAGAAAAATAATGCGTACGGTTTGTATCATCTGCTGTAATTATATCAAATATTCCCGGGAATGCAACCCCTATCTTTCCTTCCCCGAAGGATTCGGCATTTTTTCCGATTTCCCTTGCTTTTTCCCGGCGGCTTCTGTATAATCATGACTGGCTTTTGCTGCAAGAGTAGAAGCGGCGCGTTAAGTGCCGGTCGGATGGGAGGTTGCCGCCGGACGAAGGAGACCTGTCTCCGCGGTGCCGTCTTCGCATCCGCTTTGGCAGCCGGCCCGGGGGTTCGCGCCCTGACAAGTGCATACTCCCCAACCTCCTCCCAATTTTTACCCGAATTAGGAGGTATTTTTTATGTCTGAACGTCACACCCATGCATCTGCCCACGGCAGACCCAAGTGGCCCGTGCGGGCCATGGTCACCTGCGCCCTGCTGACCGCCGTCAGCGTGGTGCTGGCCCGGTTCCTGATCCCTACCCCCAACGAGGTGACCCGATTCTCCCTGGAGGCGGTGCCCATCTTCCTGGCCGGGATGCTGTTCGGGCCGCTGCCCGGGGCCCTGACCGGCTTCGCCGCCGATTTCATCGGCTGCCTGTTCTCCCCCTATGGCTACAACCCGATTTTCTGCGTGCCCCCGATCCTGTACGGCCTGTGCGCCGGGCTTTTCCGTCCCTGGCTGACCCGCAGGTGCAGTCCCCTGCGGCTGGCTTTGGCGTTCCTGCCGGCGGTGGTTCTGGGGTCGGTGCTGTACCAGAGCTTCGCCCTGGCCATGATCTACGGCGGCGGCGCGAAAGCCGCGTACTTTCTCACCCGGCTGGCGGCCCGCAGCGTGCAGTTCGCCATCACCGGCGTGCTGGACGTGCTGGTGGTGTGGCTTCTGCAGCGCTCCGGCGCTCTGCGGGCCGTGGGCCTGCCGCCGGTGCAGTCGAAAGGAAATGATATACAATGAACATTGACGAAACCCTGTCTTATATCCACGCCGTCTGCTGGCGCAGCAGCATCCCGGGGCTGGAGCGCATCCGGGCGCTGCTGGCGCTGATGGGGGACCCCCAGAAGGACATGAAGTTCATCCACGTCACCGGCACCAACGGCAAGGGCTCCACCTGTGCCATAATGGCCAGCATCCTCCGGGCGGCGGGCTATCGCACGGGCCTGTACACCTCGCCCTTCCTGATCCGGTTCAACGAGCGCATGCAGGTGGACGGCCGGCAGATCACCGACGACGAGCTGTGCGAAATCACGGCCCAGGTCCGCCCTCTGGCGGACTCCCTGGACCCTCACCCCACGGAGTTTGAGATGGTCACGGCCATCGCCTTCGTCTATTTCGCCCGGCACAACTGCGATATCGTGGTGTGCGAGGTGGGCATGGGCGGCGAATTTGACGCCACCAACGTGATCCCCGCCCCGGAGGCCGCCGTGTTCTGCAACATCGGTCTGGATCACACCCAGTATCTGGGGGACACCATTGAAAAAATCGCCGCCACCAAGGCCGGGATTATCAAGCCCGGCTGTGACGCGGTGCTGTATCGCCAGTCCGCCGCCGTGGAGGAGATCATCCGCCAGCGGTGCGAGCGTCTGGGTGTTCCCCTGCACCTGGCGGATTTCGACGGCATCCGGCCGGAAAGCGCCGGGTTGGAGGGCCAGGTTTTCGATTGGGAGGACCTGGACGGCCTGCGCCTGCCGCTGCTGGGACGGCACCAGCTGTGCAACGCCGCCGTGGCCCTGACGGCCATCCGGGTGCTTCAGGCCCGGGGCTGGGCCATTACCGACTCCCATATCCGCCGGGGGCTGGCCTCCACCGACTGGCCCGGCCGGTTCCAGATCATCGGCCGGGACCCGCTGTTCATCATCGACGGCGGCCACAATCCCCAGTGCATCCAGGCCCTGGAGCAGAACATCCGGGACTATCTGCCCGGTCGGCCCCTGACGGTGCTGACCGGGGTCATGCAGGACAAGGACTACCACTGCATGTACCGGGGCGTGGCGCCCTACGCCAACTCCTTCATCACGGTGACGCCGGATAACCCCCGGTCCCTGCCTGCCGGTGAGCTGGCGGCCTATATCCGGGAGCTGGGCTGTTCCGCCACGGCCTGCGGCACCATCCGGGAGGGGGTGGCCCTGGCCCTGGAGCAGGCAGGGCCTGACGGCACGGTGCTGTGCTACGGGTCCTTGTACCTCATCGGAGACGTGGAGCTTCAGCTGCGGGAGCTGAGAAAATAAAGGAAATGAGCGTGCATCCGCCCTCTTTACCCGGATGCACGCTCACTTCATAGGCACGGGAGGTAAGACCCTCTCCACTCATGATTATATTTGATTTCCATATTTTCGTCAAGTGCATAATTTGAATAATTGAAAACTTTCTGTTGATAAATATTCTGGAGGCTGTCGGAAAAACCGGAAATCTTCCGCCATCGGAAAGGAAGATACTTACGAAAGAAACCCATCAGGGGTGTCTTTCGTTTGCAATCGCAGGTTTTTCAGAACTTTTCAGTTCTGAAAAACCGCATGCAGCTTGTCAAAAAAACCTTTTTGACAAGCTGGTTATTGACGCAGCACCCCCGATGGACGTATAATCATCCTGACGAAAGGAGGCCCGGCACATGACCCAGTGCGAAGCCTGCTGCTTTTATAACTACGACGAGGAATACGACGAATACATCTGCGACGTGGACCTGGACGAGGACGAGATGGTGCGGTTCCTGTCCGGACGGGGGGACTGCCCCTACTGGCGGCCCGGCGACGAATACCGCACCGCCCGGCGGCAATAGGCGGAAATATAGGTGGATTTTTCCACCGCCCTGTGATACAATGGCCCTGCCGCACACGCGGCGCAAAGGGAGAGTGAGAAAGTGGATAAGCTATGCGACCTGCTGGACATCCGGCCCGGCGTCACCGCCCTGATCGGCGGCGGCGGCAAGACCACCCTGATGTATCACCTGGCCCGGGAACTGCGGGAGCGGGGCACCGTGGCGGTGACCACCACCACCAAGATCTGGCCCCCCACCGGCATCGCCGTGGCCCGGGACCCGGATACCGCCCGGGAAATTCTGGCCCGGGAGGGCCTGGTGTGCCTGGGGGTTCCGTCGGCCCAGGGCAAGCTGGTGTCCCCGGGCTTTGAGGGCTGGGACGCCCTGGCGGACTATACCCTGGTGGAGGCGGACGGCTCCGCCGGAAAGCCCTTCAAGGGCCACGAAAAGCACGAGCCGGTGCTGCCGCCCCGGCGCAACACCACCATTTTGGTGCTGGGAGCCGACGGCTTCGGCCGTCCCATCAGCGTTGCGGCCCATCGTCCGGCCCTGTATGCCCGGCTGGCCGGTGTGCCGGAAAACCGGCCCGTGACCCCGGCCATCGCGGCCCGGGTGGCCGCCCGGGAGGGATTTCATGACCAGGTTTTCGTAAACCAGGTGGACCAGGAGGAGGAGCGTCCCCTGGCCCGGCAGCTGGCGGAGCGGCTGGACTGCCCGGTGGCTGCCGGTTCCCTGCGGTCCGGCTGCTGGGAAAAGATCAAATAACAGGAGGATTCAACTATGGAACGTACCTATGCGGAATATGCCGCCCACCAGGCGGTGGAGCTGCTGGCCATCGACAGCCCCACGGGCTTCACCCGGCAGGCGGCGGAGTGGGTGCTGAACGCCTTCCGGTCCCTGGGCTATGAGGCCCGGACCACCGTCAAGGGCGGCGTTCTCATCGACCTGGGCGGCAGCGACGAGAATGACGGCCTGCTGCTGGAGGCCCATGCCGACACCCTGGGCGGCATGGTGGCGGAGATCAAGGGCACCGGCCGCCTGCGGCTGACGGCTCTGGGCGGTATGCGTCCGGAAAACGGCGAGGCGGAGAACGTCCGGGTCTACACCCGCTCCGGCCGGGTCATCGAGGGCACCTTCCAGCTTTGCAACGCCTCCGTCCACGTCAACGGCGAATATGCCAACGCCAAGCGCAGCTATGACACCTGCGAGGTGGTGCTGGACGAGGACGTGAAGTCCGCCGATGATACCCGCGCTCTGGGCGTGGAGGTGGGCGACATCGTCTGCTTCGAGCCCCGGACCCGGATCACCGGCTCCGGCTATATCAAGAGCCGGTTCCTGGACGATAAGCTGTCCGTGGGCATTCTGCTGGGCCTGGGCAAGTATATGAAGGACCGGGGGCTCACGCCCCGCCGCCGGGTATATGCCCATGTGACGGTGTATGAGGAGGTGGGCCACGGCGGTGCGGCCAACGTGCCCCAGGGCGTTACCGAGGCCATCAGTGTGGATATGGGCTGCGTAGGCGACGGCCTGCGCTGCACCGAGCGCCAGGTGTCCATCTGCGCCAAGGATTCCGGCGGGCCGTACAGCTATGAGGTGGTGGGAAAGCTCATTGACGCCGCCCAGCGGGAAAAGGCCGACTACGCCGTGGATGTGTACCCCCACTACGGCTCTGATGTGGAGGCCACCCTGTCTGCCGGAAACGACCTGCGCCACGGGCTTATCGGTGCCGGCGTCTACGCCAGCCACGGCTATGAGCGCAGCCATATCGACGGCGTGTGGAACACCCTGAAGGTGCTCAAGGGATATCTTGAAATCTAAAAACTGCCCCTTATGTTAGACAGCCCCTGCGGGATTTTCCCGCAAGGGCTGTTGTTCGATTTGGGATGCTTTACCGGCCGGCAGACTCCTCAGCGATCTTTCTGGCGACTTCCTCGTCAGTCAGATAGGCGCTGGGGGCGGGGGCCACGCCGCGGCCCCACTCGATCCAGTTGACCACAAAGAAGGAGATGGTGCTCACCAGGCATCCGGCCACCACCGGCATCAGGAACATCCAGGTGCCGCCGCCGCCCACGATCTGCCACACCACAAAGGCGATGGTGCCGCAGATGATGGAGATGATACCGGAGTTCTTGGTGGCCTTGGGCACTGCCAGGCCCAGGCCATATGCGGCGAAGGGACCGGCGCAGCGAATGCCGAAGGCGAAGGTGTTCATGGCCACGATGGACACACCGGCCAGGGAGATCAGAATAGCCACCACAGCGGACAGCACGTTGCAGGCCCGGGTATAGAAGATGGTCTGCTTGTCCGTCAGCTGCTTCTTGCCGCCCAGACCGGTGTACAGGTCGTTGATGATCATGGTGGACATGCACAGCAGGTTGGAGTCGGCGGAGGACATGGTGGCGCAGATGATGGCGGCGGAGATCAGGCCCGTCACCACACCGGGGGCATAATGACCGGTGACGATCATCATGGCGTTGCTGCCGTTCTCGGCCAGGCCGGGCAGCTGATCCTGCAGAGCGAAGGCAGCCAGACCCAGCAGGGTGGGGAAGATGGACATGGCGGCCATGAGGATAGCGGAGACAAACGCAGCGTTCTTGGCGGTCTTTTCGTCCTTGGCGGTCTCAAAGCGGGAGACCATCTCGGGACCGGCCAGGAAGGTGCAGAAGTAGTTGAAGATGTAGCCGATGATGGAAGCCCAGCCGATCTGGGTCAGGTTCAGCTTCTCACCGGGCAGAGCCGCAGAGATGGCGCTCCAGCCGCCGGCATGGTTCAGCACAATGGGAGTGGCGATGGCCAGGCCCACCAGGATGATGCCGAACTGCACCAGGTCGGAGATCTGGTCGGCGATCATGCCGCCCATGGTGGTGTACAGAATGATGACGATGCCCGCGAAGATCAGGCACACATTCAGGGGAATGGAGGGGATCAGTGCGTTGATGACGCCGCCGGAGGCGGCGATCTGGGAGGAGGTCAGGCAGAACAGCGACAGCACGGACAGGATAGCCGTGAAGTTGCTGGAGAACTTGCCGAACCGGCGGCCCACCACCTCGGGGATGGTCACGGCCATGGTCTTGCGGATCTTGGGAGCGAAATAGGCCAGGGGGATCATGGCGATGGAAGCCGCCAGGACGTACCACACGGCGCTGAGGCCCCAGTCGCCGAAGGCCTTCTGGGCCAGGCCCGTGGTGCAGCCGCCGCCGATGTTGTTGGCGGACAGGGAGAACGCCACCATAAACAGGCCCATGCGGCGTCCGGCCACCATGTAGTCCTTGGCGTTCTTGATCTGGACCTTGCTGACCACGGCGCCCACGGTCAGCATGCCCACCAGATATGCGACAACGATAATCAGGGGCAGAATTTGAATTTCCATATGCTTTTCTCCTTCTTTTTTTCCCGGATTCCTGCTGGGTACTTCACTACTTTACTCGCAAATATTGCACCATGCAACAAAAATTTGATCAATTTGTTAGCTTTCTGTGAATTCAACAAAACATACCGTTTATAATCGTCTATAATGCATAAAAACGCAGAATTGCGCTAAATTATGTCATTATCGACAAACATCCCTGCCATTTGCTGGAATTATACCGGCATGATGCACTCCTCCGCCGGGCGAAAAAATCCCCCGGTTCAATGTGAACCGGGGGACAGGCCTTACTTCTCCTTATAATACAGACGGCAGTGGCAGTACCCCTCAAAGTCGGGGTCTGCGATCTGGTCTTTGAATTCCTTGCACATGCAGCGGTTTTCCTCCGTCCGGGCCAGGCGGCACGGGCAGTACCCGCCGGTGCGCTTTAACCCCTCCCGGATGGCGTCCACCACCTGCCGGTCCTCGTTGAGCCGAACCTTCATGGCGCGCCTCCTTTCTGATTTGTACACTCACTATAACATGTACAGGCCCCGTCCGCAATATGCAAATGCAACACTTTGTCCCGGGCTGATTTTCATGTGCCGAAATTTATTGCATTTATACGAAACAATTTTCGTCACAATCTTGGCAATGGAGTGGGAAACGTTCCCGGTTTTCCGCCGTTTCCGAAGATTTCAAAATTTCAGGCCGCCCTATGGTTCCGTGAATTTTTCTGCAATGTTTTCTCATCAATTATGAAAATTTCTCATCGGATAGACAACTTTTCTGAAACAATTGACTTTTGAAATCAATTGTGGCATTCTGTAGCTGTAACCAATATCAGTCCGTCTGCGGCGCACAGCCAAACGCCGCAAGCGGACGGAAGGAGTGGAACTGTTTTGAGCAGACTTGACATCAAAACCCCCAGCAGGGCTCAGACCGTGGTAGAGGGTCTTTACCGCGATGTGGAGCGCCGGATCGCCGCCAGCCCTCCGGGCCTGTGCCCGGTGGAAATGTCTCTGTCGTTTCTGCAGCTGTGCCACGCCCAGACCTGCGGCAAGTGCGTTCCCTGCCGCATCGGCCTGGGCCAACTGACCAAGCTCATTTCCCAGGTGCTGGACGGCACCGCCAACATGGACACCGTCCGCATCATCGAGAAAACCGCCCGCAGCATCGTGGACACCGCTGACTGCGCCATCGGCCGGGACGCCGCCCGCCTGGTGGTGGACGGCCTGGAGGGCTTCCGGGACGACTATGAGGAGCACGTGCAGCACCACCGGTGCCTGGCAAGCCTCCAGAATCCCGTGCCCTGCGTTGCCCTGTGTCCGGCGGGGGTGGATATCCCGGGCTACATGGCCCTGGTGGGGGTCGGGCGCTACGCCGACGCCGTGCGCCTGATCCGCAAGGACAACCCCATGCCCACCGCCTGCGCCTACATCTGTGAGCATCCCTGCGAGGCCCGCTGCCGCCGGAATATGATCGACGATCCCATCAACATCCGGGGCCTGAAGCGGTACGCCGTGGACCACGCAGGCGTGGTGCCCAATCCCCCCTGCGCCCCGGCCACCGGCAAGACCGTGGCCATCGTGGGCGGCGGCCCCAGCGGCCTCAGCTGCGCCTATTACCTGGCCCTGATGGGCCATAAGGTCACCATTTTCGAGGAGTGCAGCAAGCTGGGCGGCATGCTGCGCTACGGCATCCCCAGCTACCGCCTCCCCCGGGAGAAGCTGGACGCCGAGATCGACTCCATCCTGTCCCTGGGCATCGAGGTCCGCACCAACGTCCGCATCGGCCGGGACATCTGGCTGGAGGAGCTGGAAAAGCAGTTTGACTGCATCTACATCGCCATCGGCGCCCACCAGGACAAGAAAACCGGCATTCCCGGCGAGGACAGCAGGAACGTCATGTCCGCCGTGGAGATGCTCAAGGCCATCGGCGACGACGTGATGCCCGACTTCACCGGCAAGCAGGTGGTGGTCATCGGCGGCGGCAACGTGGCCATGGACGTCA
>OFMU01001202.1_pt1 | contig 15851 bp, 15 predicted proteins | sample 1541861 | NCBI WGS metagenome assembly OFMU01 (sample SAMN04209238, study PRJEB22552) | human gut metagenome | biome: gut; material: feces | host: Homo sapiens | place: USA: Oklahoma
TGGTGATTGCATTAAAAAGTGTGCTCTTGCCGACGTTCGGCAGACCCACGATACCTAATTTCATATATCTCTACATCTCCTTAAAAAATGCTGTATTTACAAGGCTTTTCGCACTTTGGCGTTTTGGCTGCTACGCCATTTTTACGCCATTTACGCATTGACTTGTATTGGGTTACATCAACATACGCTGCTGAGCTGAAATTGCTTGACCGCCTGATCCAGCGTTTCATCAGTCACATGGACATATCGATCCATTGTAGTCTTGATGCTGGCGTGCCCCAGCAGCTTTTGCAGCACTTTCGGCTGCATTCCGCTTTCAATCGCACGGGTTGCGTAGGTATGGCGCAGCGCGTGCATACAAAAGCGGTTGATCCCCGCTTCATCACAAAGCTTATAGAGGTGGGTATCATAGGAACTGTTTTTCGCTGGTTCCCCTGTGCGCCAGTTGATAAAGACCAGATCACGCATCACAAGCCGGGAAGTAACACCGGTACGCCTGTCCATATATTCCAGCGTTTGCGACAGCAGCGGGGATTCTTTTCTGTCGCTCCGGCTATCCCATACCTCTTTCAGAATGTCATACGCTTTATCCGTCAATGGAATGGTGCGATAGCTCTGCTGAGTTTTGGGTGGACCGGCACGCCAAACTTTCTGTGCGTGACGAAACTCCAATGTCTTGTTTACCGTAAGCGTCCGGCGCTCAAAGTCGATGGCATCCCATGTTAAGCCAATCATTTCCCCAGTGCGCAATCCTGTTTCGAGGATGAGCGCATACTGGTTGTAGTTGTGGGAGCGCCGTGCTGTTTCGAGAAAGAGGCGCTGTTCCTCCCGCGTCAGATAGTGAATATCATCCACAGCGCGAACGGGCTTTGAAAACCGAACGCCATCCATGGGGTGCTTTGCAATCAGGTCGTTCATCTTCGCCGCCTTAAACATTGTCCCCATCGTGATGTATGCCTGGCGAATGGTGGAACCTGCGTAATCCGCATCCATCTGGATGAACACCTTCTTGCAGTGCATCGGTTTTACATTGGCAATCAGCATCTTTCCGATTACCGGCTGAATATTGCGGAAATATCGTTCCCGGTAATTTCTGAGCGTGTTGGGAGCCAAATCACCGACAATATTTTCGATCCAGAATTCAAACCATTCATCCACTGTCGTATCGGTAGCGACAAACACATCGTCATGCTTATCGGCGTACTTTGCGTCCTCAATCCAGTTTCGCGCCTCGGGCAGCGTCTGGAAATACTTCTCATGCCGCTTCCCGGCTCTATCAACAAATCGTGCGCTATACAATCCGTCCTTTCTTTGGTAGATACCCTTACCGCAGTCTTTTCCCTTGAGATTTTTTCCCATGGACGAGCTCCTTTCCCGCAGAGAAGAAAAGAGCACACCACTACACTATATAGTATAGCGCATGGCGCTCTTTTCCTCAAGGCTTCTCCGCGAATTTTTCAAATACAAGGTCAGATCACAAGTGCCTGACTGATGTACTGTTCAAACTCTTTGCGCTTCACCAATTTCTTGCTGCCTACAAAAAGTACGAATGGGCAGTTTGGAGAGCGCAGCATACTATCGATTTTATTGATTCCGATATTACTGTACTCGGCGGCTTCCTTTGCCGTGAGCGTCATTTTCAGGTGAATCGGCACCTTGCCGATGGAATTTTCCATTTGATTGCCCCTTTCGCAGAATAATAGTTTATCAATTTGTCTGATTCAGAATTTTCGCCGCCCGTTTCACATTTTCTGCCGCGTTACCCTTTCGGAAATTCTCACCGTTAAACTGGATGGGGACGCAGACCTCCAAAACTCTGTCGTAGATGCGGCGCTCATCCAAATCGGCAGCTTTCTGCATCACGGAGAGCGGGATATTGGTAGTGACGATCATCGGCTTTCCGGTCAGCAGCCGCTTATTGACCACATCAAACACACGCTCCCTGCCGAAGCTGGTGTTCCGTTCCGCGCCCAGGTCATCCAAAATCAGCAGCTCCGGGCGCATCAGTGTTTTCAGGTAGGCGTCCCGGTCTGCGCCGAAATTGCCCTGCATTCGGTTCACCACATCGGACAGCCCGACAAACAGGACGGAAACCATTCTTTCAATCAGGGCGTTGGCAATGCAGCCCGCCGCATAGGATTTTCCGGTGCCCACATTGCCGAACAGAAGTAGCCCGGTTCCATCTTGGCGGAAAGCATCCCAGTTTTCAGAATATCTTCTTGCTTTAACAAGCTGTGGGGTCATCACATCGGCATTTTCAAACCGCCATCCGGCGGCGGGAATATCCCGAAACGCTTCGGAACGGAGTATAGCAATCCGGTTCAGGCGTTCCAGCTCCCGCTGCTCCGCTTCGCGCCGCGCCCGTTCCTCAGCGGCGCATTTGCAGGCAATCGGGTGCTTGTCCAATCCATTTTTGCGGTACTGTTCGGGAAAATAGGCTTCTTTGGGCGTGTGGCACTTGCCGCAGTATTTCAGCCCGTCATCCGGGTTGATGTAATCATCCGGGGCGGTGTTTAGGGTCTCTGCTGCCTCAACGATTGCAGCCATAATCGGGTTCACATTCACAGACATTCTCCTTCCTCATAGGTCTCTGTGTAGTCGTAATTCTTACTGGGATTCGGTTTGCTATCCTCGTCCAGCCACTTGCGGATTGTAGCGTAATGGTTGGCATAGTGCTTTCCGCTGGATGCCATATAGGCCGACAGTCGGTTGATGTAGTCCTCATACTGGTCGGGATATGTCGATTGCAGTTCAGCCAGTTCACTGTCCAAAAGAAAAACATTCTGATACTGCCCAAAACAGCGGCGGGCGTTCTCCCTCCTGTTATTCTGACTGGAATCTGTTTTCTTCTTCTCTTTCTTACTTATGGGCAAATTTTGCCCCATACAAGGGGAAGATTCCAGCCCATCCATTGGGCAGAACTTGCCCTCTGGACGGGAAGAAAGCTGCACCTCATCGGGCAGTTGCAGGAAAATACGGTTTGCCCGGTTCCAGCCCTGCCGGACGCGGATAATTAGTCCCGCATTCTCCAACTCGGCCAATGCAGCCTTGACCGTTCGCTCGCTCCGGTTCAGGTCATTCGCCATCTGCCGGATTGTATAGATCACATAGACATCCCCATCCTCCGACACCCAGCCGGATTTCTGGGAGAGCTGTGTGCGCCCCAGCAGCAGGGCATAGAGCAGTTTGGCATTGATCGAGTATTCGCCCCAAAGGATAAACCGGGGCAACGGCACGAAAGGCGGCAGCGGGGTATCGGTTTTGTAGTAGATGGTACATCACTTCCTTTCTCCGGCACAGGGCAATTAAGGCGGGCGGCGGGATCGTTTGGAATGGTAATGCGGGCAGACGATCACCGAAGCACGGAAACTTTGTTTGCAGTTGTGGACGCACCTGCGGCACAAGGCGTTATAGGCGATGCGTCCCCGGTCATGTCCCCGGTCATTCAGAAAGAACGCCCATTCTTCTTTTCTTTTTTTACTCATACGCGGCATAGCGGCCTCCTGTGGTTATAATTCCTTTCGCTGGGTCTCTTTGAGCAGCGACCAAATCTCGGCTTGCCGTTCTTTTAGCTCCGCGACATCCTCAGCGTAGAGACTCCCGGTGCTGTTGATGAGGCGGCAAATCTGGTTGATATTGCTGGCAACCCGGCTGACGGCTGCGGCCAGCTTTTTCTGCTGGGTGTAGTCCACTTTGATGATGTAGCCGTCAATCGCCATCTTGCGGAGATATGCGCCCATGTTCTTAGTACCGAGCTGTGCCATCTTGTTTTGGATGAGCTGCCGTTCCTGCTCGGTGACGCAGAACTCGATGCGGATCGGTCTTGTGCGTTCGGCCATGTTGCTATTTGCCTCCTTCAAACTACAACGGACAATTTTTTACGGATTGGGGGACACCTGAAAAATATTCCCTCTCATATTTCAACGGACAGTTTCGGACAAAAACTTGGTACCTGCTCAGAAAAAATTTCTCTCTCACTTTACAACGGACATTCTTTTCGCCGATTAGCGGGTACGGCAGGAATAAAATTTTTCACGCCATAAAGCAATCCCTCTCAATTTACAACGGACATTTTCTCCGAGAAAAACAGGGGTCTGCCTGAAAAAGTGAAAATAAAATGCTCCCGGCTTTGGAAAAAGCGGAAGCATCATGTTCTGCGGATATGAGATTTGAGAGAACAGCAAGCACAGCCGCTGTCCGTACACAGCGGCGAAATGAGCGTTCCGGCCTGTCGGCCAGTCTGCTCATTGGTTCTTGTTGGGAGCACCCAAACCCCTACTAATTCGCAAGAAAAATTGACTTGCATCATAATATCAACTCTGATTTTATCTCCATGTTGTCAATGCAGATGTTGACTATCATCGTGATTTTAGATATACTATTATCAGATTGTTGCTGCGAGGTGAGCGGATGGACTATATGACAGAACTTGCTGCGATTGCAAATAAAAACGGCGGCATTATCGAAACGAAAACAGCGGCGCAGCGCGGCATTTCCAAAGCAATGCTCTATAAGCTGTGCAAGGCGGAAAAGATTCACCGTATTGTCAAGGGGCAGTATGTGCTCCCGGAAGATATGCAGGACGAGTTGCTGTCCATTAGCCGCCGGTCGGGAAAGATTATTTTTTCCCATGAAACGGCGCTGTTTCTTCACGGGATTTCCGACCGGACACCCTTTGAGCACACCGTAACCGCGCCCTCCGGCTGCATCCCGTCTGCGGCCATCAAAGCGGAGTGCAAGGTGTACTACATCAAACCGGAGCTGTTCGAGCTGGGAAAAACGATGATGCAAACCCCTGCCGGGAATCCTGTTCCCTGCTACGATTTGGAGCGCACCATCTGTGATGTGATCCGCAGCCGCAACAAGATCGGGACGGAAACATTTTTATCGGCGCTGAAACAATACGCCGCCAGCCCAAAGAAGGATTTGAACCGGCTGAATGAGTACGCCCGTCAGATGCGAGTGTCGGGTGTACTGCGCCAATATTTGGAGGTGCTACTGTGAACAATGCCATGAGCCTGAAAGCTAAAATCCGCAACATCGCCAAGCAGAAAAATATCCCGGCGCAGGTCATTTTGCAGAACTATATGTTCGAGCGGCTTCTTGTCCGCCTTGCGACCTCTGCATACAAAGACAAGTTTGTGCTGAAAGGCGGGATGCTGGTAGCGGCCATCGTGGGACTGGACAACCGGGCGACGATGGATTTGGACACCACGCTGAAAAACCTGCCTCTGACCCCGGAGGCCATCCGCAGCGCATTGGAGCAGGTGGCCGCCGTGCCCTTTGACGACGGCGTGACCTTCGAGGTGGGGAAAATCTCGCCCATCCGGGAGGATGACATCTACGGCGGCTATCGGGTGATGCTGAACGCCCATTTTGATACGCTGATTACCCCACTGAGCATTGATGTGTCCACCGGGGATGCTATCACTCCCCATGCGGTACAGTACCAGTTTTCTGAAATTTTCGATGACGAAAAGTCCTACGAGCTGTGGGCATACAACATTGAAACCGTCATGGCGGAGAAGGTGGAAACCATCCTGCGGCGGGGTGTGTTTAACACCCGTCCCAGAGATTTTTACGATGCGTACATACTGGCGACCACGCAGAAATTTGACAAGGCCGTGTTCGCCGAAGCGTTAAACGCCACCGCAACCCATCGCGGTACAGCCCGGCAGATTGCGGATGTGCCCGCCATTCTGCGCAACATTGAGAGCAGCCGGGAACTCAATTCCATGTGGGAGAAGTACCGCAAGCAATTTGCCTACGCCGCCCACATTGAGTACAGCCAAATCATGGATGTGCTGAAAATGCTGGTTGGTTAAAAGCGACAGCTTGTAAAAGTAAAAATAGAAAGTACATGAAGTGCCGTCACAAAAATGAAGGAGCAGGAGTAGATATGAAAACAAATGACAGGCCGCTCACCGACTTAATGAACGCTGTGGACACCGGCGCTGCGCAGCTTCCTGATTTCCAGAGAGGCTGGGTGTGGGACGACGGGCGCATTAGGGCGCTGATTCTCAGCGTAATCCATAATTTCCCGGTTGGCGCAGCAATGTTTCTGGAATATGGAAATGAGAGTATCCACTTCAAGCATAAACCGATTGAAGGTTCTGGCGCTAATCCAAATACCGAACCGGATGAGCTGATTCTTGACGGCCAGCAGAGATTGACCTCTTTGTATAATGCCCTGTACAGCAAGAATCCTGTCCACACCAAAACTGACAAGGGCAAAGAAATTGACAGATATTATTATTTGGACATTGAGAAAGCACTCGACCCAAGCGCGGATGATGAGGAAGTTGTTGTTTCGATTCCTGCGTCGCGGCAGGTCACATCTGATTTTGGCAGAAAAATTGAAAAAGACCTCTCCACAAGGCAGGATGAGTTCAGGCTGAAAATGTTCCCACTCAATATCATTTTGAATTCCAGTGAAGAACAGGGCTGGCAAAACGAATACTACGCCTACTATAACTATGATCCGGCAATCATCAGGCAGTTTACCGACCTCTTTTCCAAAATCATCATGCCGACGCAGAAATATGCGATGCCGGTCATCCTGCTTGATAAAGAGACTCCCAAGGAAGCTGTGTGCCAGGTCTTTGAGAATGTGAATACCGGCGGCGTTTCCTTGACTGTTTTTGAGCTTGTCACCGCAATTTTTGCGATGGATGATTTTCCGCTGCGTAAGGATTGGGAAGAACGCAAAGAAAAATATTTCTCAGGTGATCTGCTGAACATTGTGACCGCCACTGATTTTCTGACCGCTCTTACGCTACTCTCCTCGTTCCAGTCGGGCGGAACGGTAAGCTGTAAGAAAAAAGATGTATTGGCTTTAAGTTTGGCATCTTATAAGAAGTGTGCGGACGGCCTTTGCAAAGGTTTCTCTCTGGCAGCGAAATTGCTACAAGAGGAACGGGTATTTTCCAGTCGTGACCTTCCGTATAGCACACAGCTCATTCCTCTTGCAGCTATCTGCACGGTGCTGATGGATGAGAACCGGATTAACACTACCACCGCAAGGAACATGGTAAAGCAGTGGTATTGGTGCGGTGTATTTGGTGAACTGTACGGTTCGGCAAATGAGACAAGGTACGCCAATGACATTACGCAGGTGATCAAATGGATTATGGGTAACGGCGATCTTCCCAAAACGGTCACTGACTTCTTCTTCAATCCGACGCGCCTACTCAGCTTGCAGTCCAGACAGTCTGCGGCGTACAAAGGCATTATGGCGCTGATTCTAAAGAACCATGCCCGTGATTTCATTTCTGGCTCGGAGATGGACTTCTCGACATACTCAAATGAAAAGATTGATATACATCATATTTTCCCCAAAGATTACTGTATCGGGCAAAAATACGATAAGCTCAAATGGAACAGCATCGTGAATAAAACACCGATTTCTGCAAGCAGCAATCGGGAAATCGGCGGTGTCGCCCCGTCTGTCTATCTGGAAAGGCTTGAAAAGAAAGGCTCCGTAATGCCGTCGGATTTGGATGGCTATGTGGATACACACTGGATTGACCACACCTTGCTGAGAAACAATCAATTCCAGGATTTCATCATCGACCGGGCAAAAAAATTGCTTCGTGCAATCGAAACCGCTACCGGCAGAACGATCTCCGGCAAGGACTCCGATGAAGTGCAGCGGGCTTTTGGGGCATCATTGGAATAAGTATTTACTGATAGAGAATTTAGTCCTTCCCATACGGGAAAGGTCTTTTGCGACAATAGCGATAGGGAGGAACAACCCATGCCCACATTGGAATGGATTGGAAAAGAGAAGGTCATCAACCACCATCAGGAGGTGCCCTTCCGGGTACTTGACCGGCAGTATAGTTTTGATGAGGACGGCCAACACGCCGAAGATAACGGTAGCGAGAATATGATTATCCACGGAGATAATCTGGAAGCTCTCAAGTCACTGCTGCCCCGGTATGAGGGACGAGTGAAATGCATTTACATTGATCCGCCCTACAACACCGGCAACGAGAATTGGGTGTACAACGACAATGTGAACGACCCCAAGATTAAGAAGTGGCTGGGCGAAGTGGTGGGCAAAGAGGGCGAGGACCTGACCCGCCACGATAAGTGGCTGTGCATGATGTACCCCCGGCTGAAACTGCTGCAAAAGCTGCTGGCCGAGGATGGGGCAATTTTTATCAGTATTGATGATACCGAGTATGCCAATTTGAAACTGATCTGCGATGAGATTTTTGGCAGTTCCAACTATCGCGCTACTCTAATTTGGCACAGCAGGCAGCGCGCCGATAATCGCAATAAAACGATGCTTTCCATTGACCATGAATATATTCTCGCTTATAGCAAATCTGATTTATTTTCTTTGAAAGGCGTTCAAAAAGATATTTCAAAATATAAGAATCCTGATAATGACCCTCGTGGTCCGTGGGCAAGCATTGACCTTTCGGGTTTGGCCAATGCGCAACAGCGACCCAACTTGCATTATGATATTGTGGATCCAAGTACAGGAATTACATATCCACCCAACCCCAATCGCGGTTGGTCAAAAAGTCGTGAAAATGTCGAGAAAATGATCTCAGAAGGAAGAATACTCTTTCCCAAATCTCCTTCGGGACGCCCTCGTGAGAAGAAATTCTTGAAAGACCTACTAAGCGAAAATACTGGTTTTTCAAGCATTTTGACAGATGAAGTTGGATATACAACAGATGGAACGCGAATAATGCGAAAGCTATTTCCAGAAGCGCAATTTGATTTTCCCAAAAGCGTTAAATTGATACAAACTTTGATTGAACAGTTGACTTCTGATGGAGATATTGTTCTCGACTCCTTCGCTGGTTCCGGCACCACTGCCCACGCCGTCCTCAACATGAACAAGGCCGACGGCGGACACCGCAAATTCATCCTGGTGGAAATGATGGACTACGCCGAAAGCATCACCGCCGAGCGCGTGCGCCGGGTCATCCGTGGCTACGGCGAGGGCAAGAACGCGGTGGATGGCACCGGCGGCAGTTTCAGCTACTACGAGCTGGGCGAGCCGCTGCTCATCGGCGAAAACCTGAACGAAGCCGTTGCCCCCGAAAAAATCCGGGAGTACATCTGGTTCATGGAGACCAAAACGCCCTACACGCCCGCCGCTGGGGACAGCCCCTATTACCTCGGCCAGCACAACGATACCGGCTATTACTTCTACTATGAGCCGCAGCGGATCACGGTGCTGGACTATGACTTCTTGGCTACCGTCACCGAAAAAGCAGGCGGCACCGTAATTTACGCCGACCGCTGTTCCATCAGTGACGATAAGCTGTCGCAGATGGGGATTGTTTTCAAGAAAATCCCCCGCGACATCAGCCGGTTATAAGGAGGCGACATACATGGAACTGAAAACCTATCAGCGGCAGGTCATCGTCGATTTGAACCACTATCTGGAATTGCTGGGCGAAACCCAAGACTATATTGCTTCCTTCCGCCTCTTTTGGCAGGAGAAGGGCGCACCCACGCTGGGCAGCTATCAGGATGTACTGCCCAGCGTCCCCAACCTCTGCTTCAAGGTGCCCACCGGCGGCGGGAAAACCTTTCTTGCCTGCAACGCCGTCCGGCCCGTGTTTGACGCGCTGCCCTTCACCAAGACAAAAGCGGTGGTGTGGCTGGTGCCGTCCGATGCCATCCTGACGCAGACCGTCAAAGCCCTGAAAGACCCGCGCCACCCATACCGCCAGAAAATCGATGTGGATTTTGGCGGGCGTGTGGAGGTCTACACCAAACAGGAGCTTTTGAACGGACAGAACTTCAACCCCACCGCCGTTACCGAGCAGCTCTCCATTATGGTGCTGTCCTATGATTCCTTCCGTGGCCGTGGCAAGGAGAGCTTGAAAGCCTATCAGGAGAACAGCAACCTTGCCGCCTTTGCCAAGGTGTTGGGCACGCCGGAAAATCCAATCGAGAAAGCGGACGAGACGGCACTGTTTCAGGTTATCAACCAGCTCAATCCGCTGGTGGTCGTGGACGAGAGCCATCACGCCCGGTCAGAACTGAGCATTGAAATGCTCGCCAATTTCAACCCCTGCTTTGTGCTGGATCTGACCGCTACCCCCAAGAAGCGCAGCAACATCATCTCCTATGTGGATGCGGTGCAGCTCAAAGCGGAACACATGGTCAAGTTGCCGGTGATTGTCTATAATCGGGACAGTCAAGCCGAAGTGCTGATGGATACGATTGACCTGCGGGACAGGCTGGAAGAAATCGCTGCGGCAGAATGTCAGAACGGCGGAAAGTACATCCGCCCTATTGCCCTGTTTCAGGCCCAGCCGAAGGGCAAGGAGGACGCGACTACTTTTGAAAAGTTGCGGGCGGAGCTGGTGAACGCCGGGATTCCCGCCGAACATATTGCCATCCGTACCGCCGATGTGAACGAGTTGAAAAATGTGGACTTGCTGTCCCCGGATTGCCCGGTGCGGTACATCATCACCGTAAACGCGCTGAAAGAGGGCTGGGACTGCCCGTTTGCCTATATTCTGGCCTCCCTTGCCAACAAGACCAGTCAGGTGGATGTGGAGCAGATTTTGGGGCGTATTCTGCGCCTGCCCTATACCGCCGAGCACAGGGCAAAGGCCCTGAATATGTCCTATGTGCTGACTTCCTCCAACGATTTCAGCGATACAGTGCAGCAGATCATCCGTGGGCTGAACAGCGCCGGTTTCAGCGACCGGGATTACCGCCTTGCCGAGCCGGTAGAACCGGTTAAGCCTACTCCAGTGCCGGAACAGCTTCCGACCATCGAACCAGAAGATTTTTCCGGATTGGACGGGAAATCCATCGGGGCAGAGCTGCAACGGCGCAGAGAAAGCGAAAATTCGCCGGAATCCGCCCCGAAAGCGGACAGTATGCTTGCCGAGGCCCAGCAGGCGGGAGACGCATACAATCAGGCGGTGCAGGGCGCGGACAACGACCCGTTTGCCGCCGCCCTTCCGTGGGAGGTGCGTGACAAGGTGAACACATTTCATATCATTCCCCAATATCGGGAGAGCGTGGACGGCCTGCTGATCCCACAGTTTTTCCAAGTGATCCCGCAGTCCCTGTTTACCGATGGGGATAAGGTGCTGTTGAGCAAGGAAATGCTTGCAGACGGCTTCACCCTGAAAGGCAAGGCATACGACATTGATTTTGCCGCAGCGGACGATGAGATCGTCAAAGTCGATGTGGAAACTGGCCGCAGTGTGCCGAGGGCTTACCAGATGGAAGCTGCCGACCAGCGATATTTCAAGGAGTATTTCAGCAGTTTACCCCCGGAAAGCCGCGTGCGCCAGTGCAAGGACATGATGATTCACCAGTTGGACAAGCTGAACATGGTGGATGGCAGCGATTTGCGTGCCTATGTCAATCTCATTGTGGACGGGATGGATCGGGAACAGCTTGCCGCGATGGAAAAAGCCCCGCTGGGCTTTGCCGCAAAAATCCGAGCTAAAATCGAGACTCTGCTGGATCAGCACTATAAGGAGACTTTCTTTACATGGCTTGACCGGGGCAAAATCGTGTGCGAACCCAATTACCGCCTGCCTGCGGCAATCCACCCCACAAGCAGTACGGCGATTTATGGAAGGTCGCTCTATGAGGCCGAGGAGGACATGAACACGCTGGAACAGGATTTGGTGAAGCAGCTGACGGCAATTCCCAATGTGCTGTGGTGGCACCGAAATATTGCCCGGCATGGGTTTGCCATCAACGGCTACTTTAACCACTACCCTGACATTATGATTATGACCAAAAGTGGTAAGATCATCCTTGCCGAAACCAAGGGCGAACACCTGAAAAACGACGACAGTCAGGAGAAAATCGAGCTGGGTGCAGCTTGGCGGAATGCTGCTGGGAACCAGTACCGCTATTACATGGTGTTCCAGAACGAGGAAAATCTGCCACACGGAGCGGTGAGCATGGGGCAGTTTGTGGAGACGGTCAAGGCATTGTAAAGGAGGTGGCTTGGCAAAATGTATGTTTACGCTCGAATCAACAAAGAGACGATGAAATTCATTAGGGAAACAAAAGCCATCACTTTGGACTATGTTTCGCGGATAACAAAATACTCCTCATCTAAGATTGAGCTTTGGGAAAACAGCGATACAGATAAATTCCCTACTATTAATCAAGCTAAATCGATCGCTAAGTGCTATCGTGTGCCGTTTGCGGGTTTATATATGAATGCAAATGACATCAACATAAAGCACCTCCCTAAAGTAAGAAATTTGAGGACTCTGCCTGACACAACTCTTGACAATAGCGCACTTAACTTAGCAATTATTGATGTTCTCAGTGCGCGTGATTTGCTAATTGAGTCGAAAATAGCACTGCACGAAAATATGTCTCCCTTTGCGATACAGGCAGTCGATTCTGAGGATGTTAATCAATGGGCGAAAACTATTCGTGAGGAGCTAGAATTAAGTATTGATGTCCAATATGGCTGCCAGAGTACACGACAGTTTTATTTATATGTGCGGAATGCCGTGGAAAGAGCAGGTGTATTTGTTCATTGCTTCACCGGGATAGAAACAGAAATTGTTCGTGGCTTTGCAATTTATGAAGATTTTCTTCCCATTATCGGATTAAACAATGAGGATCGATATCCAGCAAAAACTTTTACGATATTCCATGAGTTAGTGCATCTTATGAAGCGAAGTTCTGCTGTGTGCAATGATATGATTTCACACGATCTGGCTCAACATGAAGAAGTTTTTTGCAATGCTGTCGCAGGAGAGATTCTTGTTCCTAAATTAAACCTAATCAGACAACTAGGAAGTCTTACCACGGATGAAATAGATTTAAACTTAATAAGCAAACTTGCTGCGAAATTTTCCGTAAGTAAAGAGGTAATATCTCGTCGTTTGCTTGATATTGGAAAGATTTCTAAATCTCAATATTCGGCCTTAACGGACGCTATACGCATAAGTTTTGAAAATGAGCGTGAAGCGATTCGAATTAGTAGAAAAAACTCAGGAGTAAAAATACCTCGTAATATTTCAAGAGAAGCAATAGATCAAAACAGTCCCTCGTTGTGCAGGACATTTTATAATGGATTTCGAGAAGGATATTTTGATAAACAAGATGTTGCAAGATATTTGGGCATAAAACAGCAGCATGTCGATAAATTTATGAGAGAGGTGTCAAGATGGTGAGTAGCGAAAATACAGATAGGTACATCATTGACACCTCGTCGATTTTATCTCAAAAAGATAACGAGCCTCATCGGCGTTCAATTAACAAAACGCTCTGGAAGCATATTGATGAGTTAATCTCACAACATAGAATTGTAACTTGCTCTGAAATAATTGAGGAAGTCAACGATGATGCTTTGAAGCAATGGTATATCGGTCTATCTGGGGAAATTCTTCCCATTGATGACGAAGTACAGGAAGATGTCAAAAAGGTTGTAACCACCAATCCCCAACTCATTGACTTCCATAAAGTTAAATCTTCTGGTGATGCTTTTCTGATTGCAACAGCAATGAAATATGGACTTACGGTGATCACAGAGGAAAGCAAAAAAGGCGAAAAGAAAATTCCTTTTGTATGTCAAAATCTCCATGTTCCATGTGTAGATATTCTTGGCCTTTGCGAAAAAGAAGGATGGAGTTTCTAAACCCGAACATACGCTTGTCCTTGCTGAGAATTCTTAAATACAATAATAAGTGCTTACTTTTTACAAAATGTATCTCATGTTTTCTGATGGGGCAGCAGAGAAATCTGCTGCCTTTTCTTATGGTGACTACCCTGTGGGGACTCGTCCCGCAGGGCTTGTCATAAATAAACGCGCAGGGAGGCGATACAGGTGAAAAGACAAATTTGCGCAAAGGAGGTGGCATACCCATGCAGCACAAGAAAAAGGCTGTAAATTCGATGGAGGCAGGATATGGCAAAACCGCTTGACCCCAAGAAGATAGAATCGGCCCGTCAGTTTAGCAGCCGTGCCGAGCGCAGGGAACAGCGGCGGAAGCTCATGCAGGACGAGATTGCGGAAAATCAGCGCAGCAACGGCGTGATAGTGATTCCGCCAAAAAAGTTGCGGGAAGCGCAGCAAGAGCGCCCAAAACTGCGTGTTGCGGCGTACTGCCGCGTCAGCACACAGGAAGAAGAACAGGTTGGCAGTTTTGATATGCAGGTCCGGCATTTTACCCAGCGGATTGAAGGCAATCCCGATTGGGAGCTGGTGGAAATCTATCAGGACGAGGGCATCAGCGCCACGACCGTCAAAAAACGCCTTGGCTTTCAAAAGATGATTGCCGATGCGGTGGACGGGAAAATTGATCTGATCCTTACCAAGAGCATCAGCCGTTTTGGCCGGAATATTGTAGATATACTGGATAACCTGAATGTTCTTTCTGCTCTAAACCCTCCTGTTTCGGTGGAATTTGAGACGGAGCACATCACCTACACGGGCGATGGAAAAAACAATCTGCTGATCGTACTTCTGTCCGCGCTGGCAGAAATGGAATCTCAGCAGAAAAGCGAGGCCATCAAAGCGGGGATTCGCTGGCGTATGGCAGAGGGAATTTACAAATTCTCTGTACAAAATACGCTGGGCTTCTACCGCGACCACTTCGGCCGTCTGGTGATTGAGCCGACCGAAGCACGGATCGTTGAGTACATCTACGAAAGCTGCTTGGAAGGCGCAATGCCGTCAGAGATTGCTGCTGCACTGACAGAACAGGGGATTAAATCCCCTATGGGCAACGATAGCTGGTCTGTCGGTACCATCCGCAGCATCCTCAGAAATGAAAAATACTGTGGTGATGCCTTGATGCAGAAAACCTATACCAAGGATTTCCGCACCCACAAGTCTGTGAAAAATACAGACCTGAATATGTACTTCAAGGAAAATCACCATACAGCAATTATCAAAAAAGAGGAGTGGCTGAAAGTGCAAAAGCTGCTGTCTGAGCGGCACACTTCACCCCATAAGGCGAAACTGCGTTTCCTGAGCAATCGATTTGTCGCTCACCGCGTCAAAGATGGCCTGTTCAAAGGGTATTTGATTCTTGATTCCCGGTGGTCTCCTGCTGAACGGCAGGAATTTATGAAAATTGTCGATGACACACAGGATAACACGAAATGAAAGGATTTTTACAATGAATTTTGATTTTTCTTCTCTGAATTTTGAAACGATTGACTCCAACATCAACGCTTACCCGGATATGTACCTCAACCAGAGCGGTGTCACCTTCAGCAAGAAGGTGCTGGAGGATCTGGGTTATCCCGCCTATGTGCTGTGCCTGCTGGATGCCAAGGCAAAGGTGTTTGCAATCCGTATGTGCAAGAGCAACGAGCCGAAGGGCTTTAAGTTCTCCAAGCCGAGGGGCGAACAGAAGGGCGTTGTGACGATTTCCAGCAAGAATTTGCTGGAACCGCTCCGCGCCGCCACGGGCGAGGATTGGGTTCCGGGCAAGAGGTACCGCGTTCGCGGTTTCTGGGTTGCTGACGCGAAAACCATGTGCTTTGATCTGAACGAAGGCGTTCAGGAAGATTTTCGTCAGAATCCCGCCAATAGCGATGACAAGTAAGCACGGAACCATTTGACCGTATGAAAAAGATGAGCACGACCCATTTGTATAGGCCGTGCTCATCTTGTGTTTTCTAAAAGTAGTAGTGCTCTTTTCATCTGCAAAACAGCCGATTCCTCTACGCCATTTTTACGCCATTTCCGCGTGGGACTGCATAGAGAAATATGAAGTTATAATTTGGTTGGTTTTGCGTAAAACCGCGCTATATCAGGTTTCAGCGGCGTTTGTGGAGTAGTATGGAGATATGGAATCCGGCGTGTGAACGCCGATACCAAGTTTCATATTGATTCGTTCCTTTCTATAAGTGAAAAAAGCAGATAC
>OFMU01001246.1_pt1 | contig 15552 bp, 14 predicted proteins | sample 1541861 | NCBI WGS metagenome assembly OFMU01 (sample SAMN04209238, study PRJEB22552) | human gut metagenome | biome: gut; material: feces | host: Homo sapiens | place: USA: Oklahoma
CAAAAAATGGATTGCATTTCATTTGCCGCCTGCGGGCGGCAAACTCTGCGAGGCTTTTTTGATAAGCTGTTGAACCCCGGCGCGGTGCGCCGGGGTTCATACGTTCTGTTCGTTGTGTTGGCTCTCCATCAGGCGGCGGGCCTTTCTCCTGGCCCGGGTCAGGGCCATGCGGACGCTGTCGGGCTTCACGCCCAGCTCCCGGGCCAGCTCCCCGTCCGAATAGTCCAGGATATACCGGGCCTCCAGCAGCCAGCGGGTGTTCTCGTCCAGCCGGGGCCACACCTGGGCCAGGGCGTCCAGCTCCAGGCGGCGCAGCACCCGGTCCTCCACCTCCTGCCGCTCATCCGGGACCTCCGGTCCGCCGTCCAGCGGCAGCCAGGGATGGCGGCCGCTGTCCCGGACGGCATTATAGGCCGTGTGGCGGCAGGCGGCGGCAATATACCCCGCCAGGCCCTCCGGCTCCAGCCGGCGCAGGGTGTCCAGATGGTCGATGAGCCGCAGCAGGGTGGTTTGCAGCACGTCCTCCGTGGCCCACTTGTCGCCCAGGATATCATAGATGGTACGATACATCAGCCGCTGATACTTCACAAACAGGCGGGTCATATAGGCCCGGTCGTCATCGTCCCGGATCGCAAGGATGCAGATCGGCAGCATATGGACCCTCCTCTCCCCGGCGGCAGCCGCCGGACCAAAAAATCGACATTTTATATTATAGAGGCCGTTCCCGGAAAAGCAAGAAAATTTTTCAAAAACCCGGTTGCAAATTCCCGGAACCGGTGTTACTTATATAGAGGGGTTACCAGGAAAGCGAAATCTGCGAAAGGAAGTGGATGCAATATGAACGACCGTCAACAGGCCCGGGAGGAGGCCCTGTTTGTTCTGCTGATGGAACAGGTGGCCCGGCAGCAGGACCTGCAGGCCCGGCAGCTGGGCCGGGCGCTGGAGGAGGACCCGGAGGCGGCCCTGTCCCCTGCCCTGCAGCAGCGCTGCATGCAGACCCTTCGCCGGGGCTTCCGCCGCCGGGACCGGCAGGCGGCAGGCCGGACCACCCGCCGCGTCATGAGCCGGGTGGCCGTGGCGGTGCTGGCGGCGGTGCTGTGTCTCACAGCGGCCTTCGCCGTGTCCCCTACCCTGCGCAGCAAGGCCCTGCACTGGGCGGCAAAGGTGTTCCCCACCCACACGGAGCTGCGGCTGAACCCTGACGCCGCCCCCGCCAACGGCCAGACCTATGAGCCGGTGGTGAACTGGCTGCCTGTGGGGCTGACCCTGGAGGAGCAGCGGTCCGACCGCGGATTTTCCAATTATCATTACACCGACTCCGACGGCTGCTGGCTGGACGTGGAGCTGCTGCTTTTCAGCAGCGGCGGCGCCATGAACCTGGACACGGAAAATGCCGACGTCCGGGAGACGGTCATCAGCGGCTATCCGGCCATCACCATCCACAAGGAGGGCGTGTCCGTGGCCGCCTGCACCCTGGAGGACCTGAACGCCATCCTGCTGGTCACCGGCCAGGGCTTCTCCGTGGACGACGTGGTCCGGGTGGCGGAAAGCGTCCGCCTGCAATAGCGGGGCCGCCAGTCATTCCCATTCTTTCCCCGCCACCGAGGGCGCCAAGCACAAGGAGTGCACCGTGTGCCCGGAGGATAAGGAGCAGCTTTCTATAAACAGTCAACCAGGGGCAGCCCCGCACGGGACCGCCCCTGGTTGATCGTTTTAGAGTTTTCAGCGATGCCGCAGCTTACAGGCTGTTCAGATAGTCCCGCACCTCCCGAACGCCGATGAAGGCGTGGGGGCCTGCCTCGTACCGGGGATCGGCGGAGGCCAGGCACACCAGCAGGTCATCGGGATAGTCCGAGATGAAGAAGTACACCGGGGCATAGGAATCCGCCGGATATTCATAAATCAGGTACGTTCCCTCGTCCAGCTTCATATACAGCATGGTCTGGTCCAGCTTCCGGCCCAGGCCCTCTATCTGTTCGTTTTTGTCCAGCTGCGCTTCCATCAGCGACCGGATCATGCCGGTGATCTTCTGATAGCTGTCGCTGCCCTTTTCAAACACCGCCTTCTCCCGTCCGTTCTTGGACAGGACGATCCGTTCCGGGTCCGCCACGGTGCCCAGGGGCCACGTCCTGATACGGGTGGTCCCTGTAGTCCTCGGGATTGGCCCGCTCCACCTTTTTTCCGCACCCGGCCAGCAGCAAGAAGCACAAGGCCAGAGGCAGGAGAATTTTCGCGATTTTCTTCATAGCTTTCTCCTCTCAAGCACTCACTGTTTATTCAGATAATCCAGCAGCTCCTGGGCCTCGGTGGCAGACCAGAAGCCGTGCAGGGTCAGGCTGTCCTCAATGGGAGAATAGATGCCCACAACGCTGTTCTGTGTGTCGGTCAGCTCAAAATATACCGGCGCGTAGGAATCCGCCGCATACTCATAAATCAGCCAGACGCCGCTCTCCAGCTCTGCCCCGGACTTTGTACCGTCCAGCTTCCGGCCCAGGTCCTTTACCTGTTCATTTTCATCCAGCTGCGCTTCTATCAGCTGGCCCAGGGTGGATACGATTTTTTCATACGTCTCCGTGCCCTTGTCAAAGCTATTCTTTTCCCGGCCATCCCGGGTCATCACGATCCGCTCCGGGGCGGCCACCTCACCGGCGTAAACATCCTGGGCGGGATGGTCCTTATAGTCCTCCCAACCGGCCAGCTCCACCTTTTTTCCGCACCCGGCCAGCAGCAAGAAGCACAGCGCCAGGGGCAGAAGAACCTTCAGCAATTTCATGTCGTCGCTTCCTTCCTTCCAATTCGAATGTGTTTGTTTGCACTGATAATAGGGATTATACCATATAAATCATGAAATGTAAATACGGAAGTTTGATTTTCGTTTTTCTTCGCGCTTTCGACTGTTCTGAAAAACTCGTCAACATGGTGTTGAATAACGTCCTTTTGTTTTCTTCCATTTTCCGGTTGCACCCGGGCGGCGGAGGGTGTATAATACGAATCGTTCAAAATTGAACCTTTCAAAATCGGAGGAATCACCATGACCAACGCCTATCAGGTATCCATCGCCGCCCGGCAGCTGCTGGAGGGGTACGCCGCCGCCATGCAGCCCCTGTGCCGCCGGGAGGGTCTGGCCCCCAATGGGGTGGACATTCTGCTGTTTCTGGCCAACAACCCGGGCCTGGACACCGCCCGGGACGTGTGCACCTACCGGGGGCTGAAGCCGGGCATCGTCTCCTTCCATGTGGAGAAGCTGGTGCAGGAGGGGTATCTGCTGCGGCAGCCCGCCCCCGGGGACCGGCGCAAGTGCCGCCTGGTGTGCACCGAGAAGGCCGGGCCTGTGGTGCAGCAGGGCCGTGAGCTGCAGGAGACGTTTTTCCGCCGCCTGGCCCGGGGCCTGGAGCCGGAGGACCTGGCAGCCTTCCGCCGCTGCCTGGAGGGCTTCCGCCGGAATCTATCCCAAATGACGCAGGAGGACGCGCAATGACACAGGACAAGAAATTTCTGGGCACGGAGCCGGTAGGACGGCTCCTGTGGAAGCTGGCGGTGCCCACGGTGATCGCCCAACTGGTGAATATGCTGTATAACATCGTGGACCGCATCTACATCGGCCATATCCCCGGCGACGGCAGCCTGGCCCTGACCGGCGTGGGGGTGTGCCTGCCCATCATCATGATTATCTCCGCCTTTTCGGCCTTTGTGTCCTCCGGCGGCGCGCCCCGGGCCTCCATCGCCATGGGCCGGGGGGACTATGACCAGGCCCAGCGGATTCTGGGCGGGTGCTTCACTTTACAGGTGGGCATCTCCCTGGTATTGACGGCGGTGCTGCTGATCTGGAACCGTCCTTTGCTGCTGGCCTTCGGCGCCAGCGGGAACACCATTGAATATGCCGTCCAGTATATGCAGATTTATGCCCTGGGCACCCTGTTTGTGGAGCTGACCCTGGGCCTGAACGCCTTCATCACCGCCCAGGGCTTCGCCCGGGTGGGCATGAAAACCGTCCTCATCGGCGCGGTGTGCAACATCCTGCTGGACCCCCTGTTCATCTTCGCCCTGGACATGGGCGTCCGGGGCGCGGCCCTGGCCACGGTGCTGTCCCAGGCGGTATCCTGCGTATGGGTGGTGACCTTCCTGCGGGGGAAGCAGACCCTGCTGCGGCTGGAAAAGGCGTCCCTGCCCATCCGGCCCCGGCTGATTCTGCCCTGCGTGGCCCTGGGTACCGCCACCTTCATCATGCAGGCCAGCGAAAGCGTCATCTCCGTGTGCTTCAACGCCTCCCTGCTGAAATACGGCGGCGACCTGGCCGTGGGGGCCATGACCATCCTCTCCAGCGTCATGCAGTTCGCCATGCTGCCCCTGCAGGGCATCGCCCAGGGGGCTCAGCCCATCTCCAGCTATAACTTCGGCGCCGGCAACGCCCGGCGGGTGCGCCAGACCTTCCGTCTGCTGCTGAAGGTCTGCCTGGGGTACGCCCTGGTGCTGTGGGCCTGCATCCAGCTGTTCCCCGGGGCCTTCGCCCGGATTTTCACGCCGGAGCCGGAACTGGTGGCCTTCACCGCCGGGATGCTGCGGATCTACTGCGGGGCCCTGTTCCTGATGGGCATCCAGATCGCCTGCCAGATGACCTTCGTGTCCATCGGCAACGCCCCCTGCTCCATCGTGGTGGCGGTGCTGCGGAAGTTCGTGCTGCTGCTGCCGCTGATCTATCTGCTGCCCCACCTGCTGGCGGACCAGACCCGGGCCGTGTTCCTGGCGGAGCCCGTGGCCGATACCATCGCCGTCACCGGCACGGTGCTCCTGTTCAGCTTCCAGTTCCGCAAGGCCCTGCGGAAGCTGGAAAGTGAAAACAAGACGTAATATCCGATAGGAATATTGCGACTTGTATACAAAAAGCATCCCCGGCAAAAGCCGGAGATGCCCGCTACTTCTTCTTTTTTCCTCTCAGTTGGTACATGATAAACGCCCCCATGGTAATGGCAGCAAAAGCAGCTCCTATGTCATATATACCATACGATATAATACTCACATATAACCCTGCAAAATAGGCGGCCAGGGAGCAAACCACACTGAGAATGACAACCCACACAAGAATTCACCACCTTTCCGTTCAAAATTCTCTCTTACATTGTTGATTATAACATATAAGAAGCTGGAACGCAAAGAGCTTTTTGACCTATTCAACATTTTTGCTGCCCGCAAAGCAGCAGCACATCATACAGGAGGAACCCATGGAAAACATCTCCATCATCCTGGGTGACATCACCCAATCCCGGGTGGACGCCATCGTCAACGCCGCCAACACCACCCTGCTGGGGGGCCTGGGGGTGGACGGGGCCATCCACCGGGCCGCCGGGCCCGGCCTGCTGGCCGAGTGCCGCACCCTGGGGGGCTGCGAAACCGGCCATGCCAAGCTCACCGGGGCCTATAACCTGCCCTGCCGCTATGTGATCCACACCCCCGGCCCCATCTGGCAGGGCGGCGATCACGGGGAGGCGGCCCTGCTGCGCAGCTGCTATCTCAGCTGCCTGGAGCTGGCCCTGGCCCACGGCTGCCGCACGGTGGATTTCCCCTCCATCAGCACCGGGGTATACGGCTATCCCCTGCCCCAGGCGGCCCATGTGGCCCTGAAGGCCATGACGGACTTCCTCCGGGACCACCCCGGCATGCACCTGCGGATGATCTGCCACAACCCCGACGCCCTCCGGGCCTATCAGGTGGACTGGAACATGTTCTATCAGGACGTAAAGCCCCACGCATAAAAACCGGGCGTGCCGCCTGCGCGGCACGCCCGGTTTTTGCAGATTCCGGTCAGATTTTGATCAGCTCATATTTCCGGCTGCCCATGCCCAGCTTTTCGGCGTGCTCCAGGCAGCTCATCCAGTCCGTCTCCGGATGGAGATGGTGGAAGTGGTCATGGCCGCAGTCCCCGGCGGCAGCGGCCCCCGGCAGGGGCGGCTGGGCGTTTACCGCGTCGGCGCAGGCCATGTCCAGGGCCACCGGGTCAAAGCTGGCGAACATGCCCACGTTGGGGATGATGGCCGCGTCGTTCTCCGGATGACAGTCGCAGTTGGGAGACACGTCGATGACCAGGCTGATGTGGAAGCAGGGCCGCCCGTCCACCACCGCCTGGGCATATTCGGCGATCTTCCGGTTCAGATTGGTGACCGTCTCGTCCCAGTTCACCCGGATGGCGTCCCGGGGACAGACGGCGATGCACCGGCCGCAGCCCACGCACCTGCTGTGGTCGATGGTGGCCTTGCGGTCCGTAACGGTGACGCCGTTGTGGGCGCAGATGCGGGTGCAGGCGCCGCAGCCCACGCAGTGGTCCTGGGCCACATGGGGCTTCCCGGCGTTGTGCTGCTCCATCTTACCGGCCCGGCTGCCGCAGCCCATGCCGATGTTCTTCAGCGCGCCGCCGAAGCCCGCCTCCTCGTGGCCCTTGAAATGGGTCAGGGAGATGAACACGTCCGCGTCCATCACCGCCCGGCCGATCTTGGCCTTCTGCACATATTCCCCGTTCCGCACCGGCACCTCCACCTCGTCGTTGCCCTTGAGGCCGTCGGCGATGATGATCTGGCAGCCGGTGGACAGGGGGGAGAACCCGTTGAGCATGGCGGCGTCCATGTGGTCCAGGGCGTTTTTCCGCCCACCTACATACAGGGTGTTGCAGTCGGTCAGGAAGGGCTTGCCGCCCCGCTCCTTCACAAAGTCTGCCACGGCCTTGGCCCAGTTGGGCCGCAGAAAGGCCAGGTTGCCGGGCTCGCCGAAGTGCAGCTTGATGGCCGCGAACTTGTCCTCAAAGTCGATCTGGCCCATACCGGCGGTTTTCATCAGACGGGTCAGCTTCTGGGGCAGATTTTCCCGATAGTCGGCCCGCAGGTCGGCCCAATAAACTTTCGATGCCACTTGGAGATCCTCCTTGAATCTGAGATGGTCATAGTGTATCATATTCCCACGGAATTTGTCACGCTTTTTTGAAGGGAGGCGGTATGTATGCGCCTGCTGACTCATATCGTATCCCCGGAGCAGGAGGGCTGGCCCCTGCGGCGGCTTCTGCGGCAGGAGCTGCGCATTTCCGGCAGCTTCCTGTCCCGGCTGAAATGGCGGCCCGGGGCCATCCTGGTCAACGGACGGCCCGCCACCGTGGCGGCGGTGCTCCATGCCGGGGACGCCGTCACCGCCGACGTGTCGGACCTGCCCGGGGACAATCCCCATATCCGACCGGTGGACTATCCCCTGGACATCCTGTGGGAGGATGAGGACCTGCTGGTGCTGAACAAGCCTGCGGGCATCGCCATCCACCCGGCGGCCCTGACGGAGGAGACCGTCACCGTGGCCGGGGCCGTGTGCCACTATCTGGGCCAGGGGAGCTTCCACTGCGTCAACCGCCTGGACCGGGGCACCACCGGGGTCATGGTGGTGGCCAAAACCGGGTATGTCCACCGGCTGTGCATGGAGCAGCTCCACTCCGGCGACTTCCGCCGGGCCTATCTGGCGGTGTGCAGCGGCGTGCCCAGCCCGGCGGCGGGGTCCATCGACCTGCCCATCGGCCGGGAGCCGGACTCCCTGCTGCGGCGGCGGGTGGACCCGGCGGGTCTGGCGGCCCACACGGACTATGAGACCCTGTGGCAGGGGCCGGACCGGGCCCTGCTGCGGCTGACCCCCGGCACCGGCCGCACCCACCAGCTGCGGCTGCACCTGTCGGCTATCGGCCACCCCCTGCTGGGGGACTGGCTCTACGGCACCGAGGACCGAACCCTGATCCCCCGCCCGGCCCTGCACTCCCACCGGCTGGAGCTGACCCACCCCGTCACCCGCCGCCGCCTGACGGTAACAGCCCCGCTGCCGGAGGATATGGCCCGGCTCCTGCCGGAAGATATGAACAAATCTTGAAAAATGCAAAAAAAGGGTGGAAATTTTGACAGTGTATAGTATAATAGCCTATACACTGTCAAAACGCCGCGCCCCGGCGCGGAATCTGTTTTTGGAAGCGGGAGGAACGTATGCGGAACATCTGGCGCATCATCAAGGCGGACGCCCGTTCGCTGTTTACGCATTTCTTTGCCCTGGCGGTGGCCCTGGCCATCGCGGTGCTGCCCAGCCTGTACGCCTGGCTGAATATCTATTCCAACTGGGACCCCTACGGCAACACCGGCAACATCAGCATCGCCGTGGCGTCCCTGGATAAGGGCTGGACCGAGGAGGACGGCGCCCAGGTCAACAAGGGCCGGGAGGTGGTGGAGGACCTGCGCAGCAGCACCAGCATCAACTGGGTCATTGTGGACACCAAGGAGGAGGCCCAGCAGGGCGTCTATGCCGGGGATTACTACGCCGCCGTGGTCATCGGCCAGGACTTCTCCTATAACATGTACCACATGCTGACGGAGTGGACCGACAAGCCCACCATTACTTATTACGAAAACTATAAAAAGAACGCCGTGGCCACCAAGATCACCGACACGGCGGTGTCGTCCCTGAAAACCACCATCAGCAAGAGCTATCTGGACGTGGTGGTGGACGCCATCTTCCGGGGGGCCAACGACCTGTCCCAGCAGCTGAGCCAGGAGGACCCGGTGGGCTCCGTCCAGGGCCTGCTGGGCCAGACCCGCAGCCTGCTGCGCTCCTGTGCCAAGACCGTGGACGCCTTCCAGGCCGCAGGCCAGGACAACAGCAGCTATCGCCAGGACCTGTCGGATCTGGTTTCCAACATCAACCAGAACCGGCCCGACGGCCAGGAGATTCTGGACACCGTGGCCCAGCTGAACCGGAAGGTCCACGCCGCCCTGGACAAGGCCCAGACCGCCCTGGACAAGGCCTTTGACGCGGCGGAGAAGTTCCTCAACGGCATCGACGTGGACGCCCAGCTGCCGGAGATTCAGGAGAACCTCCGGGATGCCGCCCAGACCATGGGCGACATGGGCGATAAGCTCATGGCCTGGGCCAAGTCCGTGGCGGTGGAGGCCGGGCCCGTGGGGGCCGAGGCGGCGGCTGCCGCCCAGCGCCTGGCCGACGGCTGCTATCAGCTGCGGGACCGGCTGAACACCCTGGCCGATGGGCTGAAGGAGAATTCCGCCCTGCTGCAGGATACCATCGCCCTGGCGGCCCAGCTGGAAAAGCTGGCGGATACCCTGCTGACCCCGGTGTTTGACGACGTGGTCAACGACGTGAAGAACGTGCTGGATCAGTCCGAGGACCTGCTTCAGGGCTTCCACGGCACCGCGGCGGACACCCGGGACCTGCTGGCGGCGGCCTCCGCTGCGGCAGGGACCTTAGACGGGCTCATGTCCCAGGGGCGCACCGCCATGGGCCAGGCCATCGACAAGCTGGGCTCCCTGTTAGGCGGCCTGGAGGACAGCGACAGCCCCGATTATCTGGATACCCTGCTGGACATTCTGGGGGGCAATCCGGAGGATTACGGCGCCTATTTCTCCCAGATGGTGCAGACCTCCGTGGAGCCGGTGTATCCCATTGATAACTACGGCAGCGCCATGGCCCCCTTTTATTCCGTGCTGGCCATCTGGGTGGGCGGCGTCATGCTGGTGGCCATTCTCAAGCCCCACGCCCGGCGGGAGGGTCTGGTGGCTCCCAAGCCCTATCAGCTGTTTTTCGGCCGGTATTTCCTGTTCTTCGCCCTGAGCCAGATCCAGGCCGCCATCATCGTGGCCGGGGACCTGCTGGTGCTGAAAATTCAGTGCGTGGAGCCGGCCCTGCTGTTTGCCACCGGGGCCATCACCTCCCTGGTGTTCAGCCTGCTGATCTATTCCCTGACGGTTTCCTTCGGCGACGTGGGCAAGGCCGTCGTGGTGGTGGTCATGGTGCTCCAGATCGCCGGGTCCAGCGGCACCTTCCCCATCGAGCTGCTGCCGGACGTGTATCAGAAGATCTATCACATCTTCCCCTTCCCCTATGCCATTGACGCCATGCGGGAGTGCATCTGCGGCCTGTATGGGCTGACCTGGCTGAAGAACATCGGCTGCCTGCTGATTTTCGGCGCGGCCGCCCTGCTCATCGGCCTGTGGGTGCGCAAGCCCTTCATGGGCCTGAACCACTTCATGGAGGAGAAGCTGGAAGAAACCGAAATGCTGTAAGAAAGGAGGACTTCCCATGGACGAAAAGAAATACAGCCAATTGTATCAGGCCCTTTTGCAGGAGGTCCTTCAGTTCCACAACGGCAACCAGCGCCGCATCCGCAAGGGCATGCTGAGCCTGCTGCTGGTGCCGCTGGTGTTCCTGGTGCTGCTGTTTTTGTCGGAAGGCTCCCGGGTGATCTTCCTGCTGCTGTGGATCGTGTCCATGTTCGGCATCGCGGCGTATCTCATCGCCGTGGAATACATCGACTATGAAATGCAGAACAAGGTCAAGAGGATCACCAAAAAAGAGGTGGAGCTGGACCAGCTGACGCCGCTGCCCAGCGCCATGCCCCAGCTGCTGCCCCTGCTGCGGGGCCGGGGCCAGGAGCCGGACCTGCCCCCCGACCCGCCCCAGGAGGAGCAGGAGAGCTTTGCCCAGTCCGCCGCCCAGGCGGAGGAGGATCTGGACCAGCTGCTCCAGGGGCTGCGGGGCATCGAGACCGCCGCCGCGCCGGAGCCGCAGCCCCGCCCCGGCGAAGCTGCGCAGCAGGAGGACGGCGGCGCCTTCGCCCGCCTGTTCGACGACCAGGCCTGGGACCGGTATTACGGTTCCCCCGAGGCGGAGACGCCTGCGGCGGAGCCGGAATCCGTGACGGAATCCGCGGCGGAGCCGGAATCCGTGACGGCATCCGCGGCGGAGCCCGCCCCCGTTTCCGAGCCTATTTTTGTCCCGGAGAATCCCGCCCCTGTCCCGCCGGCATCCCAGGCCGCCCCGCAGCCTGCTGCCCCTGACCTGAATCAGACGCTGGCCGGGCTTCAGACGGACGTGCAGCAGCTGGCCCGGGGTCTGGAGTCGCTGTCCCACCAGCTGGGACGCATCTTCCAATATATGGAGCAGCAGGGGAACGGCTCAAAGGAGGAACGGAAATGAGAAATATCTGGAGAATCTTCCGGTCCGACTGGCAGCGCCTTACCGCCAGTGTGGTGGCCGTGGTGGTGGTCATGGGCCTGTGCCTGATCCCGTGCCTGTACGCCTGGTTCAACATTTTCTCCAACTGGGACCCCTATGGCCCGGACTCCACCTCCAACATCCGGGTGGCCGTTACCAGCGAGGACGAGGGCTATGAGCTGCTGGGCCTGAAGCTGAACATCGGCTCCATGGTGCTGGACGGTCTGAAAAGCAACCACCAGATGGGCTGGGACTTTGTGGATTCCCGGGAGGAGGCCCTGGAGGGCGTCCGCTCCGGCAAATACTACGCTGCCCTGATCGTGCCCTCGGACTTCACCGGGGACTTTGTCAGCATTCTGGACACGGACCTGCGGCATCCCCAGATCCAGTATTATGAGAACCAGAAGAAGAACGCCATTGCCCCCAAGATCACCAACAAGGCCAAAACCGCCGTGCAGGACGAGATCAACGCCACGGTGGTGGAAACCGTGACCGACGCCGTTACCACCGTCAGCTCCGTGTGCAAGGCCCTGGGCCTGGACGCCGACGACGTGTCCCAGGGCATCATCGAGAAGCTGGGCAGCGCCCAGGAGAGCCTGCTGGCCCTGGAGAACACCCTGTCGGCCATGCAGACCCTGGTGGACCAGACGGACAGCATTCTGGCCTGTGCCGGGGTGGTGTCTGACGACCTGAACAACATCGTCAAAAGCGGCGACCTGTCCGGCGTGCAGGACGCCCTGAACCGGGGTGTGGGCCGCCTGAACGAGGCCGAGGCCGAGATCGCCCGGCAGCTGGAGGACATCGACAACCAGCTGGACGTCATCGCCGCCGACCTGGCCGCCGCCATGGGAACGGCGGAGGACGTGGCGGGCTTTCTGGCGGGCCCCGCCCAGCGGCTGGATGAGCGGCTGGCGGAGCAGCAGCAGCGGCTGGAGAAGCTGCGGGACTATGCCGACAACTATCCCGCCATCCAGGAACGGCTGGGCAACGCCATTTACCACATCGGGGAGCTTCGGGACCTGCTGAAGAAGCTGGAGGACCCCAGCCAGCTGGAGTCCTGGAACCAGGAGGTTCAGGCCAAGCTGGATCAGGTCCGCCAGGACCTGCGGGAGGCGGCTCTGCGCATCAGCGAAAGCGTCAACCAGCGGGTGGAGGAGCTGAACCGGGACGTGCAGGAGAAGCTCCAGGCCGTTCAGAACGTGTTCGACAACGTGTCCGGCGGACTGACGGCCCTGGGGGATAAGCTGGGCCGGTATCAGGACGCCATACGGTCCACGGATACCACCCTGGGCGGGGCCATCCAGCTGTCGTCCACCCTGCGGGGGGACCTGGGGAAGCTGTCGGACGATGTGGAGCGCATTGTCACCAGCGACGGCTTCCGCCGCTTTCTGGACGTGCTGGAAAACAACCCCGAGGAGCTGGCCGGATACCTGTCCGACCCCATCGCCATGGAGACGGTGCCCGTGTATGAAATCACCACCTACGGCAGCGCCATGGCCCCGTATTACATCATGCTGGCCCTGTTTGTGGGCTCCCTGCTGACGGCCACCATGATCCATGTGAACGCCCCCATTCCGCCGCTGCCCCTGCTGCGTCCCTGGCAGCGGTTCTTCGGACGGTATCAGCTGTTCTTCCTGGTGGGCATGGTCCAGGCGCTGGTAACGGGGCTTGGCTGCGTGTACTATATCGGGATGCAGTGCCTGCACCCGGGATTATTCCTGCTGGCCTGCTGCGTGTGCAGCCTGAACTTCACCATGATGAACTTCGCCTTGGTGTACGCCCTGGACAACATCGGCATGGCCCTGTCCGTGATCATCATGGTCATCCAGGTGGCCGGTTCCGGCGGCTCCTATCCCATCGACGTGCTGCCGGAGGTGTTCCAGAAGCTGTATGTCCTGATGCCGTTCCATTACGGCATGGATATGCTCCGGGAGACCATCGCCGGACGGTATGAAAACGTATATTGGACGAATCTGGCTGTGATGGCGGGCATGTGCGTGCTGTTTGCGGCGCTGGGTATGCTGCTGTACTACCCGGCCAGGCCCCTGAACCGCTTGATCGCCCGCAGCAAGGAAAAATCCGGCATCATGTAAAGGAGGACTGCTGCCCATGAACGCAAAGCACGACCTGGCAGAGGCCCTGTGCCAGCTGCTGGAAACCAAAACGTTGGAAAAGATCACCGTCAAGGACATTGTGGCCCGGTGCGGTGTGAACCGCCAGACGTTTTACTATCATTTTCATGACGTGTACGACCTGATGCGCTGGATCTTTGAACGGGAGGCCGCCAACCTGGCCCAGACCGTCCGGGAGGCCGGCGGCGACTGGCGGCAGGAGCTGCACACCATCACCGATGTTCTGCGCAGCAAGCGGCACCTGGTGATGAACGCCTATCGCTCCGTGAACCGCCGGGACCTGGAGCGCTATCTGATGCAGGGCTACGGCCCGGTGATCCGCCGGATCGTGGATCAGGCGGCGGTGGGCCTGGACGTGGGGCAGGAGGACCTGGAGTTCGTGTCCCGGTTCTATGCCCGGGGCCTGCTGAGCGGCGTGTTCGACTGGATCGAGTCCGGCATGCCGGAGAACATCGGCGACGATCTGCGCCGGTGCATCCTGCTGCTGGACGGCAGCCTGCCCACCGCTCTGTTGAGCGTCAGCGGAAAGTGAAAAAATATCGTCAAAAGGTCCCCGGCGCACTGCGCCGGGGACCTTTTTGGGACAGTTCCTATTCCTTACTGCCGGACCTCCTCGGGGGGCGGCTCCACCGGGAGCTCTACCCGTCCGCCGTCGCCGGGGTCGGTGATGACGTCGCCGATGCCCGGGGCGGGGTTGATTTTGATGGGGTCGGAGGGCTTCACCCCCACGGTGCTGCCGTCGGAGGACAGTAGCGCAACGGCGGTGGCCTCCAGAATGGAGGCGTCCTCCTGGGGCCGGTAGGTGATGGTCACCCGGTCGCCGGTGTTCAGGGTCACCACCTGGGGCGCGTCGGCGGCGGAGAGCACATAGTACACGCTCTCGCCCTGGAGCCGCAGATAGTACCGGCTGTTGCCGTCGATGACAGCGGTGCGGATATCCGTCAGCACGCCGGTGGCCTCCTGGGTATCGGCGGGGATGTTGGCGTCGGAGTTGTCGATGAGGTTGTTGCGGGCCAGCATCTGGCGATAGTTGCCCTCGCACTCAGCCACGTCGCTGCCGGTGGCCACGATCTGATACTGGCTGACGTTGACCATGGCGTACATCTTCACCAGCCCCGCCGCGTCCTTCAGGGCCATAAAATAGGTGGGCTGGTCGGCGATGTTCAGCAGCAGCGGGAAGGTGGCGGTGTAGTTCATCTGCTGCACCTGGCCTCGGGCGGAATCCATGGCGGAGAACTCCTCCGCCCCGGCCACGGTATAGAACCGGGTCTCCTTGGTGCGCTGGTTGGACAGGATAAAGCCGATGTTGGACTCGTCGGACACCACGGAGGTGATGCCGGTGTACATATACACGTCGTCGCCGATGGCCAGATAGTTATACCCGTCGGTGGTGACGGTGACGTCCCGCTGGCCGAACAGGGAGTTGATGAAGCCGTTGATATAGGCGCCGTGGTAGTTATACTGCTGCTCGATGAGCTCCGCCGGGTACACATGGTCCACCCAGGCGGGCACGTCCGCCGCGTCGTAATAGGTGCACTGGCCGGTGACGGCGTTCACCAGCACCGCACCGGCAATGTCCGTGCCGCCGAACAGGCCGATGGTCTTTTTGATCCGGGGGCAGACCCAGAAGGGATTGCCCTCCTCGTCGATCTCGAAGGCCGGGGTGTCAAACAGATAGGTGGGATAGTGGAAGCGCAGATAGCGGCCCAGGTTCCGGCTGAAGTGCTCGGCGGTGGTATAGCGGATGCCCTGGTCCAGGCGCACCACGTCCACGTTCTGGGTGACCATGTCGATGATGAGATAGGCGGGCAGGCCGTCGGCGCGGTTGTTCAGCCACTTGATCCAGTCGCCGTAGCGCAGGGGCGTCACCCGCACCGGGCGGCCCTTGTAGTTGATCTGGGTATAGTCCCCGGCCACCTCGAACTGGGACACCATGTCCGCCAGCTCGCCCAGCTTGCGGTTGCCCAGCTTCTCAGCGGAGTCCCGGTCCAGCATGGGGATCTGGTCATAGCTGATCTCCTTGATGTCGGCGGCGAAGTCGCCGGTCTCCACCGTCAGCAGGTCCCGGTAGGACCCGGCCCGGAACACCTCCCAGCCGATGGCCGCGCCGATCAGCGCCGTGACCACCAGCACCAGGCCCAGCACAAAGGGGACGGTGCACTGCTTTTTCACAAAGCCGAAGTAGCCCTTGGCCCCGCTGCCCTGAAACCCGGAGGTCAGCACCGCGCAGCCGCAGTACACCGCGCACAGCAGCAGCACGAACACATAGAAGTCGCCGGAGTGCAGGTTCAGCGGCGGCAGCGTCACATAGAAATAGATGGCTCCGAACACCAGCGTCACCGCCAGGTTCAGCAGCGTCCGCCCCACGGGGGTGCCGATGGGCCGGCGCTGTTTTTTCGGCCGGTGGGGC
>OFMU01001252.1_pt1 | contig 15517 bp, 16 predicted proteins | sample 1541861 | NCBI WGS metagenome assembly OFMU01 (sample SAMN04209238, study PRJEB22552) | human gut metagenome | biome: gut; material: feces | host: Homo sapiens | place: USA: Oklahoma
CGTTGACCGGCACGAGCTTGATCTGGCACGGCCACTGGCCGAGCTGCGACGGCTGCTGCACAGCGGTCTGCGGCTGCGCGGCCTCCTCACAGCGGATGCTGCGCATCCGGCTGCCGGGACAGCCGCCGGTGTGCGCAGGTGCGCTCTGCGCCTGCTTTTTGCGCATATTCGCCTGCACGGCCGCAGCATCATAGGCAGCCGCCTCGCGCTCAACAAAGTGGATGGCGTCCATCGGGCAGGCCGGCAGGCAGTCGCCGAGACCGTCGCAATAATCGTCACGCAGGAGCTTTGCCTTACCGTCTACAATACCGATCGCTCCCTCGTGACACGCTGCCGCGCACGCACCGCAGCCGTTGCACTTTTCTTCGTCAATGTGGATGATCTTACGGATCATAATATCCCTTCCCTTTCCAAAAAACGTCCGGGCCCCCGCCCGGCGGTCTTGACTTTCTGAGGATAAGATAGCATAATAAAAGCCACAATTCCGTTGTCAGAACAACAAATGGAGCAAAAAACATGAACATTACCCTGACCAGCACGCGCCTGTTTCGCGGGATCGACACTGCGCAGCTGCAGCCGCTGCTGCAGTGCCTCGGCGCTATGCGAAAGCGCTATGCGCGCGGCGAGACCATTCTCGCTGCGGGTGCACCGACCGAGCAGCTCGGTATGGTGCTCTCCGGTATGGCCATGATCGGCCACGATGACATCTGGGGCAGTCACAGCCTGCTCGGTCACGTCACGCCCGGAGAGGTATTTGCCGAACCCTATGCCTGTATTCCGGGGGAACCGCTGCGTATCAGCGTGACAGCCGCCGAGGGCACCGAGGTGCTGTTTCTGAACGTCGGCAAGGTGCTCACGACGTGCACGAACGCCTGCCCATTTCACGCACTGCTCATTTCGAATCTGCTGGCTGTGTGCGCAGAGAAAAACCTGCTGCTCTCGCAGCGCATCCTGCACACCGCGCCGAAGGGCATCCGGGCCCGGCTCCTGTCGTACTTTTCCGCGTGCGTGCAGCGCACCGGGCGATACAGCTTTGACATCCCCTATAACCGGCAGCAGCTGGCTGACTATCTCAGCGTCGATCGCAGCGCCATGTGCAGCGAGCTGTCACGGATGCAGCGCGAGGGGCTGCTGAGCTATCACAAGAACCATTTTTCCGTGCACGAGGCACTGGAGTAAATCGACGAAAGGCGGACACGACATGACGAGAGAAGAATACGCGAAGCGGATGAAAAAGCACCCCGACTGGGCGCCCGGCTGGGACGCGATCGACGCGGCCTTTGCAAAGCTCTACCCAGAAGCAGAGCCGGTGCGTTTCGAGAGCGAGCTGCACGACCGTGCGGCGCTCGGCGGCGAGGAATATCTCGACGGCTTTGCCGTCTACGACACGGGCAAGGGCTATCAGCACGTCGTCACCTACGGCTTGAGTGAGCTGTACCCGAGCATGGCGGCCTTCGGCTCGGAATACAGCAAATGGGGCTATGAGCTCACGCTCAAGGTGCGCGAGAGCTATGCCGAGACGGGCACGTGGGCGCTCGACCTGCTGGCGCAGCTGGCGCGCTACACGTTCGAGACCGGCAACTATTTCGAGCCGGGTGCATACATTCCCGGCGACGGCAGTTCCCTGCACCCGGAGCTGAACTCGGCCATCACGGCACTGGCCATCGTCAGCGACACGACCGCCGCACCGATCGAGACCGTGCACGGCAGGGTCGCATTTTTGCAGCTCGTCGGTCTCACGCAGCCGGAACTGGATGCGGTCACGCGCGACCCGGACGCACTCTCGGGCATTCTGGAGCGGATGCGCGCAGACGATCCGGAGCTGGTGCTCGACATGCGCAGAACAAGGTCTTACATATAAACTGCTGCCATATGCAAACCGCCGCACCGTGACGCCACGGTGCGGCGGTTTTGATTTGTGCAAAAAACGCGGTTGCCTTACTTTGCGAGCAGCTCCTCGCAGGCCTCGCCGAGCAGACGGATGCCTTTTTCGATCACCTCGTCACTGCTGTTGGAGTAGTTGATGCGGAAGGTGCTGACGTTGCGCGCCTTCTCATAAAACGGGTCGCCCGGGCAGATGGCCACGCCCTTCGTGAGCGCGACGCGGTAGAGATCGACCGCAGACATGCCGTTCGGGAGCTTCGCCCAGAGAAACATGCCGCCCTCGGTCGGCGTGAACTCCACGCCCTCCGGAAGGTACTTGCGCATGCAGTCCATCATCAGCTCCGCCTTGTGCTTGTAGAGCACCTTCGTCTTTTCGATGTGCGCGTCGATGTCGTTGTCCGCAAGGTACTGCGCGAGCACGAGCTGTGAGAAGATGTTCGTGTGCAGGTCGGCGGTCGCCTTGTAGCTCAGGAGCTTCTCACGCAGCTCCTTGTTGCGCACGCACACCCAGCCGATGCGCATACCGGGCGCGACGATTTTGGAAAACGTGCCGAGCATGCAGCACTGCTCCCCCAGCTCCTTGCCGAAGCTGTCGGTCGCGGTGCCGGAAAAACGCAGCTCACGGTACGGGTTATCCTCGAGCACGACAATGTCCGTGCCGCGGAAGATCTCCACGACCCGGTCGTGTACCTGCTGGCTGTAGCTCAGGCCGGTGGGGTTCTGGAAATTCGGAATGACGTAGGCAAACTTCACGTCCGGGTTCGCCGCAACAGCCGCCGCGAGCGCATCGCAGTCGATGCCGTCGGGGTTGATGGTGACCGGCAGGATCTCGGGGTCAAAGAAGTGGAACGACTGCAGTGCGACCAGATAGGTCGGGTCCTCGACGATCACCTTGTCGCCGGGGTCGAGCATGCACGCACCCATCATCGTCAGCACCTGCTGCGAGCCGTTGGTGATGATGATATCGTCGGCCTGCACGCCGGAAACGCCCATCGTCTCATAGCGCTTGGCGACCCACTCGCGCAGCGGCTGATAGCCCTGCGTGCCGCTGTACTGCAGCGCCATGACGCCGTTATGCTCGAGCACCTTGTGTGCCGCCTTGTCCATCTCCTCGACCGGGAAGGAGACCGGGTTCGGAAGTCCGCCCGCGAAAGAAATCAGCTCAGGAGAGGCCGCTGCCGCAAGAATGCTTGCCGTAAATTCGCCCTGAAAATCGGGACGCAGGATTTTGTTGGAAAGTCTGGGATGCATAATTTCTCCTTTCATGGGCGCTTGTGGTATTCTGTATCGTCGACAGGCAAGCCCTCATAGTGTGTCGATTATAGCACTCTGAGATCGTCTGACAAGGGAATTTTTTGATGAGGCGCAAAATATGTAGACTTTCACAGAAAGACGCGCACAGATGAAATCTTCTGATAGGTAAAACGCACATCCGCACCGTATTCGCACGGTGCGGATGCAAGACGTTTTATTCGATTTCGTTCCGGTCTCGCAGCGCCTGCGCGACGGCGGCACGGATCTCGTCAAGCGGCTGCCCGCTCTCTCGCGCGCGCCGCGCCAGATCGTCGTATTCCGCCTTCTCGCGCGTGACGCCGTAGCCCTGCGCCGTTTTGACGCGCACCGGACCGAAGCGCGTCTGCACGGTCTGCGTGCATCTGGCGAGGCTGTAACGGGCGCAGGTACGCTCGCGCACACCCAGCGTTGTCGTATTGCGAAAGATGCAGCGCAGCATGGCATCCCGCTGCTCCGGGCGGCAGAGGCAGGTGAGCAAAACACCCGGGCGGCCCTTTTTCATGCCGACGGCGGTGAAATACACATCCAGCACGCCGAGCGCAAGCAGCTCGTCCATGGCAAAGGCAAGCGACTCCGCAGGCTGATCGTCGATGTTGCAGCACAGCTCCACGACCTGCTCATCGCCGTTCCCGCTCTCACCCAGGAGCACGCGCACGACGTTCGCCGCTGCAAAATCCTTCTTGCCCGTGCCGTAACCGGCGGCAGAGACGCACATCTGCGGCATTGCACCGTAGTCAGACACGAACTGCCGCAGCAGCGCCGCACCTGTGGGGGTGCACAGCTCGCCCGTCACGCCGCCGGCATAGACCGGCACGCCGCGCAGCAGCCGCTCCGTCGCCGGGGCGGGCACAGGCAGCACACCGTGCGCGCACCGAACCTGACCGCTGCCGACATTGATCGGTGAGCAGAGCACGCGCTGCGGCTGCAGCGCGTCCATGAGCGCGCACACGCACAGCACATCTGCCAACGCATCGAGCGCGCCGACCTCATGAAAGTGCACCTGCTCGACCGCGCAGCCGTGCACCGCGCTCTCGGCGTCCAGAAGGCGCGCATACACCGCCCTGGCATTTTCCCGGACCGGCCGCGAAAGCGGCACAGTATCCAGAAAGGCCATGATCTCGGCCGCACTTGCGCCGCCGTGCGTATGCTCTGCATGCGGCGAGTCTGCGCCCTCCTGCTGCCCGTGGATGGTTACGGTGACGTGCGTACCGCGGATGCCGCACTTGGCATCCGGCGCGGCGGACACCACTGCCCTGCCGCCGAGCGCCGCGTTTATCCCGGCGAGAAACGCCGCCGGATCGGGATGCAACTCCAGCAGCGCCGCCGTGAGCATATCACCGGCACAGCCCATGGAGCAGTCGATATACAAAGTTTTCATTCGCTCTCCGCCCTCGCTTTCGGGTCTAATTGGATGGTGGAAAAGTATTCGGACAGCCCTGCGGTGATCTCCGGCCACTGCGCCCGTGCCGCCGCGTGCTGCGCCGCCGGAAGCTGCAGCAGCGCGCCCCCGTCGCGCAGACGCACACGCAGGTCCGCAAAGCCGAGCGCGAACAAAAATGCCTCACTCCGCTCCACCGCCCGGAGCTTTTCAGCCGTGATCGGCTCGCCCGTCGGCACACGCGTGGCAAGGCAGGCATAGGCGGGCTTATCCCACGTGAAGAGCCCGGCCGCCTTGGAGCGGCGGCGCACCTCCGCTTTGGTCAGACCGCAGAGCCGGAGCGGCGAGAGGACATGCGCCTGCTCGAGCGCGCGCATACCCGGCCGGTCGCCGCGGTCATCGCTGGCGTTCGTGCCGTCGAGCACGACGGGATACCCGTCCGCAGCGGCGGCCGTGCAGATCGCGCCGAAGATGCGGCGCTTGCAGAAATAACAGCGGTCTGCAGGGTTCGCGGCGATGGTATCCTCGCACAAAACATCCACCTCCAGCTCACGCAGCGGCACACCGAGCGCTGCCGCCAGCTGGCGGGCATCGGCGCGCTCAAACGCCGGCTGAAACTGCGAGCGGACATAATATGGCATGATATCTGCGCCGCACGCAGCGGCGCTGTAGAGCAAGAACGCAGAATCCGCTCCGCCCGAGAACGCGAGCGCGGCCTTCGGATGCTGCGCAAAAAAATCAGAGAGTTCCATGACGCCTCCGTCAGTCGAGATGATTGATCATGCTGGCGAGATAGCCCGCGCCGAAACCGTTGTCAATGTTCACGACGGACATACCGCTTGCGCAGGAATTGAGCATGCTCAGCAGCGCCGCGATCCCGCCGAGCGACGCGCCGTAGCCGACGCTCGTGGGCACGGCGATCACCGGACAATCGGCCAGACCGCCGATGACGGACGGCAGCGCGCCCTCCATGCCCGCGACCGCGACAATAACGCGCGCAGACATGATCGTGTCCAGATTGGCGAGCAGACGGTGAAGACCCGACACGCCGACATCATACAGGCGTGTGACCGCGTTTCCGAGCGCTTCGGCCGTCAGCGCTGCCTCCTCCGCGACGGGAATATCACTTGTGCCTCCGGTCGCGACGACGATACGCCCCTTGCCGCCGGGCGCCGGGAGCTCGCCGATGATACCGACTCTGGCGGCGCTGTCATAGTGCAGCGGAAGATCCGTCTGCAAGTAGGCCGCCGCCTCCGCCGACAGGCGCGTGATGAGGATCGTCCGCTGGCCGCTGCGCAGCATCTCCCGGGCAATGCCGAGGATGTGTTCCTTTGCCTTGCCCTCGCCGAAGATGACCTCCGGCACCCCCTGACGAATGCCGCGGTGGAAATCGACCTTTGCGTACGCGCCGATCTCCTGAAAGGGCTGCATCTTCAGCCGGAGCGCCGCGTCGCCCGGGGTCACGTCGCCGTCGGCGACCTGCTGCAGCAGCTGTGTCAATTCCTGCTTATCCATTGCGTCTGTTCTCCTTATCGCGCGTGGTTTTCCGTCAGCGGCAAAATGCTGTCTGACAAATTACAATATACCGCACAGGCCGCTCATCTGCAAGGGGGAAAATCGCACTGCGGGCGCATCCGGGCAAAGCGAAAACCGGAGCGTTGCCACTCCGGTTTTCAAAAACGATGGTATAAAGCTTTCGCGTACCTCAGTGGCAGCCGTGATGACCGCAGCCATGGTCGCCGCAGGTGTGGCCGCCCTCACCGTGCTCGTGGTCGTGGTGATCGCAGCGGACGTTCGGATTGTAGCCGAGATTTCCGGCCAGCAGCGCATGGACAGCCGCGTCGGCATCACCGCTGACGCCGCCGAAGAGCCGGATGCCCGCCTGCGCCAGCGCCTGCTGCGCGCCGCCGCCGATGCCGCCGCAGATGAGCGTGTTCACGCCGTGCTGCATCAGGAAGCCCGCCAGCGCACCGTGGCCGCTGCCGTTGGTATCGACCACTTCGGAGGCGACGATCTGGTCGCCGTCGATCTCATAGATCTTGAACTGCTCGGTGTGGCCAAAGTGCTGGAAGATCTGGCCGTTTGCGTAGGTAACTGCAATTTTCATGTTTGCTTCTCCTTTGTGTTGTTGCATATTCGAATAGGTATCTTCTGATTTTGTCCGGCAGCACTGTGTGCAGCGCGCCTGCTCCTGCCCGCCGCAGATGCGGTAGCTGCCGCCGGTGATGACGAGCTTTCTGCCATATACAAGGCACGCGGCGATCTTGCGCCGGGCGCTCTCATAGATCTCCTGCACGGTGGAGCGGGAAATGTCCATCTGCGCGGCGCACTGCTGGTGCGTGCGCTGCTCGAGATCGACAAGCCGGATGACCTCATACTCATCCAGCGTCAGCAGAATGGGAGCCGCCTCCTCATGCCCCTGCGGGCAGAAGGTGTCGACCTGCGGCGCATCGCAGATCCGCCGGCATCGCGGTGGTCTCGGCATAGCGTCACCTCCAAGGCTGTTATTTTCGGTATATGCCGATTATAATGCCGCTGCGCGCGTTTGTCAACACCTTTGTGCACACCGCCGGGCAACAAAAAAAGAAAGGGCGCTCGCCCTTTCTTTTTCTGTGTTTGACTCAATGCCGGTCGGCCACGAGGCGCTTGGCCACGTCGGTCAGCATGGAATAATAGCCGAGCTTGTTGACGTGGATGCCGTCACCGCCGCCGCAATCCGGGTTGAGGCCGCCCGTGTCATTGCGCAGGTGCGTCGTGACGTCGATAAACCCGTAGCCTGCCTGCTCAACAGCCGCCTTGGCCGCAGCGTTGTAGCGGTCGATCTTATCATTCGAGGCAAAGTTCGACCCGGCATCGATCGGCGTGATCGATGCGACATAGAGCTTTGCCGACGGCAGCTCCGCCTGCGTATCGGCAAGGAAGCTGAGGTAATTCTGGCAATAGGTCTCCTCGCTAGTCATGTTGATGTCGTTCATACCCATGGAGAAGATGACATACTTCGGGTCGATGACCTTCAGCGCCTCAAGCGCGGTATACGTACCGCCGTTGATATCAAATGTATATTCCCGCAGGCTGCGGATGCCGACATTTCCGGTCGCAACGACCATGTCCTTCGGCAGCACATCATAGACGAACAGGCCGCTGCAGATACTGTCGCCGACAAATGCACAGTCGGACAGCTGCACCAGCTCGTCGTTGTCAAACGAATAGCCGCCATACGGCGGGAGCTCGATCGACGGCGTCGCGCTGACGGTCTCCTCTGCCGGCGGCGCGGTCGGCGTGGGCGTAGTCTCCGCCGGCGTGGGCTGGCTGTGCGATTTCCTGAGCGCCATAATTACCGGGATCGACACCGCCACAAGGACCACACACAGGATGATGATAACATTGCGCGCCGTCTTTTTCTGTTTGCCTTTGCGTTCCACTTGCTGAAAACATCCCTTCCAAACAAACTGTTCTCTTACTATAGCACGCAAAACCGGTTCTGTCGAGTGGTGTCACATACGTTTTTGCGTAACGAACCGGGATGCGGCGAGCCGCTCAGCCGTAGGCGACGGGATGCGCCTGCTCAAATACGCGCCAAGGCAGCGTTTTTGTATGCAGCGTCGTCGGTCACTTCCCGGATGAGGCGGAGCTTTTCTGGAAAGCGGACGGTCTGGTCCTCATCCCGCAGCTCGATCTCGACGATCGCCCGGTCATCCCAGAAAGGATATACGTCGATCTCAAAATACTGGTTGTCATACGTCAGGCAGTAGCGATCCTTCCGGATCGGCCGCCGCGTCGGATCGGCATCCATCAGCAGGCGCACATACTCCCGCTCGGACAGCCGCCGCTCGATCTCCACGCGCTTGAGCTCCGAGACCGTCCGCTTGGTGGTCAGGTAATAGACATAGTGCCCGTCAGCCCCCCGCTGACGCACGCGCGTCTCCTCACCCGCTGCGGAGGTCAGATACGTCTGGATGATCTCGACCTTCCGGCAGTTGGGCAGAGAAGTGAGCCACTTCATATCCGGGTATTCGATGAGATATTTGCGCTCGATCTCCAGCGGCTCCGGCTCCCCGAGGAAGGCTGAGATCTCGGCAATGAGGCGCTTGAGCTTGTCCTCAAAATCCGTCGCATTATCAATGACGCGCAGATGCGGATGCCCCGTCCATGCGGCAATGATTCGATCATCCAGCGCTGCCGCCTGTTCCGGCGTCTCCGTGCGGGCTGCATTGTTCGCCGTCGTATAAAACTCGACCGCGCCCTTTGCCGCCGTCACCAGATGAAACACCGCATCATAACCGTCACGCAGCGTGATCTCATCCGTGCCCAGATGCGCAAGGACGGCGGCAAACTCCACGCTGTCCATATACGCCTTGTTGTCCAGCGCACCGCGGTCGCACACGATGAGCACCTTGTCGGCGCTCATGGTTTTTGCCGCCTGCTCAAAAACGCGTTCCTTTTCAAGCTGCAGGTGCATCTGGCATTTCTGATAGTCCGCGTTTGAGCCGCACGTCCACGGGGCGACGCCGCCTGTGATCAGCTCCGTCGCCGTTTCCGGCACGAACAAAACCGCATACCCCTTTTGCGTAAACGCGTTTTGGATCCAGCTCATGGCCGTTGTCTTGCCGGCGCTCGGTCCGCCTGTGATCACGATCTTTTTGACATCCACATTCTTTTCCCCCTCTCGGATACGCAGCAGCTGCTCCACACTCACCTGAAAGAGCGCGGCCAATTTCCGCACCGTCTCCATGCTCGGCTTTGCACTGCCGACCTCCCATTTGGACACCGCCTTGTTGGTGACGCCGAGTCTCGCCGCAAGCTCCGCCTGCGACAGCTTTGCCTCAGAGCGCAGCCGGTAGATGTAACGGCCAAATCCGTAATCGTTCATCCGCACCCCTCCTTCGGTTCCAGTATACAGGTATGCGCCGCCATGCACAAGCGGCTGCCTGTCGAATCGCGGTAGAACTTGCCGCAGCAGCCAAAGTCACCTGCCGCCGTGGCTGTAATAGTAATCCTCGGCTTCCTCGAAATCCGCATAGTTGTCCCGATACCAATCGTAGAAATCATCCGGGTGCACGAAATCGCCGACATTCGGCCCGGAGCTGTTCGTCTTTTGACTGCTGTTCGTCTTTTGACCGCCCCCGCTCGGCTTTTGAGGCACATAGGGCAAGGAATTGCGACGCTGTCGTTCCGCCTCTTCCTGCGCGGCATGCTGCTCCTCCACCGCATCCAGAAAAGCTGTATACTGCACACGCTGATCCATATGTATGCATCCGCATCCTCATCATCGTCAAGCGCATCCGAGAGCCAATCGTCCTCGTCGTCATGCATCATATCCTGAAAGATCATAAACGGCAAAAACTGTTTGCCGAGATCGGTCATCCCGTCACCGTCGAGGTCAAACATACCGTCGAAAAAATCATCGCCTCCAAACACCGCGCATCGCCTCCTCTGTGTTCACCGTTGCGATATGTCAAGTATACCATATATCCCCTGTTTTGCAACAAATTTCACACTCCGGAGCGCCCATGCCGCAGGGGTAGGCGCTCTGCGCCAGCTGCTCTGCGGTGACGGCGCGGTAAAAGCTGTAGCCGCCGGACAGGTGCGCGCAGGAAAAGCCGTGCTGCGCCAAGATGCGGCAGGCAAGATAGCTGCGCAGCCCGGTCTGGCAGTTGACAAAGACCGGCTTTTCGGGGTCAAGCTCCGCCAAATGCGCCCGCAGGGAATCGAGCGGGATATTGCGAAAGCCCTCCAGATGACCGCGGCGGTATTCGCCCTCGGTGCGGATATCCAGCAGCGTCGCGCTGCCGTCACGCGGCAGGACGGCATCCGGCACACGGCGTGCCAAACCGTGGGGGGAGCAAAACGAACATAAACAAGGCGGCATTTTCCCGCTCTCATTGTGATACCATCCGAAATCGCAAAAATGCCTTGAAAAAATATTGTTTTTCTGATCCTTTCGGTCTAATATCACAGTATAAAAACATTCTGCCAAAAAAATCAATTTATCATGGAGGTATTGCTATGCAGAAGCTTGAGAAGCTGTACGAAGGCAAGGCCAAGATGGTCTTTCGCACCGACGACCCCGAACTGCTGATCGTCGAATACAAGGACGACGCCACCGCCTTTAACGGCGAAAAACGGGGCACCATCGCCGGAAAAGGCGTCATCAACAACCGGGTGACCAACCACCTGATGACGCTGCTGGAGGAGCAGGGCGTGCCCACCCACTTCGTGCGGGAGCTTTCCGACCGGGAGACCCTCGTCAAGAAGGTCACCATAGTCCCCCTCGAGGTCATCGTCCGCAACATCTCCGCCGGCTCCTTTGCCAAGCGGTACGGCGTGGAGGAGGGCATTGTGTTTGACGCCCCCACCATCGAGTTCTCTTATAAAAACGACAGTCTCGGCGACCCGCTCATCAACTCCTACCATGCGCTGGCCCTGAAGCTGGCAACGGCCGAGGAGTTGGAGCAGATCAAGGCGCTGGCCTTCCGGGTCAACGACCTGCTCAAGGGCATCATGAAGGGCATCGGCATCGACCTTGTGGACTTCAAGCTGGAGTTTGGCCGCCTGCCCGATGGCAGCATCGTCCTCGCCGACGAGATTAGCCCCGACACCTGCCGCCTCTGGGACGAGACGACCCACGAAAAACTGGACAAGGATCGTTTCCGCCGTGACCTCGGCAATGTGGAGGGCGCATATCAGGAGATCCTGCGCCGTATGCTCGGCGCGTAACGGGGCGCGGGCCTATGTTTTCAAAGATTCATGAGGAATGCGGCATTTTCGGCATTTACAGCAGCGGCGGGACGGATGTTGCCGGACTGACTTACAGCGCCCTGTTCGCGCTCCAGCACCGGGGACAGGAGAGCTGCGGCATTGCCGTCAACGACGACGGCGTCATATCGGGATATAAGGACCTCGGCCTTGTCGGTGAGGTCTTCCCTCCCGAGCGCCTGCAAAAGCTCGGCGGAGGCCAGCTGGCGGTGGGGCACGTCCGCTACGCCACAACCGGCAGGAAGAGCCGCGAAAACGCCCAGCCCCTGATCATCAATCATATCAAGGGCAGCATGGCGCTCGCCCACAACGGCAACCTGACAAACGCCGCCGAGCTGCGGGAGGCGCTGGAGCTCAACGGCGCGATATTCCACACCACCAGCGACACCGAGGTCATTGCCTATACCATCACCAACGAGCGTCTGCGGGTCTCCTCCATCGAGGAGGCGGTCTCTGCCGCCATGGACAGGATCAAGGGCGCGTACTCGCTGGTCATCATGTCGCCCCAGAAGCTGATCGCCGTCCGGGATCCCCACGGTTTCCGGCCGCTCTGCATCGGAAGGCTGGGAGATGGCTGGGTCTTTGCCTCCGAGAGCTGTGCGCTGGACGGCATCGGTGCACAGTTCGTGCGGGACGTGCGTCCCGGCGAGATCGTCATCGCGGACAAGGGCGGCCTGCGCAGCATAACCACCCATTGCGGCCAGTGCCCCCGCTCGCTGTGCGTCTTTGAGTACATCTACTTCGCCCGTCCGGACTCCGTCATAGACGGCAGCTGCGTCCACACCGCGCGGCAGCGCGCCGGGGCCTTTCTGGCGCTGGAGCACCCCGTTCAGGCGGACGTGGTCATCGGCGTTCCGGACTCCGGCCTGGACGCCGCCCTTGGCTATTCCAAGCAGTCCGGCATCCCGTACGGCGTAGGCTTCATCAAAAACAAGTATATCGCCCGCACCTTTATCCAGCCGGAGCAGAGCCAGCGGGAGAAATCCGTCAACATCAAGCTCAACACCATCTCCTCCACCATCCGCGGCAAGCGCGTGGTACTGATCGACGACTCCATCGTCCGCGGCACCACCTGCGCCCACATCGTAAAGCTCGTCCGCGAGGCCGGCGCGACGGAGGTTCATATGCGTGTGTCCGCACCGCCGTTTCTCAACCCCTGCTATTTCGGGACGGACGTCGATTCCCGCGAGAACCTGATCGCATGCAGCCACACGATCCCGGAGATCGCGCAGATCATCGGCGTCGACTCCCTCGGATATCTCAGCACCGACAGCGTAACAAAGCTGGCCGAGTGCGGCGAGGGCTTCTGCACCGGCTGCTTCACGGGGGAATATCCCGTTGAGGTGCCGGAAAATAAGGCCAAGTTCCGCTTTGAGCGCGGACTCAGCGAAAAGGAATGACGCCGCTCGCGTGCCTTTACGCTGATGCCAACGAAACCCGGCCGCTTGCGCATGCAAAAACCCCCGCGCTTGTCATTGCGACAAGCGCGGGGGTGACTTTTTGTGCAGCAGGCGTTACCGCTTGCTCTCCCGGTTGATGCGGATCAGAAAGAACACGATGACCAGAACCGTCAGGACAACACCGAGCACCACGAGCCAAGGTGCGTCCGCGATCGAGCCGAGGATCCCGACCGCCATACAGCCCACGCAGGAAAACATCATCCGGCTCATGCTTTTTAGGATCCTGCGCGCATCATACCGTGCCTTTTTCTCCTCCGGAAGCGTATTATAGCCCGCGATCAAAAATGTGCCTTTTCCGCAGGCAAACACGATGCCCAGAACCAGAAAAAGCAGCGCTGCGATGATCTGAGCTTTCATGCAATTTCCCTCCCATCAGCGGATGCGTGATCTTGTTCCTTTTCTTTGAATAAAATAGGAAATCCCCCCCACGACCCAACGGTCACGGGGAGGATTTCTGAAGTTTGGTGGAGACGGAGGGATTCGAACCCTTGACCTCTCGGATGCGAACCGAACGCTCTCCCAAGCGGGCCGGTTTTAGCTCACTTCAAACAGATAAAATGTTTGAAAGATGCTAAAACCGGCCCGCTTTCTTTGTTTTTGATGGAGATTCGTGCCACAGTAAAACTCGCTGCAATTTTTATTTCTGTATGCGAACGCAGCGGCAGCCATGCGGTGCATATCCGCTAAAATAGCGGCTGAATGCGAACCGAGCGCGTATCGCTGCGTTCGCATTTCAAGTAAGACTATTACAGACAAAATATCTTTCAATTAGTCTTACTCGAGTAAATCCAGCACAGAATAGTTCACCATATCTCCGTTTATATAATTGACCTTGTGCAACTCCAAGGTAACACCATTTTGGCATTTTTCTTTAATTATGTTTGCTGCTCTAATAATGTATTCCTCACGCTGTATCTGTGGTAAGATTTTCAGCAATTCAATTCCCGAAGATGTCAACATATAAATTTGAAATTCTACATCATGTTCCGATTTTGAGGGATTATGAAACTTAATCACATAGTTTCCATTATCAACAGCGATCAATTCTTCATTTTCATTAATTGCAAACGTTTTCTGTGTGTCCGCAAGATTAACTAGCCCCAATTCTTGTAATTTGAGCAATTGTGTCCAAGAAATACGCTGATCAATCAAATCTCCTTTTATTAAATATCCATCTATTTGTAAAGAAGCTAGTAGCTCAAATTGCTTGAAATCATCAGCTGATAAGTTCTTCAATACATCAAGCGTTTTGTATGAAAAGCTTCCTGCAAACTCCAACTCTTTTGCAAGAACTTTCGCCCATATTTGCTGCATATACTCATCTGAGGAGTTTTTGGCGCTTTCAAAGTATATATTGATCCAATCTATCTTTGTGTATCCACCTATTGAAATTTTACTTTCATGAATTATTCTGTTCGTTTCATCAATTATTTGATGAAGGTTATCAGCACACTTCCTCTCAAAACAGGAATACACCTTTTCAAGACTTGCTTCAAAATTTTGGCTTGTCAATGCAACAAGGCTCGTGGCATCGCACGTTTGATTATATATATTCCCGGCCGCTCGTTGTGAATTATCAGTGATGGTTCCTGAATAGTTCTTTGTATCATTAAATGAATTATTAAGAGCTTTGTAGTTTTTATACGCTTTTCCTCCAACGAAAAGCGCAACAATACCAGCTATACAGCTAATCAGAGCCAAAAGCGTATCAAAATTAAATGGCTCAAAGAATGGAACTGCATCGGCAAGATAGAGATACGGTAATATTCTCATCTAACTATTCCTCCTTTATGGGTAACAGTGCCTCTTATGTATTTACATATTACACCAACATTCTTCGCTTTACAACTGATTATTTATAAAAAAGAAATCGAGCTTGCAAGAATCAAGCTCGATCAGGCCAATGCGCATCTGGCAGAGAAGCAGAAAGACCTCTCCGATTATAAGGCGGAAACGCTGAAAGTCATTCGCGGTCAGAGCAATCTCAGCGTGGAGCTTCTGAACGCACTGGTGAAAGAAACAGAAACGATGATTGCCCTGGCGCAGACCCGCATAGACGCGGCACAGACAGAATATGAGTCGCTGCTGGCTTCGGCGGAGAATCTGCGGCAGGAATACGACCGACTGCTCACATGGGCAGATCTGTTCGACACCTGCTCCTTTGAGGCAAAGAAAATGATCGTTGCGCAATTCGTCAAAGCAGTTCGCGTCAGCCGCGACTACAATATTGAGATTGACTTCAATGTGTCTTTTGAGGAATTTCAGAACTTTTCCGTCAAAAATGGGGAGCCAGTCATTTTGCAACCGCTGCGTTCGCATACCGCATAAAAAAGTTCGGGATAATCCGAATTTTATCGGATTATCCCGTATTTGGTGGACCTGAAGAGACTCGAACTCTCGACCTCTCGGATGCGAACCGAACGCTCTCCCAGCTGAGCTACAGGCCCATTTATATGAACTTTTTGAAGGTGAACCGCGTGGCTCCCGCATGAGATACAACACGATAGCTAAAACCGCACCGCTTGCTCTCCCAGCTGAGCTACGCCCCCACAAGGCTTGTTCATTATAGCACATTTTTCACATTTGTAAAGACCTTTTTTTCTTCCGGCGCATTTTTGTGCGAAAAAGTCCCGAAAAAGAAAATTGCTTCCCACTCTTGCGCAATCGCCGCTTTTGTAGTAGAATACTTGCACGTGGCCATTGACAAGGCTGCACTAGTCGGGGAGCCAGCGGTGTCCTGTACCTG
>OFMU01001256.1_pt1 | contig 15507 bp, 7 predicted proteins | sample 1541861 | NCBI WGS metagenome assembly OFMU01 (sample SAMN04209238, study PRJEB22552) | human gut metagenome | biome: gut; material: feces | host: Homo sapiens | place: USA: Oklahoma
CCGGCACAACCGGAACCGATGGTACCACCGGAACGACCGATGCTTCCGGCACTACTGGCACTACCGGCACTGCTGGCACGACCGGTACCACCGGCACAGCAGACAACACCGTAACAGCTCTGCCCACCATCACTTCCGATTCCTACATCGTGATGAACGCTGAAACCGGTCAGATTTTGATTTCCAAAAACCCGGACAAACGGCAGTATCCCGGTGACATCACCAAGATGCTCACCTCCGCCCTGGCTTTGGAGTATGTGGACCCGGAAGGCAGCTACACCATCACCACCGAGGACGTCTTCCCCACCTGCCCCGAGTCCTACCGCTTCAGCAACGGCACCTACGTCGCCATCACCCAGGACGAGGTGGTCAAGATTCGTGACCTGCTGTACGGCTCGCTGATTCAATCCGCCGACGATACCGCCAACTCCCTTGCCGACTGTGCTGCTAAATTGGCAAACCGTTCGGTCGCGATGGAGGACGGCTCCACCAGCTACACAGCCGGATTTATGGAGATCCTCAACGAAAAGGTAAAATCGCTGGGATGTGTCAATTCCAATTTTGTCAATCCACATGGACTGTACAATGAAAATCAGTACACCACCGCCTATGACATGGCACTGATTACCCGCTACGCACTGGGGACACCCAACTTCCTGCAATATTTCGGTCAGACCGAATATTCGATGGAGCCTACCAACAAACAATCTCTGCCCAGAAACTGGCGACGCAACAGCGACGAAAGCATGATGCTCTCCTCCAGTGAAAACTATTACAACGGTATTCTGGGCATGAAGGTCGGTCACACCACCCAGGGCAATTATACCGGTGTCGCTGTGGTGGAGCGGGATGGCGTGCGACTGATCTGTGTTGCTCTCAACTGCACCGGCAGCAGCGCCTATGCTTTGCAGACCGACATGACCAATCTGTTCAACTACTGCTACGGCAATTTCACTCCCATCACCTACACTGCCGCTGAATTAGCTCCCGAAGGCTTCCGTACGCCGGTTTACAGCACACGCAGCGAAGGAACCGAAGGCAGCGAATATATCGGAAATGCTACCTATTCCACCGATTCGGATTTTACCGTCCTGCTGCACAAAAACTTTAGCAAGGACGACATTGTCCTCACCTCTGACATCCCCGGCAGATACTATCAGGATGAGGAAATGGCATCGACCATCACCTTCTCCATTTCCAACAGCCGTATGCAGGAAGCCGCACAGTACATGGTCCCTACCATGGCGGCACTGAAGCTAAAGGTAAATGTACTGACCTTTAACGAAATCAAAGCTCAGAAGCAGCAGGCACGCCAGGAGCTGTTTACCAAAATCTTCAATGTTGTCAAGATTGTCTTCATCATCTTTTTGGTGCTGCTCATCCTGCTCCTGATTGTTCGCTTCCACAACAAGCGTAAGTATAAAAAGCGCATCGCACGCAAGCGTGCAGCGGAGGCACGGCGCCAGCAGCTGCAACAAAACAGCGCACAACAACGCAGCCCGTCCTCATCCAACCCACCCAGAAGAAAGCGCTAACCAAAAGAACCTATAAAAAAATCCCGAACCGGTCGGTTCGGGATTTTTCTTTACTTCGTTTACTTTAAGAAGCCCTCTACAATCTTTGCCTCTGCTTCTTCCGAGGTAAGACCCAGACTCATCAGCTTGATCAACTGCTCACCGGCAATCTTGCCGATTGCCGCCTCATGAATCAGCTGAGCGTCGATGTCATTGGCGGTCAGCTCCGGTACAGCGCTGACCACACCCTTTTCCATGATGATGGCATCACACTCCGAGTGACCTGCACAGCGGTTGTTTCCGTTGATGATGGAGCGGAAATACTGGTAGGAATTGCCCTTTGCAACCGAGCGGGAGACCAAATCTGCACTGGAATCTGCCCCGTCCAAATCCACCTTGAAGTAGGTTTCTGCACGCTGCTCCCCATGGGTCATAATCTTTTCGCGGATAATCAGCTTAGCATCCCCTTGCAGAACGGCTGTGGTTTCCCGTTTGGTGGAGTCCACTCCTTTGATCTGCACGGTATCCATCTCCATGTAGCTGCTTTCTGCCATCTCGATATGAGTCTTCGGATTGATGATGCGTTTGCCGGTGCCATCGCCGATGCCGATGTGCTTTTCCTCATAGCGCACTCGCGCATTTTTGGAGAGGAAAAAGCGGTGGATTCCGTTGTGCTGGGAATCTTCCTCGCCGTCCACATGGACGCCGCAGCCTGCCACGATAACGATGTCCGAATTTTCTCCCACATAGAAGTCGTTATACACCAAGTCATTCACATTGCTCTTGGTCACACAGGCAGGAATATAGACGGTTTCCTTTGTGTTCGGCTTGATAATGATGTCGATGCCGGGTTGTCCGACCTTTGGCACAATGTCAACATTTTCGCTGGACTGTCTGCCTGCGCAGCCGCTGTCCTCGCGGATGTTGAAAGCTCCCTTGATCTCACCGGAAATATCCGAAATCATACTCAACAGTTTTTTGGTAATATCATTCATCACAATTTCCCCCTTGTTCAAACAGCGGTCCTCTTCCCTTTGGGCAGTACTGACAGTTTTCATCCAGCAGCTGCGGCAGGATCTGCTCCTTGGTGCCTCGCGCTGAAATCTTTCCGTCTGCCAGGACAATGATTTCATCGGCAATGTCCAGGATTCGCTCCTGATGGGAAATAATGATGATCGAGCCGTTGATTTCCCGGCGCATATCGCGGAACACTTCAATCAGATTGTTGAAGCTCCACAGGTCGATGCCTGCCTCCGGCTCGTCAAAAATGCTCAGCTTAGTCTTGCGCGCCATCACGGTGGCAATCTCGATTCGTTTGATCTCGCCGCCGGAAAGGCTTGCGTTGACCTCGCGGTCGATATAATCCTTTGCACACAGTCCCACCTGCTTGAGGTAGGAGCAAGCCTGACAGTCGCTGATTTCCTTGCCCGCTGCCAGACCAATCAAATCGCGCACAGTGATGCCCTTAAAACGAATCGGCTGCTGAAAAGCAAAGCTGATGCCTTTCTTGGCACGTTCGGTGATGTTCATACCGGTGATGTCCTCACCGTCGAGCAAAATCTGTCCCTTTTCCGGCTGAAGAATTCCGGCAATGGTTTTTGCCAGGGTGGATTTTCCTCCGCCGTTTGGTCCGGTAATGACCACAAATTTTCCGCTGTCAACGGTGAAGCTGATGTCACGCAGAATCTCCTTCTGTGTATTGTTGCTAAATTCATCCTCTACACTCAGAGAAATATTTTTTAATTCGAGCATATCGTCACTCCATATCTATAATTCCATCTGCAGTTATTGCATTAAAATCCTTCTTTAAAAATACTCTTTTTTAGTCTACTTGTCAAGTTTTTTCCCTTTTTTAGCGAAGTTCTGCAAAATCATGCTGTCGATTTTCCTATAAATCATCCAATTTTTCCGTCTATCTTTTACAAAACAACAAGGGCTGCAAAAGGTTTCATCCTCTTGCAGCCCTTGCCGTTATAAAGGTTTTCTGGTTTTTAATGTAATCGAGCGCGGTCTACCACCTTGGACATTCCGTTGAGTACAATATACAACAGAATGATTTCAAATGGCAGTGCCACAACATTTTTAATCACCCTTGGACCCAATGCGCCCAAAAACGGCATTCCATACAAAAGGGAAATCCAAAAGGTGTTCAAGCAGCAGTTGAGCAGCAACGAAATTAAGCTCTTGGATGCAATCGCACGAAAGATGGTGCATTTTTCCCGGTACAAGAAACATCCATACACCATTCCGCCCAACATCGCCGTCAGGGTAAAGCCAAAGAAATACGCGCCGTCCGGCTTGAGCAGATACTTGATGATGTCTCCGGCTCCTGCTGCAATCGCTGCTGTAAACGGTCCATACAACATACCCAGCAGCGCGGTGATCAGATACCCCAACCCAATCTTCAGTGTTTCGGTCAAACGAACCGAACCCACAAACGAGATGACGATGCTCATTGCCAACAGCATCGAAACACCGGTCAGGGTGCGCACAGATTTCAGCTCCTGTGCAGACTGACGAAATTTTTGGGAGATTGATAAGGTTCCCCCACATTCATTTGACATAAAGCTCATAAGAATCATACCTCCTAAACAAATTTGACGGCTGTACAAACTTGGAGATATGCTCCTTGTATGTAACAGCGGGATGCGACAGACAGACCGCAAATCCTGTTTCGGATTTTTCGTCCCAGCAACAACTCCCCGTTTGCCGAACACTTAACGCCTGTTTGTCTACTCTGCTTATGTCCTCCTCATTATAGCACTTTCTTTACAAATTTCAACTGTTTAACTTTTCACGATTTATCATTTTGCACAATTACTTTTTATTAAATTCCGCTTTTGTCCGCATTTTCCAGAAAAAACCTTGTAAATATCTACAAGAAATCCTTCTTGTTTTTATAAAAACAGCGATTTTTCTGCACACCCCTACCAATAATTCCGTATTTTGAAATATTTTATTCAAAAATTCAAAGGGATTTTCTAATTTCCCGAAATATGCTATAATAAAGTTGTTTTTAAGAAAAGGAGCAACCCCTTTCATAAGGAGGAAGAAAAAAATGGAAAAGTCTAAAGTTTATTTTACCTCAATGAAGGTAAATGCCGGAACAAATCTTCTGAAAAAGCTCAATCATCTGGTGCGCGAAGCAGGTATTGCCAACATTGATTTTGAAAACAAATACACTGCTATCAAAATTCATTTTGGCGAACCGGGCAACCTTGCCTATCTGCGCCCAAACTATGCAAAGGTCATTGTGGACCTGGTCAAAGAACTGGGTGGCAAGCCTTTCCTGACCGACTGCAACACCCTGTATGTCGGACGCCGCAAAAATGCACTGGACCATCTGGACAGCGCTTATGAAAACGGCTACAATCCCTTTGCCACCGGCTGCCATGTCATCATTGCCGACGGCTTGAAGGGCACCGACGAAGCATTGGTGCCGGTCAACGGGGAATATGTGAAGGAAGCCAAAATCGGACGTGCGGTCATGGATGCCGACATCGTCATCTCCCTCAACCATTTTAAAGGTCATGAATCCACCGGATTTGGCGGCGCCTTCAAAAATCTGGGCATGGGCTGCGGCTCCCGCGCCGGCAAGATGGAAATGCACAGCAGCGGCAAACCAAACGTACATCCCGAGCTTTGCATTTCCTGCGGAGAATGTCGCAAAAACTGTGCGCACGATGCCATCAGCTTTGTAGACTATACCGGTGAAAACCGCCCGGGCAGCCGAGCTGAACGCAAAAACGCCAAAAAGCGCGCCTTCATCGACCACAACAAATGTGTAGGCTGTGGACGCTGCATCGGTGCCTGCCCGGAAGATGCGGTCAAAGCCGGCACCGATGAAGCCAATGACATCCTTAACTACAAAATTGCCGAATACACCTACGCTGTCATCCACGGTCGCCCGAACTTCCACATCAGCTTGGTCATCGACGTTTCTCCTTACTGCGACTGCCATGCCGAAAACGATATTCCAATCGTTCCTGATATTGGTATGTTTGCCTCTTTTGACCCGGTAGCACTCGACCAGGCATGTGCCGATGCGGTCAACCGTCAGCCGGTCATCGAAGGCAGCGTTCTGTCGGAAAAAGAACATTGCCACCACGACCACTTCACCGATACCCATCCCGACACCAACTGGGAAAGTTGTTTGGAACACGCTGTCAAAATGGGCATGGGCAGCCGTGAATATGAATTGATTGAAATCAAATAAAACACACACATAAAAAGACCTCCCTCGGGAGGTCTTTTTTATGGTTTGCACCGATTGCTTACAGGCTCTCGGTGAATGCTTTGATCTGATCTGCTACGCCTTTTTCTTCAGAGGTGTAGCCGGATTTCTTGGTTTCCCAGTTCTTCATCTTGTTGTTCTGGATACCGAACATACCGTTCATCTTGCTGTCGTTGTCAACTTTGCTCAAAGCCCAACCGATTTCGTAGTCGCAAGGCAGAACCAGAACATGATCCAGCATATAAGCCTCTGCTTTTGCGTATGCAGCATAGCGTGCGTCCATATCGTTGGTGATTGCATCGGCTTCTTCTACCATTTTGGTGAAGGTTTTGTAGGTTTCCAGCAGCTCTTTGGTGGATTCATTTTCTTCTACTTCATTGATGTAGGAATAATGTGTGGAGTAGTCTGCGTTGTCATAGCCGTACAGCTCCTGACCCAGGAAGTTCTGTGGGTCGCCGTAGTCTGCACCCCAACCATTGTTAACGAAGGACTGGAGGTGTGCCTGTACAACTTCCTGACGCAGGCTCTTAATGAAGGTCTTGATGTTCAGCTGGATGAAATCATCACCAAAGCTGTCGGAGAATACCTGTTTGAGAACGTTAGCGCTGTCCAGAGCAGTCTGGCTGGAAGCGAGGATGTAGTAATCTGCCTGAACCGGGAAGGTAACTCCCTGTGCACTCAGTTCTTCCATTGCCTGTTTCTTGTACTGTTCTGCCTTTGCCTTGTCCAGTCTTGCAGGGGTCTTTCCATCCTCTTTTTTCATACCCATTGCATCTCTTACCAGTTCAACATAGTCTTTGCCGTCAGAGGTGTAGCACAGACCCTTCATGGTGTAGTAGTTGTTCTCACAGATCATTGGGTTGATGGCGTTGAATCTCTTGAAGTAGTTGCTCAGATCCAAACCGTACCACCATACCTTACGGAAGGAGTCGTTTGCGATTGCCTTGTTCCAGTTGTCATCCGGTGTGCCGTCATCCTTCATCTTGTTGTAGTTGAAGTGGAACTGGAAGGAACGTTTCTGTGGAGCATCCGGTACCATGTAGTTGTACAGCGGATTGCTTGGGTCTTTTGCGATGGTGTTGATGCGCGCTTCGCCCAGACCAACATAGTCTACCTCGCCGTTTTCGTACAGCTGGTAGCTGATGTCGCCGGACTCGGTCATCTTAAAGGTGACTGTATCAAAAAGGGTACAATCCTGATCCCAGTACATTGGGTTTTTGGTGTATACCTTCTGGTTGCCCTGCAGGTATTCAGTCATAGTGTAGCAGCCATTGTACCACATGGTTTCGTTGTTGATTGCGCGATACGCTTCCGGACCCATCTGCTCTACCAGAGCTTTTGGAGCCGGATACAAGCTGTTGTAGGTAGCTAAGGAGTCAAAGTATGGCTTTTCTGCCAGACAATGATAAACCAGAGTATAGTCGTCCGGTGTTTCCAGACCAACCATCTCACGGAATTTGGAGCCTTCCTCTGCGTTCAGAGCATAAGCCTCGTCTTTGGTCAGGGTCTTGGTGTATTCGTAGTATTCTCTTGCGCCTTTGATCATCTCCAGCGGCATGGAGGTGTTGGAAGAGTCGTTCTTGTGGAAGTTGAGTACCCATTCCAGACCGGCAGCAAAGTCCTGTGCATTACAGTCTGCCATCTCGTTGCCATTGACATCGACCCATTTTACACCCTGACGAATTTTAAAGGTCCAGGTCAGACCGTTGTCCTCGGTTCCCCATTCTTCTGCGATACAAGGAACCAGTTTACCTTTTTCGTCAACCTCCAGCAGACCATCGACCAGGTTGGTCAGGTTTTCGCTGTCCTCGCCTCTCTGGGAGTACAGGATGTTGAAGGTTTCCAACTCACGGCTGACAGCCACAGGAAGAGCCAGGTCGGTGATGCGTTCTTTGGAATTTTCCTCTGCCGAAGCCGATCCGCCTTCGGAATTGGTATTTCCACCCTGTTCGCTGCCACCGCAGCCACTTAATACAAGGGCGCCTGCCATTGCCAGAGCAAGCATTCTGGATAATTTGTTGTTCATTTTCTTTACTTCCTCCTTCGACTGCAAAAAAGCAGTCTTGTAAAATTTATAGCTCATTCCCTTTCGGCAAGCTGCACCACCGGAGCCTCGGGGAACCAACCACCACTGTAACACCAAGCAAGATTTTTATGGATTTTCTTCCATCATCTATCAGAAAATCACAATTTTTGTTTGAATGTTTTCCATGGATTTTTATATAAAACAAAGCACAAAAATTCTAAATTTGTCTTTTACGGACGAGAACCATTATATCAAAAGCTTTCTATTCTGTCAACATAGCCTAATTTTTTTATTGTATCGCTCTTTTTTTGTGCTTGATTGTCGGTGATTATTACCAAAAATTATGGTATTATTACTAATTTTCATACGAATCCTAACACAAATTGTGTATATTTCCCAGTATGTTTATCACAGAATAACAAACAGAGGAAAAATTCTCCATAAAAAACAACAAAAGGACCCCCTTACAGGAGGTCCTTTTTGTCAATATTAGAATCGTTCCTTACAAAGCCTGATTATGCCTGTGCTTCGGTGAAGGCTTTGATCTGTTCTGCTACGCCTTTTTCCTCAGAGGTATAACCGTCTGCTTTTGTATCCCAGTTCTTCATCTTGTCGTTGGTGCAGCCGTACATAGCATTGATCTTGCTGTCGTTGTCAACTTTGGAGAGAACCCAACCAACAGAGTAGTTGTATGGGATAACCAGAGCATGGTCAAGCAGGTAAGCTTCTGCTTTTGCGTATGCAGCGTAACGAGCATCCATGTCGTCAACGATTGCATCAGCAGCTTCTACCAGTTTGGTGTACTCTTTGTAGGTATCCAGCAGAGCTTTGTTCTCTGGAGTTTCTTCGGTGATTTCGTTGATGTAGGAGTAGTGTGCAGAGTAGTATGCGTTGTCGTTGCCGTAAACTTCCTGACCCAGGTAGTTCTGTGGGTCACCGTAGTCAGCGCCCCAACCGTTCAGAGCTACAGAATGCAGGTGAGGAATGTAAACTTCCTGATTGCTGGATTTGATGAAGGTCTTGATGTTCAGAACGATGTAGTCATCGCCCATGCTGTCAGAGAAGCACTGTTTGAGTACGTTTGCAGAGTCCAGAGCAGCCTGGCTGGAAGCGGAAATGTAGTGGTCCAGAGAAACTGGGAAGGTAACGCCCAGAGCGGTCAGCTCTTCGATTGCCTGTTTCTTCAGTTCTTCTGCTTTTGCTTTGTCCAGACGTGCAGGAGTTTTGCCGTCGCTTTCCGGCAGACCCAATTCTTTCTTAACCAGTTCAAGGTAGTCTTTACCGTCGGAGGTGTAGCACAGACCCTTCATGGTGTAGAAGTTGTTTTCACAGGACATCGGGTCGATTGCATTGGATCTCTTCCAGTAGTCTACCAGATCCAGACCATAGTACATGGACTTACGGAATGCTTCGTTTGCGATTGCGGTGTTCCAGTTCTTGTCTGGTGTGCCGTCTTCGTTCTTCTTGTTGAAGTTGAAGTGGAACTGATAGGAATATTTGTTTGGAGTTGCCGGAACCAGATAGTCATAGAATTTGTGGTTCGGGTCTTTTGCGATGGTGTTCAGCTGGGACTCGGTCAGACCACAGTGGTCAACCTCGCCGTTTTCATACAGCTGATAGCCAATCTCGGAAGATTCAATCATCTTGAAGATAACAGAATCAAACAGTTTGCACTCGGTATCCCAGTACAGTGGGTTCTTGGTGTAGGTTTTTTCGTTGCCCTGGATGTAAGAGGTCATGGTGTAGCAACCATTGTACCACATATTTTCGTTGTTCATCGACTTGAATCCATCTGGACCACCCAGTTCGTCGATCAAAGCCTGAGAAGCCGGGTACAGACAAGCGTATGCACCCAGGGAGTCAAAGTATGGCTTTGGAGAAAGACATGTGTAGACAACAGTGTAATCATCCGGTGTTTCCAGACCAACCATTTCACGGAACTTGGAACCTTCGCCTGCATTGAGTGCATAAGCTTCTTCTTTGCTCAGGGATTTGGTGTATTCATAGTACTCGGAAGCACCTTTAATCATCTCCAGCGGCATGGAGGTGTTGGAAGAGTCGTTCTTGTGGAAGTTGAGTACCCACTCCAGACCGGTTGCGAAGTCCTGTGCATTACAAGCAGCTTTTTCGTTGCCGTTGACGTCTACCCATTTTACATTGTCGCGCAGTTTGAAGGTCCAGGTCAGACCGCCATCCTCGGTACCCCATTCTTTAGCGATACATGGAACCAGTTTACCCTGTGGGTCAGCTTCCAGCAGACCGTCTACCAGGTTGCTCAGGTTTTCATAGTCCTCAGCTCTCTGAGAGTACAGAATGTTGAAGGTTTCCAGCTCACGAGCTGCAAGAATCGGACGAACCAAATCTTTAATCTCGTCTTTAGAGGCTTCTTTCTTATCCTCTGTCTTTGCTTCTTCCTTCTTCTCACCGCTCTGCTCGGTGGTGTTGCCGCCTTCAGCAGGTTTTTCTTCGGTTGTTGTTCCACCGCCGCCGCAGCCGCTCAACACGAGGGATGCTGTCATAGCCAGAGCAAGCAATCTGGATACTGTCTTGTTCATATTGTTTACTTCCTCCCTTGACCTTAATCAGTCTGTAAGATATATAGCCACGTCTGTTCCTTTTGCAGGACAGAACCTACTACCAATGCAAATCTGCGAAAAAATCCAGCCGCCCCATTTCCCCTCTCCAATTCGGAAAAAGGCAGCTTTTCTTGAACGCAGATACGGATGGTTCATCAAAACAGACCACCTATTTTCTAATGATTTCTGTTTCTGATACAATTATTATATCAAAAGCTTTCAGCCCTGTCAATATATACTAAATTTTTCATTATATAGTTATTTTTTTAGTATTTTTTATCGGTGAATCTTACGAAAGCTTTGTATACTATCGCCAATCTTTTCACAAATTCCTTAACAAATTGTCTATGGTTTTCAACTCCCTCACAATGTTTTTACAAACTTTTTACATCTTCCAAAAATAAAAATTGCAAAAAAAGACCTCCAAAAAGGAGGTCTTTTTTACAAAATTCTTTGTTTCGCTGTACAATCAAGGCTTATTTGCTCTCGGTAAATGCTTTGATCTGTTCTGCTACGCCTTTTTCTTCGGAGGTGTAGCCGGCAGAATTGGTTTCCCAGTTTTTAATCTTTTCGTTCTGTGCGCCGTACATTGCGTACATCTTGGTATCGTTGTCAATCTTGCTCAAGCACCAGCCGATGGAATAGTTACATGGCAGAACCAGTACATGATCCAGCAGGTAAGCCTCTGCTTTTGCGTATGCAGCATAACGAGCATCCAAATCGTCGGTGATAGCGTCGGCAGCCTCCACCATTGCACTGTATTCTTTGTAGGTATCCAGCAGTGCTTTGTTCTCTGGGGTTTCTTCTGTGATTTCGTTAATGTAGGAGTAGTTTGCAGAGTAGTATGCGTTGTCGTTGCCGTAAACTTCCTGACCCAGGTAGTTCTGTGGGTCACCGTAGTCAGCGCCCCAGCCGTTGGTAACAAAGGAGTGCAGATGTGGCTGTACAACTTCGTTTCTTACACTGGAAACATAGGTCTTGATGTTGAATTTGACATAGTCATCGCCCAAACCATCGGAGAATGCCTGTGCCATTACGTTCGCAGAGTCGAGGGCTACCTGGTTGGATGCGGAAATGTAGTAATCCACGCCAACCGGGAAGGTAACGCCCAGAGCGGTCAGCTCTTCGATTGCCTGTTTCTTATATTCTTCTGCTTTTGCTGGGTCAACTCTGGCTGGAGTATTGCCGTTTGTTTCTCCCAGACCCAGTTCCTTCTTAACCAGCTCGGTGTATTCGGTGCCGTCTGTGGTATAAACCAAACCCTTCATGGTGTAGAAGTTGTTTTCACAAACCATTGGGTCGATGGCATTGGTTCTCTTCCAGTAATCGGAGAGATTCAGACCGTAGTACCAGGACTTACGGAATGCTTCGTTTGCGATTGCGGTATTCCAGTTGGTGTCCGGTGTGCCGTCCTCCTTGTTCTTATTAAAGTTGAAGTGGAACTGATAGGAGTATTTGGAAGGAACTGCCGGTACCATGTAGTCATAGTATTTGTTGCTTGGATCTTTGGCGATAGTATTGATATGTGCCTCGGACAGGTCAACATAATCGATTTCACCGTTCTGATACAGCTGGAAGGAGATGTCGTTGGATTCAACCATCTTGATGGTGACGGTATCAAAGCGTTTGCACTCGGTATCCCAGTACAGTGGGTTCTTGGTGAAAATCTTTTCGTTGTTATGGATGTAGGAGGTCATGGTGTAAGCGCCATTGTACCACATATTTTCGTTGTTCATCGACTTAACGCCAGCAGGACCTCCCAGCTCTTCTACCATTGCCGGGGAAATTGGATACAGGGAATTGTAAGTAGCAAGGGTATCAAAGTATGGTTTCTGGGTGATACAATGGTAAACTACAGTGTAGTCATCCGGTGTTTCCAAGCCGACCATTTCGCGGAATTTGGAGCCTTCCTCTGCATTCAGAGCAAATGCCTCTTCTTCGCTGAGGGTCTTGGTGTATTCATAGTATTCCTGCGCACCTTTTACCATTTCCAAAGGCATGGAGGTATTGGAGGAGTTGTTCTTGTGGAAGTTCATAACCCACTCCAGACCGGCTGCAAAGTCTTGAGCAGTACAATCCGCTTTTTCATTGCCGTTGACGTCTACCCACTTCACACCTTGGCGAATCTTGAAGGTCCAGGTCAAACCGCCGTCCTCGGTTCCCCATTCTTCTGCAATACCGGGAACCAGCTTACCGTCTGTATCAACTTCGAGCAGACCGTCTACCAGGTTGGTCAGGTTCTCGCCGTCCTCTGCTCTCTGCGAGTACAGGATATTGAAGGTCTCCAGCTCACGGGTAATCAGCTTGGAGATAACCAGGTCACTGATCTCATCCCCCGATGCCGGAGCAGCAGCTTCTTCTTTCTTTTCCTCTTCCTTCTTTTCGCCACTCTGTTCAGTGGTACTGCCGGTATTTTCAGCAGGTTTTTCTTCGGTTGTTGTGCCACCGCCGCCACAGCCGCTCAGCACAAGAGCCGCTGTTAAAGCCAGAGCAAGCAATCTGGATGCTGTTTTTTTCATACTATTTACTTCCTCCTTTAGACCTTAAAGATCAGTCTGTAAAATATATAGCCAACTTCTTCCGATTTGCAGGAAGGAATTACTATTCATGCAAATAAATTTTTCTTGATGCATAAAAGAACAATCTTTTGTATCTTCATCCGATTTCCCAATTATCATGCCGGTGAAGATACAAAAACTGTTTAGAAATTGATTTCATTATATCAGAAAGGTCACTTGCTGTCAATATATACTAAAATCTTTATTGTATTTAATATTTTTTGTGCATAAATATCTGTCAGACTTGCTGAATCTCTTGTGATTATCACCAATTTATAGGCAGCTCATCTATACTACCTGCAAAAATATTTCCATTTTTTTGCTTGTCGTAGAATAAAATGAAGATAGGGCAAAATGGAACAAATAAAAAAATTTCCTCATTGCTCGATTTATTTTCGTATAAATTCTATTTTACACGAATGAAAATACATCTGTTTGCAATATACTTCCTGCAATTATTTCAGTTTTTATGTTTTATATTGCAATCAAGCTCTTCCTTTTTCCCGGATACAAACAAACAGGCAGAAGAGAATCTCTTCTGCCTGTTTGTTTGTATTTTTATTGTCCTTTTGCGTTCCTTAGCTTGCTGCATACTCTGCTGCAATTTTTTCCATCTCTTCAGCAGTGTAGCCGTTTTTGTTGGTTTCCCAGTTCTTCATCTTGTTGTTCTGGCAACCAAATACTGCTCTCTTCATGCTGTATGGATTGATCTTGGTCAAAGTCCAACCGTCGCCGCAGTACTGTGGGATTACCAAAGCATTATCAATCATGTAAGCTTCTGCTTTTGCAAATGCTGCGTAACGTTTGTCCATATCGTCAACGATGTTGTCAGCTTCTTCCAGCAGTCTGGTGAATTCTTTGTAATCGTTGAGCAGTTCTGTATTGTTCTCATTTTCTTCTACACTGCTGATGTTGGTGTATTTTGCGGAGTAGTAAGCGTTGTCGTAACCGTATGCTTCCTGAATCAGGTAGTTCTGTGGGTCACCGTAGTCAGCGCCCCAACCTGCACCAGCCGAAATGGAATGAAGTTTTGGAGTGTAAACTTCTTTTGTGGAGCTCTTGATGTAGGTCTTGATGTTGAGCTTGACATAATCGTCGCCCAAGCTGTCGGAGAAGCACTGTGCCATAACGTTTGCAGAGTCCAAAGCAATCTGGTTGCTGCCTGCGATGTAGTAGTCAACCATAACCGGGAAGGTAACGCCGATTGCACTCAGCTCTTCCATTGCCTGTTTCTTGTACTCTGCTGCTTTTTCTGCATTCAGTCTGACTGGGGTTTCGCCGTTTTCTTCTGGCAGACCCAGCTCTGCTCTTACCAGCTCAACATAGTCTTCTCCGTCGGAGGTGTAGCACAGACCCTTGGTGCTGTAGAAGTTGTTTTCACAGTTCATTGGTTTGATTGGGTTGGTTCTCTTGAAGTTATCAACCAGGTTCAGACCATAGTACCAGGATTTGCGGAATGCTTCATTGGCTACTGCCTTGTTCCAGTTTTCATCCGGTGTACCGTCTTCATTGTGTTTATCATAGTTGAAACGAATCTGACGGGAATAGATTTCGTGTCTCTTTGGAACCAGCTGGTTGTGGAACTTATGATTTGGGTCGTTGTAGATGGTCATCATGTTGCTTTCGCTGAGGTTTACGCTGTCCACTTCACCATTCTCATACATCTGGTAAACAATATCGTTGGACTCTACCATTTTGTAGGTGACAGTATCAAAGCGTTTGCACTCGGTATCCCAGTATTTCGGGTTCTTGGTGAGGACTTTTTCGTTGCCCTGAACATAAGAGGTCATGGTGTAGCATCCGTTGTACCACATGGTCTCGTTGTTCATGGCTTTAACGCCGTCTACGCCCAGTTCATCGATCATTGCCTGTGCTCTCGGGTACATACCTGCCCAGGTTGCCATCGAATCAAAGTATGGCTTATGTGCTGTACAGGTGTAGATGATGGTGCTTGGGTCAGGAGTTTTAATGCCGACCATCTCCTGGAACTTGGAGTTTTCGTCAGCGGTCAGTTTGTATGCTTCTTCTTCGGTCAACGTTTTGGTCCACTCATAGTATTCTTTTGCACCGGCAATCATTTCACTTGGCTGTGCCGTATGGGAAGCATCGTTTTTGTAATAGTTCAATACCCACTCCATACCGGTTGCAAAGTCGTAAGAGGTAACATCGGCTTTTTCTTCGCCGTTCATGTCCACCCATTTGACTCCGTCGCGGATGTGGAACTTCCAGTTCAGACCGTTGTCCTCGGTTCCCCATTCATCTGCAATACAAGCGACTACTTTACCTTTGGTATCAACTTCCAGCAGTGGGTCCTGCAGGTTGGTCAAAATATCCAGCTCTGAGAAATTCTGGCTGTACAGAATATCAAAGGTTTCCATCTCCGAAGTGGCAATCCCGCTCAATACCAGGTCCTTGATTTCCTCCGGTTTTGCTTCTTCCTTCGACTCCTCTTTCTTTTCCTCGCCCTGTGCTGTTGTGGTTTCGCCGTTTTCAGCAGGTTTTTCTGCCGTGGTGCCACCGCCGCAGCCGCTCAGCAGAAGAGCCGCTGTCAGCATCATGGCAAGCATTTTGGATAACGCCTTTTTCATATGGTTGTTCC
>OFMU01001263.1_pt1 | contig 15437 bp, 10 predicted proteins | sample 1541861 | NCBI WGS metagenome assembly OFMU01 (sample SAMN04209238, study PRJEB22552) | human gut metagenome | biome: gut; material: feces | host: Homo sapiens | place: USA: Oklahoma
CCGAAGGTATTCCAGCGCACACTCCAGCCGCCTGCGCAGCATCAGCGAGGGCTGGTCGCCGTTGACCTTGCAGCCGAGCACCACCACCGTTGCCGCTCCTTGCTTCGGTGCCGGACGCCCATAGGCAAAATAGTTCCATACCGCCGCGTGCACAGCCAGTCCTGCCACCAGCAGCAGAGCTATTGTTGTCATCATCCATTCCCTCCTCTTTTTCCGCCGACGAACGACAGCCGTTGCCGCAAGCACAGCGGCTGTCAGCAGCAGTCCCGTCGACCCGACATTCCACACACCCAGCAGCAGGCCCGCGCCTGCCATCAAGACCAGCAACGCCGACAGGCTCCACAGCAAAAGATTGAGAAAGGAGTATTTTCTTTTTTTCAATTTGCGCCCTCCTTTTATTTTTAAGAGAAGGAAGATTTTTGCATAATCCTCCCCGCCGGATTCTATACTTCTATCAAAAGGGCAGTACAACGACGGCTGTCCTATATGGTATCTTACCATAAAAACTGCTGCTTGCCCGCCGCTGTTTTTTGAACAAAGTGTTAAAAATTGACTGTAATTATGAATTTCTGGATTTAGCTATTGATTTTTTCTGGAAATGCGGTACAATACATTTAGCACTTGAGGTAAGCGAGTGCCAGGCATATAGCTTCCCTCATGCCGGTTTGTTTATTATTTTACTTAAATTATATGGAGGAATACAACTATGAGCATTAAACCATTACTTGACAGAGTCGTTGTAAAAATGCTGGAAGCCGAAGAAACCACCAAAAGCGGCATCATCCTCGCCGCAGCTGCACAGGAAAAACCACAGATCGCACAGATCATTGCAGTGGGTCCAGGCGGTGTTGTAGAAGGTCACGAAGAAAAAATGTACGTTGAGGTTGGTCAGAAGGTGCTGGTCAGCAAATATGCAGGCACTCAGGTCAAGGTAGACGGCGAAGAATACACCATCCTGCGTCAGTCCGACCTGCTGGCAATCGTTGAATAATTTTTGATGACATCCATTTGATTTACAGATACTGGAGGTTTTGATTACTATGTCCAAGATCATTGCATACGGAGAAGAAGCAAGAAAATCTTTGCAGAAAGGTATCGACCAGCTGGCTGATACCGTAAAAATCACCCTGGGTCCAAAGGGACGCAACGTCGTTCTGGATAAAAAATTCGGCGCACCGCTGATCACCAACGACGGTGTCACCATCGCAAAAGAGATCGAGCTGGAAGACCCATTTGAAAACATGGGCGCACAGCTGGTAAAAGAAGTCGCTACCAAAACAAACGATGCAGCAGGCGACGGCACTACAACCGCTACTCTGCTTGCACAAGCTCTGGTACGCGAAGGCATGAAGAACGTCACTGCCGGTGCAAACCCAATGGTCCTGAAAAAAGGTATCCAGAGAGCTGTACAGACCGCAGTTGACACCGTCATCTCCCACTCCCAGAAGGTAAACGGCTCGGCTGACATCGCCAGAGTTGCTACCGTATCCTGCGGCGACGAGGTCATCGGCAACCTGATTGCAGAAGCAATGGAAAAGGTTTCCGCTGACGGCGTCATCACTCTGGAAGAATCCAAGACCGCTGAAACCTACACCGAAGTCGTAGAAGGTATGCAGTTCGACCGCGGCTACATCTCCCCATACATGGTCACCGACACCGATAAAATGGAAGCTGTTCTGGATGACGCTCTGCTGCTCATCACCGATAAGAAGATTTCCAACATCCAGGAGATTCTGCCACTGCTCGAGCAGATCGTACAGTCCGGCAAGAAGCTGCTGATCATCGCAGAGGACATCGAGGGCGAAGCTCTGACCACCCTGTTGCTCAACAAACTGCGCGGCACCTTCACCTGTGTTGCTGTAAAAGCTCCTGGCTTTGGCGACAGAAGAAAAGAAATGCTGCGTGACATCGCTATCCTGACCGGCGGCGAAGTTATCTCCTCCGACCTGGGTCTGGAGCTGAAGGACACCACCGTAGCTCAGCTGGGTCGTGCTTCTCAGGTAAAAGTTCAGAAGGAAAACACCATCATCGTCGGCGGAGCTGGCTCCAAAGAAGCGATTGCTGAGCGCGTTGGTCAGATCAGATCCCAGATTGCTGCAAGCACCTCTGAATTCGATACCGAAAAATTGCAGGAAAGACTGGCTAAACTGGCAGGTGGCGTAGCTGTCATCAAGGTCGGCGCTGCAACCGAAATCGAAATGAAAGAAAAGAAGATGCGCATTGAGGATGCTCTGTCCGCTACCAAAGCAGCTGTTGAAGAAGGCATCGTAGCAGGCGGCGGTACCGCTCTGATCAATGCAATCCCGGCTGTTCAGGCTCTGGTCGATTCCCTCGACGGCGACGAAAGAACCGGTGCTAAGATCGTTCTGAAAGCTCTGGAAGAGCCGGTTCGTCAGATTGCTATCAATGCAGGCGTCGATGGTTCTGTCATCGTCAATACCCTGCTGCACTCCGACAAGATTGGCTACGGCTACGACGCTTACAATGAAACCTACGTTGACATGATTCCAGCCGGTATCGTTGACCCAACCAAGGTTACCCGTTCCGCTCTGCAGAACGCTTCCTCGGTTGCTTCTATGGTACTGACCACCGAATCTCTGGTTGCTGACAGCAAAGAGGAAAATGACGCTATGGCAGGCGCTCCAGGTGCAGGCATGGGCGGCATGATGTAATCTCTGCCAAGATATAAAAATACAAGGGAAGGTATCCTGCGGATACCTTCCCTTTTTTCTGCCCTGTTTTAAAAAATCTGCTCGTTTTGGCACAGTTCTCCATAGATGCGCCGGTAGCGCGGTGCAAAGATGCTCCCCTTACGCCAGAGGAAGGTGATGTCGTGGTCCTCGGCAAAGTCCTCCAGCTCGATGATCCGCAGTCTGCCCTGCTGCAAATCTTCCTGCACCGCTGCTTCGTACAAAAATCCGATTCCGCAGCCCTGCACCAGCATCTGCTTGAGGACGTTCATATCCCCCACCTCAAACAGCGAGTGAAAATCCTGAAGAGCCAGATTCTTTCGGCTCAAACTGCGCCGGATAATTTCCCGGTTGCCGGAGCCTTCCTCCCGCACCAGCAGCGTTTCACCCAGCAGGTCGGCAAGTTGGTGGGGTGTATTCTGAAACGGGTAATCCTGTGCGCACACCGCCAGATAGCGTTCGGTGCGGTAGAGCATCGAGTCGTAGTCCTCCTTATGAAAATATCCCTCCAGGATGGCAAAGTCGATCTCTCCGCTGTCCAGCCAACGGCAGAGCAGCTCGCTGTTCTCCACCTGCATCGACACTTTTGCCGATGGATGCCGCCTGCGGTAGGCTGCCAGTGGCTTTGGGATAAGATACATTCCCACCGTCGGGGTCACGCCAAAACACAGGTCAGCGTCCTCGCTGTCTGCTTCCTGCATCCTTCTGTACAAAAACATCTGATCCTGCTTCATGGTGATAGCGGCGCTGCGCAGCATCTGCCCGGCAGCGGTCAGGTTCAGCTGTTTGTTTTCGTAGTGGAACAGCTTGACCCCGCACTGCTCCTCCAGCCAGCGGATGTGCTGGGATACAGCCGGCTGGGTCAGGTTGAGCTGCTCTGCCGCGCGGGTGTAGTTCATCAACCGACAGACCTCCAAAAAGGTGTCAATTCGAAAATCCAGCATTCTTCTTCCTCCTATCCATAAATTATTTTTATTATAACATAAAAATAAACAATTTTTCATCATGGATTTTTTATGTTATCCTGTATGTGGATTTGAGAGAAAGGAGAAACAACTATGAAAAAAGAAGAAAAAAAATCACAGATTCTCTGGCAGCTGTTCAAGGCAACCTTCTTGCTCAGTGCCTTTACCTTCGGCGGAGGATTCGTCATCGTTTCGCTGATGAAGAAAAAATTTGTTGAGGAGCTGGGCTGGCTGGATGAATCGGAGATGCTGGACATCACCGCCATTGCACAATCTTCGCCGGGTCCCATTCCAATCAATGCCTCGATCATTCTGGGTTATCGGATGTGCGGCATCCCCGGCTCGCTGGTCGCCATCCTCGGCACCGCTTTACCGCCAATGATCATCATTTCCACCATCTCCTACTTCTATGCGCAGTTCCGCAGCAACCAAATCATTGCCACCGCCCTTCAGGTCATGCGTGCAGGTGTTGCTGCCGTCATCTTTGATGTTGTCTGGAACCTGGGTGCCAATGTCATCCGCACCCGTCGCACTCTGTACATCCTGCTGATGGTCGGCGCCTTTGCAGCAAAGGTCTTTTTCGGTGTGCAGGCAATGGTTCTCATTCTCGGATGTCTGGGTGTCGGTCTGCTCGATTTGCTGATTCAGTCCCGTTCCAAATCTAAAACACGCGCGGATGCGTCTGTCAAGGAGGTCTAATCATGCCTATTCTGCTGCAACTTTTCTTTGCCTTCATTCAGGTCGGCTTATTCAGTGTCGGCGGCGGCTATGCTGCCATCCCGCTGATTCAAAACCAAATCGTGGACGTCCACCATCTGATGACGCTGGGCGAATTCACCGATTTAATCACCATTGCAGAGATGACACCGGGACCCATCTCAATCAACTCCGCCACCTTTGTGGGCACCCGTCTGGCGGGCATCCCGGGCGCCATTCTGTGTACCCTCGGGTGTATTATCCCATCTTTCTGCATCTGTCTGGCGCTTGCCCATTTTTATTATAAGTACCGCAATTTCAGCGGCGTGCAAACGGTCCTTTCCGCGCTGCGTCCGGCAGTGGTCGCGCTGATTGCCTCTGCCGGTCTTTCCATCCTGATGCTCGGGCTGTTCCAGTCGGATTTAAGCTCCGCAGTCCTCTCCAACTTCCGTCCGCTGGAGGCTGTTCTGTTTGTCGGCGGGCTGTTCCTGCTCAGAAAGTACCGCTTCAACGCCATCGCCATCATCTTTGGCACCGGCGTTGTCGGCACCATCGCCTATTCCCTCATGGGAGCCATCGCCTGATACCCTCCCCTTATCTTTCATAAACAAAGGAGCAGACCTTTTAAAAGGTCTGCTCCTTTGTGCTATCCAGCCTTCGGGATTACTCTAACATCTTTGTACCACCGGACGCAAAAAGGACTCCGCATCAAGCGGAGTCCTTTTGATTCTTATAAAAACTATTTGTTTTTATTCTGGATGTATTCGTCGATGGAAGCAGCAGCGGTTTTGCCTGCGCCCATTGCCAGAATTACGGTAGCAGCACCGGTAACTGCGTCACCGCCTGCGTACACGCCCTCGCGGGTGGTAGCCATGTTGTCGTCAGCAATCAGACAGCCATGTTTGTTTGCTTCCAGACCTTCGGTGGTGGTTCTGATCAGTGGGTTTGGAGAGGTACCCAAAGACATGATAACGGTGTCAACCGGCAGCTCGAAGTTGGAGCCTTCAACCGGGATTGGACGGCGGCGACCGGAAGCATCCGGCTCACCCAGTTCCATCTTGATGCACTCGATGGATTTTACATTGCCCTTTTCATCACCGTTGATCTTAACAGGGTTGTTGAGCAGCATGAACTCAATGCCCTCTTCTTTTGCGTGATGAACTTCCTCACGACGAGCCGGCAGCTCAGCTTCAGAACGTCTGTAGATGATGTAAACGTGCTCTGCACCCAGTCTCATTGCGCTTCTTGCAGCGTCCATTGCAACGTTACCGCCGCCGACAACTGCAACCGCTTTACCTTTTCTGATTGGGGTGTCATACTCATCGAGGTAAGCTTTCATCAGGTTGATTCTGGTCAGGAACTCGTTTGCAGAGTATACGCCGACCAGATCCTCACCTTCAATGCCCATGAACATTGGCAGACCAGCGCCGGAGCCTACGAAAACAGCTTCGAAGCCCATGTCGTTCATCAGCTCGTCGATGGACAGAACTTTGCCGATAACCATGTCGGTCATCACTTTAACGCCCATCTTTTCCAGACCTTCTACTTCCTTCTGAACGATGGCTTTTGGAAGTCTGAATTCAGGAATACCGTAAACCAGTACGCCGCCTGCTTTGTGGAATGCTTCGAAGATAGTAACTTCGTAGCCTTTCTTAGCAAGGTCGCCTGCACAGGTCAGACCTGCAGGACCTGCACCGATAACAGCAACTTTGTGACCGTTGGAAACCGGTTTCTCGGTTTCATGTTTGCCGTTCTTCATATCCCAGTCAGCAGCAAATCTTTCCAGACGACCGATTGCAACCGGCTCACCTTTGATGCCGCGGACACATTTTGCTTCACACTGGGTTTCCTGTGGGCATACACGACCGCAAACTGCCGGCAGAGCGCTGGTCTCTTTGATTGCAGAGCAAGCATCGGCAAATTTGCCCTGAGCGATCAGGCTGATGAATTTCGGGATCTGTACGTTGACAGGGCAGCCGCTTACGCAAGGCATATGTTTGCAGTTGAGGCAGCGCTGTGCTTCCTCTACTGCCATTTCTTCTGTATATCCGTAAGAAACCTCTTCAAAGTTTCTTGCTCTTACCTTTGGATCCTGCTCCGGCATAGGGAGCTTTGTCATACTCATATTAGGCATTGTGGGCACCTCTCAGTCTGCAATGTTCGCTGTCATGCTGTTCCTGCTCACGGTTGGTACCGTTGCGTTTCATCAGCTCGTCAAAGTTTACCAGATGACCGTCGAAGTCAGGACCGTCTACACAAGCAAACTTGATCTCGCCGCCAACATTGACACGGCAGCCGCCGCACATGCCGGTACCGTCGATCATGATTGGGTTGAGGGAAACGATGGTCTTGATGCCCTTTGGTCTGGTGGTTTCAGCAACGAACTTCATCATGATAACCGGACCGATTGCGATAACTGCATCGTAATCTCTGCCCTCGTCGATCAGCTGCTGGAGTTTGTTGGTAACCAGACCCTTTTCGCCGTAGGTGCCGTCGTCGGTCATTACATAGAGGTTGTCTGCTACTGCGCGCATCTCATCCTCGATGATAACGATGTCCTTGGAACGGAAGCCAGCGATCATGTCAACATGAGCGCCCATTGCGTGCAGAGCTTTTGCCTGTGGATATGCGATTGCACAACCAACACCGCCGCCGATAACGCAAACATTCTTCAGACCATCCAGATGAGTTGGGATACCCAGAGGACCAACAACGTCCAGCAGGTATTCGCCTGCTTCCATTGCGCCGAGCATCTTGGTGGAACGACCTACCATCTGAACGATCAGGGTGATGGTGCCTTTTTCTCTGTCATAATCTGCAACGGTCAGCGGAACGCGCTCGCCCTGCTCGTCGATGCGGAAGATGATGAACTGTCCGGGGAGAACCTTTTTAGCGATAAACGGAGCCTCTACCTCAACAAGGACGACTGCTTCGTTCAACAGCTTTTTGTTTACGATTTTATACACTTGCAATCTCACCTCTCGAAAATTTTCGACATATGCAGACAGAAAAGACACCCGTTCCTTCTTCTTAAAAACGCCCGCCCCTTCTGTTTTGCCCTTTTGTCTGTCCTGCAAGGTCCCGCTGCCTGTCTGGCAGCTGCCTTGTACCCACTAAATAGTTTACCCCGAGCCTGTTAATTTGTCAACAATGAAAAATAGATGAAAAAGAAAATACCCGACGAAGGCTTTTTACCCATATTGCCAACTTCGAGCAAAAAGCACAGCAATTCGGCTGATTTTGCGTCGGAGTGGCTAAAATCGACCTGTAAAATCCCCTCTTTTTTATTTTTCTCCTACAATTTTTCCTGTTCCTTCCTTTGCTCTCGAACCAATCTGCTGTTTTGCCTGGCTCTGGCAGCTGCGGTACCATTTATTCTTTAGAATAAGCCGTCACATACAAATCCCCATAGAAAATTTCTATCCTTCCAAACTGACAGAAAAAAGCAGACCGGATGTCCGCAAAAGACTCCGGTCTGCAAAAAATTTAGATAATTTCAATGCGCATTGTCGCACTGTATTTTCCATCTGCGGTGGTTGCCCGCACGGTGGAATAGCCCGACTCAATGCCGGTAAAGACACCTCTGCCGTCCACCGAGCCATACAGACTGCCACGGTAAACACTCCATACAATCTCCTCGCCGGTGGCGTTGGAAGGAGAGAAAATCACCTGAAGCTGAATCGATTTTCCTGCCTCTACCCGTGTGGAGGAAGCTTTTATGGTGATGCCGGTGGTCTCCACCTTTTTGCCGACCACATCCGGTACCTCCGGCTGCTTGTCGGTCTTGTTCGCAGAGCTGCTGCCCGAAGAGCTGCCGCCGGTGACCTTGACCTCGATGCTGCCTCCCTGGTCGCCTGCCACCACAGTAATCTTACAAGTGCCTGCACCCACTGCGTGTACCACACCGTCCTTGTCGATGGTTGCCACATACTTGTCGCTGGTGGTGTACTTGCGGGTGACCTTGTCATCTCCGGTCAATTTGATTCCAAGCTGCTTTTCCTGCCCTGCCTTGAGGGTCAGCTTTTTATTCTCCGGGTCGGTAAAGATGATATACTTGACCTTGCCGTTGCTGCTGCCCTTGACCACAACCGTCTCGCTCACCGGTCCCGCCGGACGCTCGGTGGACGAAGAGCTGCTGTTGCCGGATGGCTTGCTCGAGGAGGTGCTGCCGCTGCTGCTCGAAGAGGAACCGTTGTTGCTGCTGTTGCCGGAGGAACTGCTGCCAGAGGAGCTACCGCCCGCGCTCGACGAGCTGCCCTGACTGCTGGCAGTTTTGCCGTCCAACGAGCAAGCCGGTCCATTGGAGGCGTTCAGCTCCTTACCGGTGCTCTGGGTGCCGGTGCGTCCGGCATATTTTGCACCCGCCGCATCCAGATATTTTTCGACTGCCTGCGCAATCTCCTCTCCCACCTGCTGCTGGTAGGAATCCTTCTGCATCTTGCTGTATTCCTTGGCGTTGCTCAAAAAGCCAATCTCTCCCAAAATGCCTACCATCTGCGGGTCGCGGGTGACATAAAAGACGTCATATTTTGCACCTCTGTCGGTGGTGGAAAGTCCATCCGCACTGGCGGAGGAGATGCGGGTTGCCAGCTTTTTGGCGAACGGATAGAAGTAGTAGCACTCCGAGCCGACCGCCGCGCTGTTGGTTTCAGAGGAGTTGGTATGGATACACAAAAACAGCGAGGAATCAAAGTTTTTCGCCTGTGCCAGTCTGCTGTCCAGCGAGGTGGTATTGTTGTAGGTATTCAGCAGATTGACCTTGGCTCCCCTGTCCTCCAGCTCCTGTGCGATGGCTTTGGAAAGCTCCCAGTTGATTCTCTTTTCCGGCCAGTTTGGGTCGATGTCATCCGCTACACCCGGGTCGCTGCCTCCATGTCCCGGGTCTACAGTGATGCGCGCATCCTCTATTCCGGTCGGATTGTTAAAGCGCAGCACAATGTTTCCATTTTCATGGTAGGCTTTGTATCCCAAGAAGCTGCCGTCATCCAACAGCTCCAGGGTCAGGGTACTGCCCTTCCAGCTTGCACTGGAAAACAACGGGTTTTGATTGAGGGATAAATCCCCCGGTGTGGAGGTGGTGTTCTGAAAATCAAACCGCAGTCTGCCGCTGGAATATTCCGGCAAATAGGAAACCGGATAATCCGACTGCAAAATCACATAGGTAAAATCCTTGTTTGCTTTGACGGTCATATTGCGGATGCTGTTGTTTTTGATGGAGATTCCTCCGGTCACCGCCTGCACATCCTCGCAGTAGACCCTGCGACCCGATGCCAGTTTATAGTAATGGCGGTAGCTGCTGCCGTCCTTGACGCTGACCTTGCTGCCGACCACATAATCCATCGTGCCATAAGGCAGCGGGTAGCAGCTGGTATCCGGGTAGATGCTGTTTTTATTGACCGGGAAGGTCAATGCCTGCTCGGACACCACCTGCACCAAGGTTCCATCCCCGATGGATTTGCTCGAGGAGGTGGACAGGCTCGGCTGATTATAACGGATGGTACCGGTATAATCGCCGCCGGAGCTGCTTGAGGAACTGCTGCTCGAGGAACTGCTGGAAGAATTGCCCTTGTCGTTGCTGCCGTAGGAGCCGGTCGGTCCCTGGAAGGTCAGCTTGGCGCCGGTCAGGCTCTCGGTCTTACCGTCCATGCTGGCAATAAAGACGATGCTGCCCATCCCGGAGGAGCTGACGTTTTTACCTTCGACATCATAGGAGGCGGTAAATTTTCGGTAGCCGCTGATTCCACCCGAACGTCCGGTGTTCTTTAGGGTCAGGGTTTCTCCGTTAACGGTTGCCACTACCTGCGCTCCGTCCATTGCGATTGCCACAAGGTCGATGGTGTCGCCGTCTGCCACACTGTAATTGCCCACCGGGGTGACCTCTTCCAGCAGGGTCAAGCCCGCAAACAGGTCCTCCCGCTGGCTAAAGCTGCCACTACCTGCCTGTGCGGTCATCTGGTCCCCGCTGCTTTCCTGCTCCCATGCTTCCTTTAAATAATAGGTGGTGTAGTTTACATCCTTGAGCAGTGCCTCCAGCGAATTAAATACGCTGCCGCAAAAACCTTCCTCCTGCTGTGTAATCTTCCACTGGTCGGCAAGCTCGCTGTTGGGTCCCCAGCCGTTTTCCCAGCTGCCTGCCCGCGAGGAGGCATGTCCCATATAACCGGTCACACCCGCCTGTGAGAGGGTATCGCTCCACCAGTCGGCAATCGGTTCAAAAGGAAGCTGGTCGCTGCCGGTCGCTCCATAGTTTTTGACCACCACAAAGTCTGCCAGACCCTTCTCAATCATCCCTTTGCTGTCCGCATTGTAATCGCCCAGAGAGGTTCGGGTGTAAGCAAGGTCGATTCCGTCCGGCTGTTCATCGGCAGTTGCCCACACCGGCGACACCGCCAGTCCCACCGGCAGCTCCGGGTTCTGCTGACGCACCGTCTGCACCGCTGTCTGTACCAGCAGCTCGGTGCTGCCGGTCATATATTCCTTTAGGCTGACGTTGGCGCCTGTGTGCGCATATTCATCATAGCTGTACTGTCCCTGTTCATTGAGGTACCCGTCCAGCAGCAAACCGTCCAGCCCTCGCTGGGAAGCAATGGCGGCTAACTGCTCCGCACTGCGGTCCAAAGCCTTTGCATTCACCGAAGTCATGTGGTGCATTCTGCCGTCCGTTCCTGCAACCAGCGAAAGGTCGCACAGACCGTACACCGCTATTCCCTGCTGATGCGCCAGATCGCACAGGCTGCCCAACAGGTCAAAGGAGACCATCTTTGCCGGAGAGTCCCACAGCGTTCCATAGGCATTTTCGGTGCTGACAAACAGGGTGTTCAGTCCCAGTTGTGCCGCCTGCTCCACCAGCTGCTCCAGCTGCCGATAGACCTCTTCCTCATCCGGCTGCACCGATTGCTGCTCCTGCTGGAGCACTTCCCCGGACAGACGCAGCTGTGCCTGCTCAATCGCAGGTGCAAGCTCGGATAAAAATTCCCTTCCGGGACTTACCTGCGCCGCTTTCATCTCCTGCGGCAGTTCAAACTGCACCGCAGACGCCTCCTGCTGCACCGGCTGCGGCTGGGACTTCTGCTCCTCCTGCTCCTGTTGAATCTGCTGCATTGCCTGTGCAACCTTCTGATCCTTTTCCTCCTGCGCCGCCGTCTGACGCAGAATCACCACTGCAAAGATTGCAAGGATGGTGATGACCGCCATCACTCCCGCTAAGGAGTTGATGATCGTTTTTTCTTTATTGTTCTTTGTCACCGTGCTGGCCTCCTGTTTCTTTCCATCCTGATGTTTGCGTTATAAAACCTCCTGCAAGCTGTCCAACTCCTCTAAAATTGCCGGTCGAACCGACGATTCCGGCTGGAACACCGAGTTGTAGCGGAAGAGCGCAAATCCCTGATAGTGCTCCTCTTTGCGGGCAGTTTCCACCATCCGCGCCAGGATGTCTCCGCTGTTTGCCCACTCCCATCTGCCGTTGCCTGCATAGGCGTCCTCCAAACCGACCTTGTAAGGGGAGAGTCCAACCACCAGCTGGACCTTATTTTGGATCAGGTCGTTCCATTCTTCCACCGTCTGCTCATACGGGCAGGTGCTGTTTTTAAAACCAAAGTAGACCTGCGGGCAGATGTAATCGAGATAGCCCTCTTCACTCAGCCATTTTTTCACGTCGATAAACTGCTTGTTGTAGTTGTTGTCCATATTGCCCTGCGGACTGATGCCAAACAGCACCTCACCGTCCGCCTGCTTGACAGCTGCATACACCTGTTTGACCAGGTCGTTGACATTCTGACGGCGCCAGGCTGCCAGCGATAAGCTGCCGCCTTTGTTTTTGTACGCCTGATAGGAGGCACTGTCAAAACCCGCGTCGGTAGTGGGGTAAAAATAATCGTCAAAGTGGATGCCGTCCACGTCATACTTTTCCACAATCTCCCGCACGCCATCCACAATCAGCTGCTGGGCTTTTTTGCTTGCCGGGTCATAGGTCACTGCACCGTTGTAACGGATGGCATCGCCGCTTTTGAGCAGCTTGACAGCAGGATTTTTGCTGCTCAGCTGCTTGTTGGTCGCCGAGGTGCGCACCCGGTAAGGATTGACCCACGCATGAAGCTGCAAGCCACGCTGGTGTGCCTGCTCGACCATGATAGCAAGCGGGTCAAAGCCGGGGTCTGCGCCCTCTTCGCCGGTCGCCAGATAGGACCAGGGGAACAGTTCCGACTCGTACAGCGCATCGCTGAAGGGACGCACCTGTGCAATCACGGTGTTCAGTCCCAGCTGCTGGATGTTATCGAACGCCTTCTGGATATTTTTTGTAAACTGTGCTTTTCCCACACTCTTATCATTTTTGTCCAGCAGCATCGGCTTCAAGTCGAGGTAGGACAGCCAAACCGCCTTCATCTCCTGGGGCTGCTGTTTCTTTTGGGTCTGCCCGTTGAGCAGACTGTTTTTCTGCAAAGCGGCGGTTGCAGAAAGTTCGATCGCCGACGGATTTTCCATCGGGTAGCCTTCCTGCGGGTCGACAAAGTTATCCGCTATCCACAGCTGCTGGGTCTTTCCCTGCGGCTGTTTATCCTCTGCCGGCTGTGCGCATCCTGCCACTCCCACCGCCAGCACCGCTGCCAGCAAAGCGCAGGTCAAGCGGAAGTTTCTTCTTTGATTGTTCATAAAACATCTCCCCTAACATTGCTTTGTCCTGTCCAAAGTATATGCCGCCCACACAGGCAGCCATTCCCATTCTGTCGACAAACTGCTCCAAAACAGGACTCTCTTCCTTTTCAATATATCAAGAATACCATACTTTTACAAAATTGACAAATCGTTTGTATAAAATTCCATAAAATTTTCTTTGTATGAACCCTTCCGACTTTTTGCTTGTTTTGCTTTTGCAAATCAGGGATTTTCCTGTTGTACAGTGCCTTTTTTTCGGACATTTGCTGCAACCCTTTTATTTTTTGTAACAAATCTCCTGTGCCGGGTAGTATCTGTCCTCATTTTATGATACAATCCATTTAAGATAATTGTCGAAATTATTTTGAGAGGAGTTTTGTTATGCTGAAACGCTTTGAGAAAGTCACAGGAAGCTATATCGAAACGATTGCCGGTCAAAAACGCTTTGCCTTTTCTCATTCGGATACTGCCGACTTTTACGACCTGCCGGAGCGCCTGCAATACAGCAGTTACCCGGGCAGCGTCCTGCGCTTTTATGACCTTGTCACAGGCAAGGTCTACCAGCCGTTTGACAAACGACAGGATGTTCTTTATGGCAATCCCGTTTTCTTAGAAGGAAAATACTACTTTTTGCAAGGGGACTTTTCCTGCAATGTCATCCGGCTCTACCAGTGGGTCCCGGACAGCTGTTTGCAGCAGGTGACCGAGCTGTCTATAAAAGAAGTCAATCTGTACAATCTGCATATCATCGGAGATTCGGTGCATATTGTCAGCCAGGATGAGCAGTTTGTCTGCTATTACCCACAAAAGTTCTCCTTCCCCTTGGGCAGCAGTGAAAGCGCTATACGAATTGAAGGGGATACCGTCTATCTGGAAGCCTGGGTAGAGGAGGGCTGGGATTCCGAAAAAAATTGTGCAACCGACCGCTACCGCTATTATGACAAGCTCATCACAAGAGATTTTGACGGCAACCTTCTATCCGAGGAGGTCGGCTCGCTTTATCAGGCTCCCGACGGAAGCTGGTGGATCGGCTAAAGCAAAATTCAACCACAAAATCACAAACGAAAAGCCACCCGAACGGTTGTTCAGGTGGCTTTTTTGTGATACTCTTAGGATTCTTTTGGCTGTGGGTCACCCGATTGGATTCCCTGTTGTGCTGCATTGGATGGGTTTGCATCCGATGGAGTGCTTTGCCGAACTTTCTTTACCTGCTGCTTTGTCGATGCAGTTTCCTGCTGTGCCTTTACATCGGCTGGCTGGCTCTGCTGCAATTCGGCGCCATCCGGCTTTGTTTCACCGGCAGGTTTCTGTGTCTGGGTCGTCTGTAAGTCGACCTTGATTTTGTACTGAACCTCTTTGCCCACATTTCCGGCGCCGTCGATTGCCCGCAGGGTGACGGCGTGCGTTCCTTCTGTCAGGATAATCTTCATGTTATCCTTGCTCAGGGTCTTAAATTCAGTCTGCTTGTCGGTTTTCACCTGCACGCTGAGCGGACTTGCCGCTGTCGCTTCCTGTGGCACACTGACGGTATAGCCGGTCACCTTGCCTCCCTGATAGATGCTGGCATCCTTGCCGTTGTAAGGATTGATTGCCTTGTCACCATTCTTCAGCTGTGGAACAACGGTCGGAGCTGTCTGGTCCACCGTTTTGATTTCCACCGTCTTTGTGGCGGAGTTGCCCGCTTTATCGGTTGCTGTGATGAGATAGCTGCCGTTTTCCTCTGCGGTGAAACGGTAACCGTTTCCTTCGCTGTGTGTGATGGTTTTGCCATCCTTGGTTACCTGCACGCTGCTGATGCCGCTGCCCTCATCGGTGACCGCGAAGGTGACCTCATGCTTCTGCTTCCAGCCGTTGTTGTCGCTGGTCTGGCGAATATCAGGGTTTGTTTTGTCGATGCCATTCACTGTGACCTGTGCCTGTGCCTGGTTGCCCGCCTTGTCGGTGACAACGATCGCATACTCGCCGTTTTGGGTGACGTTCAGGATATAGTTGCCCTCGCTCAGGCTCATCTCAACGCCCGATGCGGTCACCTTGGCGATGCCGCTGCCGTTTCCATCGTTGGCTTTCAACACAATCTGGGCACTGGTCATGTTTTCGTTGTAGCTGACCGTTGGCTGCTCGACAACCGGAGGGGTGCGGTCGATGCCGCTGACGACAACGGTAGTGTACGCGGACTTGCCCGCTTTGTTGGTCGCAGTGATGGTGTAGCTGCCGTCCTCGGTAACGGTGAGCAGATAGCTGCCGTCCGCCTGCAACGCAGCTGCGTTAAGGTTCTGGTCGGTGACCGAGGTGATTTCCGTTCCGCCGTTGTCATCGACGGTCACGCGGATGGTGGCGCTGGTGGCGTTGATCTGCGGCTGCTCCGCTGCAATAGTCGGCGCAACGTTGCCTTTGATTGCTTCCACCGGAATCTGTACCTGTGTGCGGCTACCCT
>OFMU01001264.1_pt1 | contig 15423 bp, 11 predicted proteins | sample 1541861 | NCBI WGS metagenome assembly OFMU01 (sample SAMN04209238, study PRJEB22552) | human gut metagenome | biome: gut; material: feces | host: Homo sapiens | place: USA: Oklahoma
GTATAAAATAGAATACATAGTTTTCCTCTATCTTTTTTTGCATTTACCAATTCGACAGGATAAACTGTCAAATCAGAAAATAAGATGTCTGATTTCATGATTTCAAACTTTTTTTCTTTCTTCTTTCAAAAAAATAAAAAAGAGAGTGGATTTTTGCAAATTCCGCTCTCTCTGCTTTATTTTGTAAATATACCCTTATACTTTTTCCGCCAGACACTCTGCTCCGCCGTCAGCGGCTCTATCGTTTGTCCGTCCTCCGCATTGCGTCCAATCAAAATCAGCTCGCCATCCGCCGTCAGATAGAACTGCTCCGCCGTCCAATCCTCGCCTGCCTGCGCCTGTGCCGCCTCCAAAGAGGTCTGCGTCAGCATGTCCGCAAGCGTTACGGCTTTCTGCCCCAGAAGGTCAAAGTTTTTTGCAAAGCGTACAGGCATGCCGTCTCTCGTCCCTTCCCAGAGAATCGAAAGAAAATCCTTCGTGCAGAAGCCTGTTGTCACCTGCACCTGCAAAAGGCTGTCCGCTGTATTTTCCTCCGCTATAAATGCTGCGATGTAATCCTGCATCTGCTGCATCAGGGAATCATTCAGGCTTTTTTCGTAATTCGCATCATTCAGCCCCACAATTACCGGCACATCCACAGAATATCCGCCGTTTTCCTCGTCCGCCGTCAGCTCCTTCACTGCCACTACAGGCTCCGTCCCATCCTTCATTTCCAACGTCACCTGCTTAGTTTCGTGGTTAAAGCGAACCTCCCCTGTATAGTACGCCGAAATAACCTCCTCGTCCACATACAGGCAGCCGTTAATCATATTCGGTTCATCCGGCAGAGTGACCGCATACCCATTCAGAACGGCATCCCGTTCCCCGGAACGCACGCGCAGCGTTCTGCCGCGGTAGGAAATCGCCGTTTGCTTCGTTTTCGTATCCCATTTTACCGTTCCGCCCAGTGCTTCCATGGTATTGCGCAGGGGAAGCAAAAGCTTTTCTGTATCCTCAAAATAAAGCGGCATATTCTCCATATTTTCCAACGTTTTTACGCCGCCTTCTTCCTGCTCCGTTTCATTTTGTGCCGAGGTTTCCGTTGCCGTCACCTCTATTTTATTCCGCGTAATCAGCGTCATGGAAAGCGTCAGCGCACCTGCCAGAAGCACCGCACCTGCCGCCGCAATGATTGCAACCTTTTTTACTGTCATAATTCTCCCTCTCTCTGCTTTCGCTCAGAAAGTATTTTTTATTTCTGCATCATAAAAAATGCCGCCAGCTTTTCAGGAAATGTTGCCTCATCCTTGATCTCCGGCACTCTTTCAGGCAAATCCTTCCCCAGAAGAATTTCCTTTTCGTCCAGACGGATAGTGATATGCTTCGTATCCTTATCCCAGTGCATTTCCGCACCAATCAGATTTGTTAAGTCGCGCAGCTTATAATACGCCGCATCCCCCTTCGCTCGCCCCTCTATCTCCTTTGTCTCTCCGTCATAGGAAACCCTCACGGCATCGTATTTCACCTTATTGCCATCCGCAGAAAGGTCTATTTCCTTATCCAGAAAAGCGAACAGCTGCTTTGCATTTGGCGCAGAAATGTAATACGCCCCCTTTTCATAATAGAACTCAATTCTGTCATCTGCCTCTGCCGTCTGCAGCTGCATCTCCTGCATTGTTCCCTTTCTCCAGGGGTTTGCGGCAGCAGGGTCTGTCGGGTCCCAGCCGCGGCGCACCGTATCATTTCTGTTGACCTTCGGCACAGCGGCGGGCTGCAAGGGCTCCTTTACATCCCCGCGATACATTCTCACGGTTGTGCCAATCGGGCAGTTATCATAAATCCATTTTACATCCCGCACTGTCAGGCGGATGCACCCTGCGGATGCAGTTGTCCCCAATTTGTTGAATTCATCATATTCCAATGTGGTTTTGTCCTTTTCAAAATAAGGTACAGAATGAAAGAGATACGGTCCCGTAATGCGTGTGGCATACTGCCCCCACACATTCCCGTATAATGCGCGCCATTCGTATTTCGCACTCGTCCGGAATGTCCCTTCGGGGGTATCCGTGCCGCCGCTGCATCGAAACGCCTTAATGGGAACGGTATAATTTCCCGCCGCATCCTTTTCATACACCGTCACCACATTCGCCGTCAGGTTCACCGTTATGTAATAGGGGCTTTGCGTTTTTTCTGCCGCAAATGCTGTGCCGCATAAGCCAAACAGCAGCAAACAGAATACCAATATGCCCAAGCTTCGTTTCTTCATGGTTCTTCTCCTTTGTTACACAGTTGCTTCAATTACCGAATTTTTCTCCTTATACATTATAAAAAAGGATTGCACAAGAATCAAGAAACACTTTCTTAAAAATCGTTGAATTTTTGAAAAATCTGCAAAAAAAGAACAGGGAACGTCCTTTTCAGGCAATTCCCCGTCTGTTTGTTTAAATATTTTTCAAATCCTTAAAGCTCCGGAACAGGGTTCTGTAAAGCTCCTTATACAGCGTGAAGTATTTCGCATACGCACCATTCGCCGCCATATTCGGCTCGGAACTATCTTTTTTTCGCACCAACGCATCACAGGCCGTCTCCAAATCGGGATAAATGCCTGCGCCAACACCTGCCAAAATCGCCGCACCCAATGCGCCGCCCTGGTCAGACTGCACTGTGCTTACCGAACAGCCGTACATATCCGCCAGCATTTGTCTCCAGAAGGGGCTTCTGCCGCCGCCGCCGCAGATCATCATATCCTCAATGGGTACGCCCATCTCACGGAACACCTCAACACATTCCCACTGAGAGAAGGAAATCCCCTCCATCACAGAGCGAATCAAATGCGGTCTTTCGTGCATGGCAGAAAGTCCAAAGAACACCCCTCTGCAATCCGGATCGGGATGCGGAGAGCGTTCCCCCATCAGGTAAGGCAGGTAAATCAGCTTCTCAGAACCGATAGGCACCCTTGCCGCCTCTGCCGTCATAATTTCATAAGGGTCTACGCCCTTTTCCGCAGCCTCTGCCATTTCCGGCGCGCAAACGTGATTGCGCAGCCATTGCAGAGAAAGCCCTGCCGCCTGTGTGCAGCTCATTACCGTCCATTTGCCGGGTACAGAGGCACAAAGCGTATGCACTCTGCCCTTGGGATCAAGTGCCATCCGGTCGGAAACCGCATAAACCACCGCAGAGGTGCCAATCGTGGTGAATGCCTTCCCCTGCGAAACAATGCCTGTCCCAATCGCCGCCGCAGGGTTGTCCCCCGCACCGCCGACCACAATCGTGCCTGCCGCAAGTCCTGTCAGCGCCGCCGCCTCCTTATGCACCTTGCCGGTTACATCCTGCGATTCATACATCTTGCCAAGCAGTCTTTTTTCAATGCCAAGTCCCTCCAGAACTTCATCCGACCATGTCCGCTTTGCAACGTCCATCAGCTGCATGCCGGAGGCATCGGAAACCTCCGTGGCATATTCGCCCGTCAGCTTATACCGAATATAGTCCTTCGGCAGAAGAATATGTGCACATTTTGCGTACAGCTCCGGCTCATGCTTTTTCACCCAGAGTATTTTTGCCGCCGTGAAGCCGGTTACCGCAGGGTTCGCTGTAATCTGAATGATTTTTTCCGCACCCAGCATACGGTTCATATCCTCGACCTCTTCGCCCGTTCTCTGGTCGCACCAGATAATCGAGCGGCGCAGCACCTCGCCGTTTTCATCCAGCATAACCAGCCCGTGCATCTGTCCGGAAAGCCCAATGCCCTTGATATCCGCCGCATCCACACCGGAGGCCTGCAGCACCGCCTGCACACCCTGCACTACTGCGTTCCACCAGTCCGCAGGCTCCTGCTCTGCCCAGCCGTTCTGCTCCTGATATAAGGGATATTCAAATGTTTTTGCTGTGATTGGGTTGGCATCCCTGTCAAACAGAACCGTTTTCGTGCCGGAGGTACCAATATCAATCCCCAGTAAATATTCCATAGTCACACCGCCATTTCTTTCGCATGCATCACAGCTTGATAACAGCCTTTACCACGTTTTCCTTATCGTTGATGGCAGCCTCGTATGCCTCCTGAATGTGTTCAAAATCGAATTCATGGGTTGCTACCATGCCGATATCAATGCCGTTTGCAACTGCGGAAATTGCCTTTGCATACAGGTTTCTGTAACGGAATACGGATTCGATTCTTGCTTCCTTTGCCATAATCTGACCAAAGTTGAATTTTACTTCGGGGTCAGCCGCCATACCTACCAATGTAATCGTACCGCCCTTCTTTACCAGATAAGGTGTCTGTGCGATGGTAACGGGAGAGCCTGCTGTTTCAAATACCTTTTCAATCCCTACGCCGTTTGTAAATGCTTCTACTTCCTTCAGCACGTCCTTTTCCTTCGCATTGATTACTCTGGTTGCGCCCAGCTTCATTGCATAGTCCAGACGCTTCTGCGCCATATCTACCACTGTGATATCCGTCGCACCGCAAGCCTTGCAAGCCAGCAGTGTCATCAGACCGATACAGCCGGAGCCAAGGATAATGCACTGGTCGCCCATGCCAACCTTGCCCTGATGCGCCGCATGCAGACCAACGGCAAAGGGCTCAATCAGTGCGCCTTCCTTTGTGGACATCCCTTCGGGCAGCTTGAAGCACATATCTGCAGGGAATGTAATATAGTCCTCATTGCAGCCCTGCACAGGAGGAGTTGCAAGGAAAACAACATCGGGACAGAGGTTATATCTGCCGGATTTACAGAATTCACAGTGTCCGCAGGTGATACCGGGTTCCAATGCAACCTTGTCGCCCACCTTCAGGTCTGTTACGCCTTCGCCCAGCTTTTCTACAACGCCGCCTGCTTCATGGCCCAGCATCAGTTCGCCGTCAACCACAAAGTCGCCGCATCTGCCGTCCTTGAAATAATGCACATCGGAACCACAAATCCCAACATATTCAATCTTCACCAGAACCTCGCCCGCCTTGGGTTCGGGAACGGGTGTCTCTCTGATTTCCATTTTGTTCAATCCAACCATATAAGCTGCTCTGTTTTTCATCTTTTATCTCCTCGCTTTCGCTTTATTGAAATACAGTTTTATCAGTTTTCGGGAACCTCTCCTGCGAGACGTTCTCCCTTTTATGATAACAGTATAGACGGAATTATGCAAGAATTACGCACCTTCCAAAATACAGTTTTTCATGAAAAAAATAGAGGTATCACTCTCGGAAAACCCGAAAATGATACCTCATATTTACAAATCAATCACGAAAAACAGATTTACCTTCTATTATTCTGTAATCTGACCGTTCTTTTTGTACATTTCAACGTATTCATCTACGTTGTCAGCAGTAATCAGAACTTCTTCGATATCTGTGTCGATCTGTGTTTCTTCGCCTGTCAGCAGCTTGTGTACTGTGTCAAGGTTCAGAGCAGCCAGGTCGATTGCGGACTGCAAGCATGTAGCTGTCATGGAACCATCCTGAATCAGCAGGCAAGCCTCTGCGGTACCGTCAACGCCGTATACCAGCATGTCTTTATAAGTGGGATTGCCCTTTACAACTTCCAGCGCACCTGCTGCCATGTTATCGTTCATGGAGATAACTGCATCAATCTTGCCGTGTGCTGTTGTCCAGTCTTCCATCAGAGCCATAGCTTCGTCCTTGTTCCAGTTTGCGAAGTCTTCGCCTACAATCTGAACGTCAGGTCTCTGTTCGAAGAATTCCTTCTGCCATGCAATCCATCTCTGGTCAGCGTGGAAGTTGCCGGAGGGCCCCTTCAGAACAACTACTTTTGCATTTTCGGGAACCTGTGTCAGCGCCAGTTCAGCGTTAACCTTTGCCTGATTGTAAGGGTCAGCATCGACAGAGGATGCACCTTCGATGTTGTCGATTCTGGAGTTGGTTGTGATTGCAACCAGACCTGCCTGTACGATTTTTTCAACGTAGGGTCTCTGTGCTTCGCCGTTGTTGGGCTGTACGATGATTGCATCGTAGCCGTTTGCGATTGCGTTTTCGATTGCAGCGTTTTCCTTTGCATCGTCAGCCTGACCATCGAATACCTTCAGCTCGATATCGTCATACTTGTCTGCTGCCGCTACCATTTCGTTTGCCAGCCATGCTGCAAAAGAGTCAGACTGCGCTCTTGCAATATACGCTACCTTGTAGGTCTTATTGCTGTCATCGCCGCCTGCGGAATCTCCGCCGCCGCAGCCTGTCAGAGCGGTTGCCGCCATAGCCAGTGCCATAAATGCTGCTAAATACTTTTTCATGTTACTCTCTCCCTTTCTTCTTGAAATTACCTTTTTGAGAACATTTTTGCTTTATTTACATTTGATTGATCAAATGAAAGCCATATCATTGGGTTACGCCTTTGCCGCAGGCTCCTTCTTTTCATCCTTTTTCTGCAGGATAACCTTGGGCGATTTTTTATTCTTGAAGTTGATATCATACAGAACAGCCGCTACGATGATGATACCCTTTACCACCTGCTGAATGTAAGAGTCTACGCCCTGCAGGTTCATGATGTTGTTCAGACAGCCGATGATGAAGGAACCGATTAAGGAGCCGGAGGTTGTCCCGACACCGCCGGAGAAGCTTGTACCGCCGACAATAGCAGCCGTCAGACCTTCCATTTCGTAGCCTACCGCACCATTCGGCAGACCTGCGTTTACACGCGCCATGAACAGCACGCCGGCAATCCCGACCAGAACACCGTTAATCAGGAATGCCATGTATTTGGATTTTACAACATTGATGCCGGATGCGATAGAGGCCTCCTCATTGCCGCCGATGGCATAGAAGGAACGTCCCAATCGTGTCTGGTTCATAATATACGAAATAATAATCGTCGCCAGAACAGTAAAGATAACGGGAATGGGAACAGGACCGATTTTCCCCTGCCCGACTACAGCGTATTTCCCAATCTGCAAAATATTCTGTCCGGAGGTATACAGCAGTGCCAGACCTCTCGCCGCCATCTGCGTTGCCAGTGTCACGATGAACGCAGGCAATGCGAAGTTTGCAACAAACAATGCGTTAATCATGTTGAAGATAACCGCAACACCGATGGAAACGGCAAACGCCACTGCCATAGAGCCGGTCGCCTTATACGCACTGACGGAAAGCACACCCGAAAGGGCAAGCACCGCACCCGAGGACAAGTCCAGCAGACCGGATACGATCAGCACCATTTCACCATACGCCAGAATGGTCGCTACCGCCAACTGCACTGCAATATTGGTAATATTTCTGTGGCTCAAGAAATTGGGGTTCATCACAGAAGATACGATAATCAATACCAGCAGAACAAAGAAAATAGAAAATTTCTGCATTAACTCTTTTGATTTATTATTTTTCACTTTTGATCTCCTCCTTTATTTATTCCTGAATAATGCTATGTGTCCCTGTCGCATAAACCATGATAGCCTCCTGAGAGAATTCCTCCCGCTTCAGCTCGCCTGCAATATGGCCCTGGTTCATCACATAAATTCTGTCACACATACCAATCAATTCGGGCAGCTCAGAGGAAACCATTACAACTGCTTTACCCGCCTGTGCCACTTCTGTCATCAGTTTATAAATTTCAAATTTCGCGCCAACGTCAATCCCTCTTGTGGGCTCGTCCAGAATCAGCACCTCAGGGTCACGCATCATCCATTTTGCCAGCAGCACCTTCTGCTGGTTCCCGCCGGAAAGAGACTGAATCGGCGTTTCCTGTGTCGGTGTTTTTACGCTCATTTTATCAAAATATTTTGCAACCATTGCTTCTTCTTCTTTTCTATGGGAACGCCCGCCATAGAAGAATTTTTCCAAGGCAGCAAGGCTCGCGTTTTCGCGCACGCTTCTCATGGGGATAATGCCGTAACGGCGGCGATCCTCCGAAAGCATAACCATGCCTGCCTTTGTTGCATCGGCTACCCGTTTGATTTTGATTTCCTTGCCGTGTACCGTTACCGTACCGCCGTCAATGGGGTCAAGCCCGAACAGGCAGCGCATCACTTCCGTACGCCCTGCACCGACCAGCCCTGCAAAGCCAACGATTTCGCCCTTGCCTACATGGAAGGTTACATCCTCAAACAGCTGCCCGCTCTTGAGGTCTTTTACCTCAAGCAAAGGCTCACCAATCTCAATATTCTCCTTGGGATATACGTTTTCCATACGACGGCCTACCATCAGCGCGATAACCTCGTCAATATTTGTATCCTCCGCACGCATACTCTTTACAACCGTACCGTCACGGAATACCGTAATATCATCCGCAATGCGGAATACCTCATCCATCTTATGAGAGATATAAACAATCGCACAGCCCTTTGCCTTCAAAAGCGCAATCTTCTTGAACAGCAGCTCAACCTCCTTCTGCGTAATGGAGGACGTAGGCTCGTCCATCACAACGATAGACGCATCGTTGGAGATTGCCTTCAGGATTTCCAGCATCTGAATATCGGAGGTAGTCAGCGTTTTCAGCTTATCCGTTGCCTTATAGGGCAAATGCTCCTCCTTCAGCAGCCTTTCGGTTTTTTCGCGCACCTCGCGCCATTTTACTCTGCCCATCCCGTCCACAGGCAAGCGTCCCAGAAAAATATTTTCCTCTACGGACATTTCGGGAACATAGTTCAGCTCCTGCGCAATCATGGCAATTCCGAGAGATCTTGCCATAATGGGATCTTTGATTTTTACCGATTTCTCATCCACAAAAATTTCGCCGGCATCCGGCTTATAAATCCCGTTGATAATCTTCATCAATGTAGACTTGCCCGCGCCGTTTTCACCTCATAGCGCATGTACAGTCCCTTTTCTGACTGTAAAGTCGATTTTATCCAAAGCCTTTACACCCGGAAAAGATTTTTCGATTTTTGAAACCCGAAGTTTGATGTCATCCCCCATAGGTTCCTCCCTTCCGTAATCACAGACCCAAACGTCTGCTTACTGTTTCATTTGTTCTTCCGTTCCGACCCACTTCCAAAGGCCATTCTCCGGTGCTGTTTTTTTACACCCTTTATGTAACATTCTTTTTCTGTACATATCTGAGTTTAGTATATACTCAAATGTGCCAAAGTGTCAAGATACTGTATGAAATCCTCTATTCAATTTGAATAAAAGAACTCCATTCAAATCAGAATAATTAAATGCACTTTCTATAGAAAGTGTCTTTTCGGCTTGTCTAATGTGTGACATTGTTTTAACAAAAATACACTCGTCCGCATCCGGAAAACACAGCACTGCTTCCTGTGGATTTTACGCAGATTTTACAGCTTTTCCTATTATATTTCATCCATAAAAATATTTCAACCGATAGCACCTGACAAATTTTTCCGCAAAAAAAGCGCAGGAAGCCTCCTGCGTTTTTCTTTTTCTAATGAAATTTTAATCTTTTTTAGCCGATAAATAATGCCACCATACCAAGCACCACAGATGCCGCCGCCAGCAGCTTTGCCGCCAATGCTGCATTTTTGCTCTTGCCGCAAAGCCGCACCAGAACCGCCACAACCGCTAATGCACCAAAGCCCCACGAAATCATCTGTTCCTTAATCTGATTGGTGGCATAGCTTGTCGCTGTCATCCATGCGATAAACATCCCCAGAAGCGCCATAAAGTAAAACACAATCTTCTGCGCCTTTTCTCCCTTTAAAAGAAACAGGAGCAGCAGCCCAACCACGCTGATGATGCTCATTACCATAAATAAAATCAATAATAATCCTAATGCCATAAGCCATTCCTCACTTTCTTGTTGTCTTGTTTTCTTTGATGAATTCATCATAGCATAGGATTCTAAAGAAATCGGGCAGGAAATTCTAAAGAATTCTGAAGGTAGTGCCGGCGCACCTTGAATCGAAATCACTTTTCCGAAACAGGCAGGGTAATCTCAATCTGAAATTGCTTTTCGTCCAAGGAAACCGTCACTGCTCCGCCATAGCCGGCGGTAATTCTGCGGATGCTCTCCAGTCCGATTTGGTTGCTTTCTATCTTCTGCGCCGTCTGCCGCACTGCGTTTTTCTGTAAAATCCGTAAGGTGTCCACTCCCCTGTCCATTTGCAGCAAAACAGGGTGTCCACTGTCCGCATATTTTTCCACATTAGAGGACAGATTATCGAAAATCCGCAGGATCTCCTGCATATCCCATTCTGCCCGAAAATCGGTGCAATTCTCCATAGAAATCTCGCAGGAAAAGCTGTCCTCCAAAATTTCCTCCCATTCTCCTGCAAGCTGCTCCATCAGCAGCCTGCCGTTTTCCACCGGCTCCACATTGCGCTTACTGCCCTCCAGCAGGCGGTCTGTCATGTCCTTCATCTGCGCCGCCTTCTTCCGCACCAGCGAAAAATATTCCCGTAATTCCGCATCTGTATACCCGTCCTTTCGGCTCATATAATCCGAATAGGATAAAATTGCCGTCAGCGGCGTGCGGATATCATGCGAAAGGTCGCGAATCATGCGCTCCCGTTCTGCCTGCAGTGCCGTTTCCTGCTGCCTGAGCCGCCGCTCCGTTTCCGAAAGAAAATTGATATGCTCCGCCAACTCCGTCAGCTCATTCGCCTCTCGCAGCGGAATGGTATCCTCCAAGCGGTGTGTGCGCAGGGCATCCACCCCCTGTATGATTTCCCTTAGATACGCCAGCTTCTGCCCCAGCAGGAACAGAAACAGCACCAGAAACAGAATAACCGTCGAAAGCAGACTCACACTGCGAATCCATGCTCGCAATGTCAGCCATTGTCCCTCGGAGGGCTGCAGGTTGCGCTCTGCGAAATAGGTTTCGGAAATAGAATTTGCCGTCAGATATAAAAAGCCCCAGAAAAACAGCGCAATCACTGCCGTAATCAGCAGCAGTCCCAGAATCTCGCGCGAAAGCCGCTTTGTTTTTCTTCCATTCTCATTGGTCAACATAATACCCCCGTCCCCATGCCGTCTTGATGTATTTCGGGTTTCTGGAATCATCCCCCAGCTTCTTGCGGATATTTTTGATATGCACCATAATCGCACTGTCGCCAACAGCATCCTCTCCCCAAATGCTTTGGTAAATATTTTCCAAGGAATAAATCTTCTTTTTATGCGTCACAAAAAGCTCCAAAATCCGAAACTCCGTGTAGGTCAGCGGAATCATTTCCCCCTGTCTGGAAACAGAGCGGCTCTCCGTATCCAGAATCAAATCCGCAAAGGGAATTTTCTCTGTCACCACAGGTGCTTTTACACCGCTGCTTCGCCGCAGAATCGCCTTCACGCGCATCAGCAGCTCCATATTGGAAAACGGCTTTACGATATAATCATCTGCCCCGACAGAAAAGCCCATCACCTTGTCCGATTCTGTGGAATACGCCGTCAGAAAAACAATCGGCGCATCAAAGTGCTTGCGAATTTCCGCCGCCGCAGGGAATCCCGATACCTCCGGCATATTCACATCCAGAATATATAAATCAACCTCCGCCGCCGCTTCTGCGATCGCTTCTCTGCCATCTTCCGCGGTCAGCACCGCATAGCCTTCGCCCTCCAGCAGCAGCCGCAAAATATCCCGAATTTCCTTTTCATCATCTGCAATCAAAATACAATATTTCCCGTTCTTCATGCGCTCACCTCTTTTTCTCCAGTATAGCATAAGGACGGCAAGCCTAAAAGGAAAAGCCGCCGTCCTCAAAATATTTTTATTCTTCTGTTTCTGTAGAAGCTTCTGCTTCTGTCTGCTTTTTCTGCTTTCTGCCCTTTTTCAGCTTCACAGCACCGAAAATCACAACAACCGCCGCAATGCCAGCCATGCAGACAAACAGCAGCGTCTTTTTCGCTGCGCCCTCGTAGCTGATGCAAAGCGTGCCTTCCGTACCGTCAATCTTGCAGACCACATATTTCCCACGATTCTTCGTATCTAATTCCTTCCAGTCTTCGCCGTTCTTTTGCCAAACGGAAACCTTCTCCTTATCCTCATTCAAAAGACGCAGGGTGGTTTTTTCCGTATCGGAAAGGTCTCTGTCCTCCAGAATCACATCATACACAACCGTCTTGCCCTTTGCCTGCGCAGGTGCTGCTTCCTCCGCATTCGCAAAGATATGCAGCTCCGCCTCGTCAGTATAGTCACCATCCGCCAGCGCAAGGGACATCTTGCCGCTTTCGTTCTTTTCCATGCTGGAAACAACCGTAACATAAGGCGTATATGCACATTCGATTTTGATATCGCCCTGCACGGTATCGGTTTCAAACGCCGCCCATGTGCCGAAGTTCCCCTTCTTTTCCGGAATATCCGGCAGCTTGATGTGGCTCGTTTCCATGCCGTAAGGCACCTCCTCGGTTTCCACTGTTTTGCCGTCCGCAATAAAGCTTACGGTAAAGCTGATAAAGCGCTTGGGAATTCCGCTGATTTCCTTCATGGTCTCATAGGAAATCGGCTCCGCCTTTCCTGCATAGCTGATGCCGTCCACTGCGCCCAAATCCTGCTCTGCATAATAATTACCGCGCAGGCTGTCGGTATCCTCCGCACCGCCCAGCACAACGCCCAGCTTTTCGTCCCCGTCTACGGTCGCAATGGCGCAGGAATCATATACATTTTCGCCCTTACCGGCAATGCCGCCGACATATTGCCCGCCGGTCATGCTGCCCTTGGCATAGCTGCTGCGAATCGTGCCCTCGCTGAAGCCGGCAATACCGCCGACATAATTGCCTGTTGTGCTTTCCGCCTCTGCGTAGTTTTCACAACGATATACCGTACCACTTTCCGCATAGCCGACCACGCCGCCGACGCAGTCCTTCTTGCCCGTAATCTTGCCGTCATTGATGCAGTCCTGCAAAATCACCTTCATGCGATAGGTAAAACTCAATGTTTTTGGATGTGCAATATCATCCTCCGGATCAATCGCAAGGTCAATCGACATCGCACCGGCAATGCCACCTGCGTTGCGGTCGCCCTCAACCTCGCCGTAGTTATGGCTGCCCGCAATCTTTCCCTGCTTCGTGCGGTTGATTTCCTCATCGGAAACATCAATAAAGATATCATCCAAATCCTTATCCGCGCCGTCTCGCAAATCATCTATTTCATCAAACAGCAGATTCATAATCTTCTGGAACTGGTCGCTTATGCCACGGATATCTGCCGTCAGGGTCTGCCTGCCGCTTTTCAGAGATTCACGCAGTCCCTTCAAGTCATCCGAGATATCTCCCATGGAGTCAAACAGCGCATCGCTCGATTCCTGAAAATCATCCCCCAGCTTCACGAAGGTTGCCGGATCTTCATTTGCCAGATCCGAAATAATATCACTCATATCACGCATGGAATCCGCAATATTTTCCGTTGTATCAGCAACATCATCCAATGCATCCTGCGCATTGGTAATGGTTCTTTTCAGCCTTCTCTGCACAATATCCGCCGCATCCTTCACATCATCCGGCAAATCCGCCAGAAGCCTTGCAAGCTCCTTCTGCTCCTCCAGAAGCTGCTGCTGCAATCCCATCATCTGCTGCAGGGTTGCCGTAATCTGCTGCATGATTTCCCGTACCTTTTCCTGATCGCCTGCGGCAATGGCCTCCCCGAGTGCCTTCTGCTCCTGCAAAAGCGTCTGTGCCGCCTGCGCAAGCTGCCGCTGTGTCCGCTGCATCTTCTCTACCTGCGCTTCCACATCCTCCAGACCGTCAATCTCAGGCAAATCCTTTTTCAGCGGAGAAAAGGCATCGCCTAAATCCTGCATATTCTTACCTAAGTCCTCGATTCCATCCGACAGACCATCCATCGGGTCCTCCAGCTTTCGCATGGTATCGGAAAGCAGTGCCGTCCATGTATTGATTTCGTCAATATTATCATCCGCAAAATCCTGCAGCTGATTCTTGACCTCTCTTGCGCGGTCGCTCGCCGTTTCGGAATGGTCGGACATCCCGTTCAGGTAAACCTCAACATCGTCCCCCAGACCATTGGTATCATCCAGAAGCTGATTTGCCATATCATGCAGAATATCCAGATTATCGCGTACCTCGTCCAATCTGTCCGCCGAGGTATTCAGCCAGAGATACGGCTCTGCCTGCCCGACAATCCCGCCGATATCCTTTCTCCCGTGTACCGCTGCGTTGTTGTCGCAGCCCAGAAGATAGCCGGACTGTCTGCCTGCCACACCGCCGATATTATACCCGACATGCGGATAGCCAACCTCGCCATAGTTGTCGCAGCCCTGCACCACCCCGTCACTGAAGCCGACCACACCGCCAATATCCGTATAGGTCAGATTGCTGCGCTCGGTGTTCTCCTTTGAAATTCTGTATTTTTCCAGAATTGCCGCCGCATCTGTATCAATGTCGGAAAGCTCCTGCTTCTTTTCCTCGTATTCGGTATTGACATCCGCCTCATTCCTGCATTCTGCCAGAAAGCCGTTGTTTTCGCCTGCAATGCCTCCGACAGACAGCTCACCGTGAATTTCGCCCGATGCACTGCATTCGCGCACCTCGCCTTTATTTTTACCGACAATGCCGCCGACCGTATCCTTGCCTTCCACTGTACCGTCAAAGCTGCATCCCGTAATCGTGCCGTTGTTTTCGCCGACAATACCGCCGATGCTGCTTCTGCTGCCGCCGGGCGTTACGTTCCCCTCGACCTTGAGGTTTTTCACAACGCCGCCCTCCGCAATATAGCGGAATAAGCCAAGCTGAGAGCCGTCCTGCTCCAGATTCAGCCCCGAAATCGTATGCCCGTTGCCTTCAAAGGTACCCCCGAAAATCGGGATGGGCGAAAAATTCACGCGTCCCAAATCAATATCCGCCGTCAGTACAACGGTTTTCCCTGCCGACCAGCTGTCCAAGGTACAATTTTCCGCAAAGCGGAGAAAGTCCTTTCTTGTGGAAATCGTCACCGTATTCGCCGCATAGATATCCACAGGAGCACTGCCGCAAAAAAGCACCGCCGCCGCCAGAACGGCAATTCCTTTTTTCAGTCCCTTATGCACCTTCCACCGCCTCCTTTCCGATTGGTACGTTTTCTTTCTTCTCCTCATTTTCCTTCTTTTCCTTCCTCTCCGGCTTCTTGAAGGAGGTCTTATCAATGATGAAATCACCCAACAGCAAAAGCTGCGGCAAAATCCCCATAACCAGCAGAATAGAAAGCAGCGTCCCTCTGCCTAAGCAGATACCGATACCGGAAATCGCCCCATCCGAAGAAAGGAATCCGATTGCCGTACCTGCCGCCGCAAGGATACTCCCTGAGGTGAAAATCGTCGGGAACGCCAGATTCAGCGACTGCTTCATTGCTTCAATCTTCGTCATCTTCTGACGTAGCTCCATATAACGGTTTGTGATAACAATCGCATAGTCGATATTCGCACCCATCTGAATTGAGCTGACAACCAGATAGCTCATGAAGAAAATAGGCGTGCCGCGCAGGGTCGGGTAGGTAAAGTTCATCCATACACTGCCCTGGATAACCAGAATCAGAATAAACGGAACCCCCGCCGACTGGAACGTCAGAAGCAGAACAATCATAACAAACACAATAGAAAGGATGCTGATTAGGGTATTAT
>OFMU01001293.1_pt1 | contig 15227 bp, 13 predicted proteins | sample 1541861 | NCBI WGS metagenome assembly OFMU01 (sample SAMN04209238, study PRJEB22552) | human gut metagenome | biome: gut; material: feces | host: Homo sapiens | place: USA: Oklahoma
TCGGTATTAGATGCATTAGGGGAGTAAAAGTGCACAAGTATAGATAGAACAATTGGAATATGTTACAATAAAATTACATAACTGTAAAAAATATTTTACAATTGGAAAATTTGTGCTATAATAGGCGCGAACCCTTTTTAGGGGTTATATTGTGATGCAGAAATTTATGCACGAATTTTAGAAAAATTAGATTTAGAGATATTTAGAATTAGATAATTGAAACAGATTTGCAGAAAGATAGAATAGCAGATTAAGAATAGTTTTATTGTAGATAGAGATTTATATAAATATTAATGAGGTGTAATTGATGGAACAGTATATTATTAAGGGCGGTCATCCGCTTGTGGGAGAAGTGGAAATCGGTGGTGCGAAGAATGCAGCACTTGCAATTCTTGCGGCAGCAATCATGACAGATGAAACTGTATTGATCGATAACTTACCGGATGTAAATGACATTAACGTACTGATTGACGCAATCGAGGGGATTGGAGCACAGGTACATCGTGTTGACCGTCATACAGTGAAGATTAACGGAGCCAGCATTAAGAATGTAGATATCGAGTATGATTACATTAAGAAAATCCGTGCTTCGTACTATCTTCTCGGAGCATTACTTGGAAAGTACAGACGTGCCGAAGTTGCACTTCCGGGAGGATGCAATATCGGAAGCAGACCAATCGACCAGCATCTCAAAGGATTCCGTGCACTTGGTGCAGATGTAGATATCGAACATGGCAAGATTGTTGCAGAAGCAGACCGTCTTGTTGGAAAACATATTTATTTTGACGTTGTAAGTGTTGGAGCAACCATCAATGTTATGATGGCAGCAGCTATGGCAGAAGGACTTACCATTCTGGAAAATGTTGCGAAAGAGCCGCACGTTGTAGACGTTGCAAACTTCCTGAACAGCATGGGAGCCAACATCAGAGGAGCAGGTACAGATGTGATCAAGATCCGTGGTGTACAGCGTCTCCACAGCACAGAATATTCTGTGATCCCGGATCAGATTGAAGCAGGAACATTCATGTTCGCAGCAGCAGCTACCAGGGGAGATGTAACGGTACTAAATGTTATTCCGAAGCATTTGGAAGCTACGATCGCAAAACTGGTAGAAATCGGTTGTGAAGTGGAAGAATTCGACGATGCTGTACGTGTTGTATCAAAGGGGGATCTTACAAGCACACATGTGAAGACCCTTCCGTATCCTGGATTCCCGACAGATATGCAGCCGCAGATCGGCGTGACACTGGCCTTATGTAAGGGGACAAGTATCATTACAGAGAGTATTTTTGAAAACCGTTTCAAATATCTGGATGAGCTTGCAAGAATGGGAGCCAATGTAAAGGTAGAAGGCAATTCAGCAACGATCGAAGGCGTGGCAGAATTCTCCGGAGCAAGAGTAAGTGCACCGGATCTTCGTGCAGGAGCCGCACTTTGCATCGCGGGTCTTGCAGCGGATGGAATCACAATTGTAGATGACATCGTATATATCCAGAGAGGATATGAAAGATTCGAAGAGAAACTTCGCAGCATTGGTGGAATCATCGAAAGAGTAGATTCTGAAAAAGCGATTCAGAAGTTCAAATTAAAAGTAGGCTAGATGATACATTTTCTTATATATGTCTATTGACAGTATAGGGAAAATAGAGTAAAGTCTTAGTCGTATCAAAAATAACTTAATAAAAGCAAACTTTCTCTTATTCAGAGCAGTGGAGATACAAAGGATCTGTGAAACTGCGGCAACCCCATTGTAGGAAGGTGCCAGCCTGAGCGAGTGATCGAACAATAAGAGGATTGGTTTATGAAGATATCAAACCGTCCACTTATATAAGTGGACGGTTTTTAAAACGCCATGCGTTCGGAAGAAGCTGCCGGTGGCAGGTTCTGGAGATACAGACAATCCCAAGAGAAAGAATGCGGGAACTGTTTTTTAGAAAAGAAGGAGAGAAAAGAACGTGGAAAGAAGATTATTTACGTCAGAATCAGTAACAGAGGGACATCCGGATAAAATGTGTGATCAGATTTCTGATGCCATTCTGGATGCATTGATGGCACAGGATCCAATGAGCCGTGTCGCATGCGAGACAGCAACTACAACAGGTATGGTACTTGTTATGGGTGAGATCACAACGAATGCATACGTTGATATCCAGAAGATCGTACGTGACACGATCAAAGAAATCGGATATACAAGAGGAAAATTCGGATTCGATGCAGAGACTTGCGGTGTGATCACAGCAATCGATGAACAGTCTACAGATATCGCTATGGGTGTTGATAAAGCGCTGGAAGCAAAAGAGCATACAATGTCAGAAGAAGAGATCGATGCGATCGGAGCCGGAGATCAGGGAATGATGTTTGGTTATGCTTCTGATGAGACACCGGAATATATGCCATATCCGATCGCACTGGCACACAAGCTCTCAAGAAAGCTTACAGAAGTAAGAAAGAACGGAACACTTCCGTACTTAAGACCGGATGGAAAGACACAGGTTACGGTTGAATATGATGAGAATGGTGTTCCGGCACGTCTGGATGCAGTCGTACTTTCGACACAGCATGATCCGGAAGTGACACAGGATCAGATTCATAAAGATATTAAGAAATATGTATTCGATGCAATCATTCCGGAGGGCATGGTAGATGAGGAGACAAAGTTCTTCATCAACCCGACAGGACGTTTTGTAATCGGCGGACCACACGGAGACAGTGGACTTACAGGACGTAAGATCATCGTAGATACTTACGGTGGAATGGCACGTCACGGCGGCGGGGCTTTCTCTGGAAAAGACTGTACAAAGGTTGACCGTTCTGCCGCTTATGCAGCACGTTACGTTGCCAAGAATATTGTTGCTGCAGGACTTGCTAAGAAATGTGAGATTCAGTTGTCTTATGCAATCGGTGTAGCACATCCGACATCTATCATGGTAGATACATTCGGAACAGGTGCAGTAGAAGATGATAAACTGGTAGAGATCGTTCGTGAGAATTTTGATCTCCGCCCGGCAGGAATCATTCAGATGCTTGATCTTAGAAGACCAATCTACAAACAGACAGCGGCTTACGGACATTTCGGACGTACAGATATTGATCTTCCATGGGAGAAACTGGACAAAGTAGAAGATTTGAAAAAATATTTATAGAAATTTTATAAAAGTTTATGGGTGCTTTGGTGTGAAGCACCCATTTTTCATGCTATAATTTTTTTTAGTGGAGGACAGATACATGAAGCTGAAAACGCGATTAGTTATAGCATTTTTTACGATTATCATTATACCGGTCTTTATGGCAGCCATGATGGTTTCAATGGTATGCCACTATCAGATCGGAGTGGTGGAGAAGAATTATGGGATTACAGGAACGACGATTTCTGATTTTACGAATTCCATGCAGGTACTTGCACGTGTTACGGAGAAGCCGTATCATGAACTGAAGGATATGTCAGAACAGGCATCTGAGATGGAAGATGCGACAGAACTGGATCAGTTTAATAAAAAACTGGAGAATAAGAATGCATACCTGCTGGTGAGAAAAGACGGAACAATCGTATATACGGGCAGCGATGATGATCGTGTAAAAGCGGTGATCGAACAATTGCCGGGATATGGAGATACAGATACAACATCGGAGAACGGAATTTATCTTGGCGGAGATGCAGAAGCATTGGTAAAACAGGTAGATTTCAGATATGATGACGGCAATAAGGGAAGTGCGTTCATTGTGTCAGATGTATCCAATGTAATTCCGGAGGTTGGACATTTTTTCTACGAAATCCTGATTGGAATTGTAGTGATACTGATACTTACTTCGGCAGCTCTTATTATATGGATTTACCGTGCGGTTATGGGGCCGATCGGCAAGATGCAGACAGCGGCGCAGAATATCAAGGATGGGAATCTGGATTTTGAGTTGAAACCGGAGGCTGACGATGAACTTGGAAAACTCTGCCAGAGCCTGGAAGAGATGAGAGGACGCCTGAAGGAAAGTGCCGAAGAAAAATTGAAATATGACAAAGAAAGTAAAGAACTGATAAGTAACATTTCACATGATCTGAAGACACCTGTGACAACGATCAAAGGTTATGCCGAAGGAATTATAGATGGTGTTGCAGATACACCGGAGAAGATAGACCGGTATGTTAGAACAATCTACAATAAAGCGACAGAGATGAATACGCTGATCAATGAGCTGACATTGTATTCTAAGATCGATACGAATAAGATCCCTTACAATTTTAATATCGTGTCGGCGAATGAATATTTCAACGACTGTGCGGATGACCTGTCGGTTGAACTGGCAGCACAGAATGTAGGATTTGGTTATTTTAATTATGTAGAGAAGAATGTACGGATCATTGCAGACCCGGAGCAGGTAAAACGTGTGATTCACAATATTGTCAACAATTCGTTGAAATATATGGACAAACCAAAGGGAATGATCAATCTGCGTGTCAAAGATGTAGGAGATTTTGTACAGATTGAACTGGAAGACAACGGAAAAGGAATTGCAGCAAAAGACCTGCCGAATATCTTTGACCGATTTTATCGGACCGATGCGTCGAGAAATTCGTCTACCGGAGGAAGTGGAATCGGTTTGTCTGTAGTAAAGAAGATTGTAGAAGAACATGGCGGTAAGATCTGGGCAACAAGCAGAGAAGAGACCGGAACGACAATGTATTTTGTACTAAGAAAGTATCAGGAGGTACCAGTCAATGAGTAAGATATTAATAGTAGAAGACGAAGAAGCAATTGCAGATTTGGAACGGGATTATCTGGAACTGAGCGGGTTCACTGTAGAGGTTGCAAATGACGGAGATATAGGACTTCAGAAAGCACTGAACGAAGATTATGATCTTCTGATCCTGGATCTGATGCTGCCGGGAACAGACGGATTCGATATCTGCCGTCAGGTGCGTGATGTGAAGAATACACCGATCGTGATGGTATCTGCGAAGAAAGATGATATCGATAAGATCAGGGGACTGGGGCTCGGTGCGGATGATTATATGACAAAGCCGTTTAGTCCAAGTGAACTGGTGGCGAGAGTAAAAGCGCATCTGGCAAGATATGACCGTCTGACCGGAAGTGCGGCAGAGAAGAATAAAGTGATCGAGATCAGAGGACTGAAGATTGATACAACTGCAAGACGTGTGTGGGTGAACGGAGAAGAACGTACATTTACGACAAAAGAGTTCGACCTGCTGACATTCCTTGCGAGCCATCCGAACCACGTATATTCGAAAGAAGAGTTATTCCGGGAGATCTGGGATATGGAGTCCATCGGGGATATCGCAACGGTAACGGTGCATATCAAGAAAATCCGTGAGAAAGTAGAAGTAGATACATCCAACCCGCAGTATATCGAGACGATATGGGGTGTTGGGTATCGGTTTAAGGTGTAAGTAAAAATGTAGCAAAATATTTTGAGATGCAAAAATATCCCCGGAGGTCTGGTACACCTCCGAGGGGTTTTTATTCAATGGAGGATATGATATGATAATGTAAATAAATAAGAAACACGAGGAACGACATATATGATCACAAGTACATCCAATGCCAGAATCAAACGTCTGGTGAATTTAAAGAAGAAGAGAAAATTAAGAGACGAAGAAAGCGTCTTCCTGGTAGAAGGAATCCGTATGTTCAGGGAAGTGCCGCTCGACAAGTTAAAAGAAGTCTATGTATCCGAATCCTTTTACAAAAAAGAAAAAGATACCGTAAAAGAAGTCCTGAAAGACTCTAAAGTAAGAGTAGAAGAACTGACAGATACTGTATTCGCCCATGCATCAGATACTAAGACCCCTCAGGGAATCCTGTGCGTGGTGGAACAGATGAACCATGAAATCAATGAACTGACTTCGGCAAAATGCCCGCTGATCATGGTATTAGACCATCTGCAGGATCCGGGCAATCTTGGAACCATCCTGCGTACAGCAGAAGGAGCCGGCGTGACCGGCATCCTCATGGACAGAGAATGCGTCGATGTCTATAATCCGAAGACAATCCGCTCAACGATGGGATCGATATACCGCATGCCGTTCGTATATGTGGAAGATCTTGGCAAAGGAATACAGGATTTAAAAGACAAAGGTATCACCACTTATGCTGCACATCTGGAAGGAACGAATTCCTATGATGAGGAAGACCTGACGAATCCATGTGCATTCCTGATTGGGAACGAGGGGAATGGCCTGAGACGCGAGATCGCAGACATGGCAGACTGCTATGTCAAGATCCCGATGCTTGGACAGGTAGAGTCATTGAATGCGGCAATCGCTTCTTCGGTGTTGATGTTCGAAGCCGCAAGACAGAGAAGGAAAGTGTAATTAAATGAGATACAATCCACTCATTTTACAGAAGAAAATTGCTTTCTTTATCAGAGTATAGTAATATAGTGAACAAGAAATAATATATACGGAAAAGAGGGGACGGCTTATGAGAGTGATCTATTGGCTGGCAATATTCATTGTACTGTTGATCATTGAAATCGCGACAATGGGACTTACTACGATCTGGTTCGCAGGAGGAGCACTGCTCGCATTCTGTGCAGGACTTGTCGGTTTTGGGCTGGGAGTGCAGATAGGAGTATTTGTTATAGTTTCCATTCTGCTTCTGACAAGACCGATCGCGGTGAAGTTCTTCAATCAGGAGAGACAGAAGACGAACGCAGAGAGTCTGATCGGACAGCATGCACTGGTGACAGAAGATATTGATACGATAAAGGCAAAAGGGCAGGTAGAGATCTGCGGTCAGATATGGTCGGCTAAGACGGATGAGCCGGACGGAAAGATTCTAAAGAACACAGTTGTTGTAGTAAATGGTATTCAGGGCGTGAAACTGATTGTGCATGCCAGAGAGGAGTAGAGTATGATTTTTGGATTGATTTTATTAGTGATTATTATCTGCGTGGTGATTTCCTGTGTAAAGGTAGTCAGACAGGCGCAGGCATTGGTTATTGAAAGACTGGGGGCATATCAGGCAACATGGGGAACCGGACTTCATTTTAAGATCCCGATCCTTGACCGCGTGGCAAGAAGAGTGGATCTGAAAGAGCAGGTAGTAGATTTTGCACCGCAGCCGGTTATCACAAAAGATAACGTAACGATGAGAATTGATACCGTTGTATTTTATCAGATCACGGATCCGAAAATGTTCTGCTATGGTGTGGCAAATCCGATCATGGCGATTGAGAACCTGACAGCTACCACACTTCGTAACATCATCGGAGATCTGGAATTAGATCAGACACTGACATCCAGAGAGACGATCAATACGAAGATGAGAGCGTCTCTTGATGTGGCGACAGACCCTTGGGGAATCAAGGTAAATCGTGTAGAACTTAAGAACATCATTCCGCCGGCAGCTATCCAGGATGCAATGGAGAAGCAGATGAAAGCAGAGCGTGAACGCCGTGAAGCCATCTTACGTGCCGAAGGTGAGAAGAAGTCTACAATTCTTGTGGCAGAAGGTCACAAAGAGTCTGCAATTCTGGACGCCGAAGCTGAGAAGCAGGCGGCTATCCTGAAAGCAGAAGCACAGAAAGAAGCCACGATCCGTGAGGCTGAAGGTAAGGCAGAAGCCATCATGAAAGTACAGCAGGCAAATGCCGATGGAATTCGTTTCCTGAAAGAAGCAGGAGCCGATGAGGCTGTTCTTACCATGAAAAGTCTGGAAGCATTTGCAAAAGCTGCTGATGGAAAAGCAACGAAGATCATCATCCCGTCAGAGATCCAGAGCATTGCAGGTCTGGTAAAATCTGTTACAGAGATTGGCGCAGATGATAAAAAAGAAGAAAAGTAGACAAAAGACATAAGATAAAAGTCAAAGAATAAAAGCGAGGTACAAAACAATGGATTTAAAAGGCAGAAATTTCCTGACGCTGAAAGATTTCACACCGGAAGAGATCACATATCTGCTTGATCTTTCCGCAGAATTAAAAGAAAAAAAGAAAAAAGGAATTCCGGTTGATAAATACAGAGGAATGAATGTGGCATTGATCTTTGAAAAGACCAGTACCAGAACCCGCTGTTCTTTCGAAGTAGCTGCTCACGATATGGGTATGGGAACGACTTACCTTGATCCTTCAGGTTCACAGATCGGGAAGAAAGAAAGTATCGAAGATACAGCAAGAGTTCTCGGAAGAATGTTTGATGGAATCGAGTATCGTGGATTTGGACAGGAGATTGTGGAGGAACTGGCCAAATATGCAGGTGTTCCGGTATGGAACGGACTGACGAATGAGTATCATCCGACACAGATGCTGGCGGATATGCTGACGATCCGTGAACATTTCGGACATCTGAAAGGTATCAAACTGGTATACATGGGTGATGCAAGATACAATATGGGCAATTCCCTGATGATCGCATGTGCCAAATTAGGTATGCATTTTGTGGCATGTACGTCTAAGAACTATTTCCCGAATAAGGAACTGGTAGAGACTTGCAAAGGATATGCAAAAGAGACAGGAGCAACCATCACACTGACAGAAGATATCGAAAGCGGAACCAAAGATGCAGACGTTATCTGTACGGATGTATGGGTATCCATGGGTGAGCCGGACGAAGTATGGGAAGAACGTATCCGCGAACTGTCCCCATACAAGGTGACAAAGAAAGTAATGGAAAATGCAGGAGAACAGGCAATCTTCTTACACTGTCTGCCGGCATTCCACGATCTGAAGACAAAGATCGGTAAACAGATCCATGACAAATTCGGTCTGGACGATATGGAAGTTACAGATGAAGTATTTGAGTCTCCACAGTCAAAAGTATTTGACGAGGCAGAGAACCGTATGCATACGATCAAGGCTGTCATGGTGGCAACACTTGGTGAAAGAGAGTAGGCAAGAGCAGACAGATTATGAAATCAGAAATATTACGTTTGTTAAAAGAAAGCGATACATATATTTCCGGACAGCAGTTGTGCGAACAGTTTCAGGTATCCAGAACGGCCATCTGGAAAGTGATCGACCAGCTTAAAAAAGAAGGTTATGAGATAGAGGCGGTGCGCAACAAAGGCTACCGCCTTATCGACAGTCCGGATGTTATGTCAAAAGCAGAGATTGAAAGTCTTGTAGACACAAAATGGGCAGGAAAAAATGTCGTATATTACGATGAAATTGACTCGACCAATAACCGCGCCAAAGAAGCCGGAGATAACGGGGCTGCTCACGGTACTTTATTCGTGGCAGATATGCAGGTGGCAGGAAAAGGCCGCAGAGGCCGTGTCTGGAAATCACCGTCCGGAAGCAGTATCTATATGACGATCCTGTTGTATCCGGATATTCCGCCGGTAAAGGCACCACAGCTTACGTTACTTATGGCGATCGCTGTGGCAGAAGGTATCCAGGAAGTGACCGGACTTGAGACGAAGATCAAGTGGCCGAATGATATTGTGGTGAACGGCCGGAAGATCTGCGGTATTCTGACGGAAATGAGTACGGAGATCGACTATATCAATCATGTCGTGATCGGTGCCGGAATCAATGTGAATCAGGATACATTTTCGGATGATATTAAGGCAACGGCTTCCTCACTTAAGCTGGAACTCGGAAAGAGCGTAAAGCGTTCCGAACTGATCGCAGCAGTGATGAAGAGCTTTGAAAAATGCTATGAGATCTTCATTAAGACGGAAGATCTGTCGGGCTTACAGGAACTTTATAATTCCATGCTGGTGAACCGGGATCAGGAGGTCAAGGTCCTGGAACCAGGAAATGAATATAAAGCGCACGCCATCGGCATCAATCAGACTGGAGAACTGATTGTAAGAACGCCGGATGGGAAAGAAAAAGAAATCTATGCCGGAGAGGTATCAGTTAGAGGTGTTTATGGGTATGTATGATGAAAAAGTGGTGCTTTGCGGCGCCAATTCATATGAAGAAAAATATTATCTGAATCCGGATTTTGAACAGCTCCCGGATGATGTAAAGAATGAACTGAAGATCATGTGCGTATTGTATGTGCATGATGTAGGAGGAATCCTGACGCTGGTATTCGAAGAGAACGGGGAATTATGCTTTGAAGTAACCTCCGATGATTTTGACCCGATGTTCGATGACATCGGAAGCCAGCTTAAGATCAAGCAGCTGCAGAGAGACAAGCAGGATCTTCTGCAGGCATTGCAGTTATATTATAAAGTATTCTTCCTGGGTGAAGAGATAAACAGCGAAGAGTAACTATAAGGAAACAGACAAAACAGGAGGAGAAAGATGCTTCTTGTAATCGATGTAGGAAATACGAACATTACACTCGGAGTGTTTAACAAAGACGAATTATTTGGCACATTCCGTATGAAGACAAAGCAGCCGAGAACATCGGATGAATATGGAATTACTTTACAGGAACTGGTGGAAAGACACGGGATCGAAAGCTCGAAGATCAATGCAGTGATCCTTGCATCCGTAGTGCCGGATGTGATGCATTCACTCGGCAGTGCGATCATCAAATATTTCGGCGTAAAGCCGGTGGTTGTATCTGCAGGAATTAAGACGGGAATCCGTATCGTCACGGAGAACCCGAGACAGGTCGGCCCGGACCGTATCGTAGATGCAGTCGGTGCTTACACCTTATATGGTGGACCGGCGATCGTGGTAGACTTCGGAACGGCAACGACATTTGATGTGATCGGCCCGGACGGAACATTTGAGGCGGGCGTGATCGCACCGGGAATCCGCACTTCGGCACAGTCTCTCTGGGGAGAGGCAGATATGCTTCCGGCAATCGAGATCCGCAAGCCGAATTCCATTCTCGCAAAAGAGACGATCACGGCAATGCAGGCAGGCCTTGTATATGGTCAGATCGGTCAGACTGAATATATCATTAAGCGTATGAAGGAAGAGTCCGGCTACCCGGATGCAAAGGTTATTGCAACCGGCGGACTTGGCAAGATGATTGCGAATGAAACAGACATGATCGATGTGTATGATTCACAGCTTACGTTAAAAGGACTTCGGTTCATTTACGAAAAGAATAAAAAAAGTAAATAATCTACGGTGTTGATAATGTAGACTTTCAGAGAAATGTGCAGCACTATATATCAAGATGGTTCCGCCAGTGTAAGAGTAGGGCTATCTTAGCTGATATATAGTGCTGTGTGTTTCTTACAGGAAATGAAGTATAATTGTGAAAAGAATGATAAGTATTCTGGAATAATCGAAAATAGAAGATGTTTGTAAATTGTTCAGGGATAACCAGGATAGAAGATAATAGTAATTAAAATTAATTAACAGGAGTAGAAAGATGAAAATCGGGAATGTTAATCTGGCAAATCCATATATTCTCGCGCCGATGGCGGGAGTAACGGATCTGCCGTTCAGATTGCTCTGTAAAGAGCAGGGAGCCGGACTTTTGTGCATGGAGATGATCAGCGCGAAAGCCCTGCAGTATAAAAATAAGAATACTAAAGCATTACTTGCAATCCATCCGGAAGAGTATCCGGTGTCGTTACAGCTCTTTGGTTCCGATCCAAAGATCATGAGCGAGATGGCGAAAATGATCGAAGAGCTGCCGTTCCAGATCCTGGACATCAATATGGGATGTCCGGTTCCGAAGGTAGTACGGAACGGCGAAGGTTCTGCACTTATGAAGAATCCGAAGCTGGTACATGAGATCGTATCGGCAGTGTCGAAAGCAATCGAAAAGCCGGTAACGGTGAAGATCCGGAAAGGATTTGACGATGATCATATCAATGCTGTAGAGATCGCAAAGATCATTGAAGATGCAGGCGGTGCGGCAGTTGCCGTGCACGGACGGACAAGGGAACAGTATTATTCCGGTAAAGCAGACTGGGATATCATCCGTCAGGTCAAAGAAGCCGTATCCATTCCGGTGATAGGAAATGGTGATGTGATTTCAGGAGAAAATGCACTTCAGATGAGAAGAGAAACCGGCTGTGACGGCGTGATGATCGGAAGAGGTGCACAGGGCAATCCATGGATCTTCCATGAACTTCAGGAATATGAAAGAACCGGTGTTGTTCCTCCGAGACCAACTCCGGAGAAAATCAAAGAGACAATGCTCAGACATGCAAGACTACAGATTGAATTCAAGGGAGACTTTATCGGGATCAGGGAAATGCGTAAGCATGTTGCCTGGTACACAAAGGGAATGAAAGGTTCTGCAAAACTCAGGGATGCGATCAACCAGGTGGAATCTTATGAAGAGTTGGTGGAACTTCTGGACAAGGCGATTGTATAAACAGAGAATCTGAATAATAGATACCGTCGGAAAATGAAAAGAACAGGCGTAAAATAGGGATATACAAGAGACAAAAACATTGACATAAAACACGCATTTATGTATAATAATGAAATTGTGAAAGTATCTTTATTCTATGACAGATTAAATATTCAGATAGATGATTCAGGCATAAAAATGTCAGAGTAATATGGAACAGAAAAAGGAGCAGGAGACAGATGGAAGCAAAGAAAAAATTACTTACTTATGCTGGTTTAAAAGCACTGGAAGACGAACTTGAAAACCTCAAGGTTGTAAAACGTAGAGAGATTGCACAGAAGATCAAAGAAGCAAGAGAACAGGGAGACTTATCAGAGAACGCTGAGTACGATGCAGCAAAAGACGAGCAGAGAGACATTGAAGCACGTATCGAAGAACTGGAAGCAATTCTTAAGAATGCAGAAGTTGTAGTAGAAGATGAAGTTGATTTCGATAAGATCAACATCGGATGTACTGTAAAAGTATTCGACATCACATTTGACGAAGAGATGGAATTCAAACTGGTCGGTTCTACAGAGGCGAACAGTCTGGAAGGAAAGATCTCTAACGAATCACCAGTTGGTCAGGCTCTGATGGGCAAACAGATCGGAGATGTCGTAACAGTAGAGACACAGGCTGGAGTAATGGAGTACAAGGTACTGGACATCAGCCGTTCATTATAAGAGACAGGCAGATACCCGTCGAAGAATAACCAGGACACAAGACTCAGGCCTCTCTTACACGGGAGGTCTGAATTCAGATAAGGAAGGAGAATAAAAAAGTGGCTAAGCAGCAGAACAATGGACAGGAACAGGACGTGAACCAGTTAAGAAAGGTTCGCCGTGATAAATTAGCAGAACTGCAGCAGAATGGAAAAGATCCGTTCAAGATCACAAAATTCGATCAGACACATCACTCACTGGAAGTGAAGAGTCTGTATGAAGCACATGAGGCAGAACTTTTAAAAGATCATCATACACCAGATGTAGAAGGTATGGATGAAGAGCAGGCAAAAGAGGTTCTGAAGAAAGATTATGAAGAGAGAAGAAGCATCATGGATGCCAATCCAATCCACGTAGCAATCGCAGGACGTATGATGTTCAAGAGAGTTATGGGTAAAGCTTCTTTCTGTAACATTCAGGATCTTCAGGGAAGCATCCAGGTATATGTTGCAAGAGATGCGATCGGAACAGAATCTTATGCAGATTTCAAACGTTCTGACATCGGTGATATTTTCGGATTAGAAGGATTTGCATTCAGAACAAGAACCGGAGAGATCTCTATCCATGCAGAGAAGATGACACTTCTTTCCAAGAGCTTACAGATCCTTCCGGAGAAGTTCCACGGATTAACAGATACAGATACACGTTACCGTCAGAGATATGTAGACCTGATCATGAATCCAGAGTCAAAAGAGACATTTATCAAACGTTCTCAGATCCTCAAAGAGATCCGTAACTTCTTAGACGGACGTGGATTCATGGAAGTAGAGACTCCAATGCTGGTAAGCAACGCAGGTGGAGCAGCTGCAAGACCATTTGAGACACATTACAATGCTCTGAACGAAGATGTAAAACTTCGTATTTCTCTGGAATTATATCTGAAGAGACTGATCGTCGGAGGACTTGAGCGAGTATACGAGATCGGACGAGTATTTCGTAACGAAGGTGTAGACACACGTCACAACCCGGAATTTACACTGATGGAATTATACCAGGCATATACAGACTATGAAGGAATGATGGAACTGACAGAGAGCATGTTCCGTTACCTTGCAGAAAAGGTATGTGGAAGTGCAATGATCAGCTACAACGGAACAGTCATCGATATGGCAAAACCATTCGAAAGAATTTCCATGATTGATGCTGTTAAGAAATACGCAGGTGTTGACTTCTCAGAAGTTAAGACAGACGAAGAAGCAAAAGCATTAGCAGACAAGCATCACGTAGAATACGAAGAGCGCCACAAGAAGGGTGATATCCTGAACCTGTTCTTTGATGAGTTCTGTGAAGAGAAGATGATCCAGCCTACATTCGTAACAGATCATCCGATCGAGATCTCACCACTGACAAAGAAGAATCCGGAAGATCCGAACTATGTAGAGCGTTTTGAGTTGTATGTATACGGACGTGAGATGTGTAATGCATACTCAGAGTTAAATGACCCGATTGATCAGAGAGAACGTTTTGCAGCACAGGAAGAAGCATTTGCAGCCGGTGATGAAGAGGCAAACCACACAGATGAAGATTTCCTGAATGCACTGGAAATCGGTATGCCGCCAACAGGTGGAATCGGATACGGAATCGACAGACTGGTAATGTTGCTGACAGATGCACAGGCTATTCGTGATGTATTATTATTCCCGACAATGAAGTCACTGGATGCTGATAAGAAGACTGCTAAGGCTGAAACTAAAGCGGTAGAAACTGCACCAGAGAAAGAAGAAGTTATTGATTTCTCTAAAGTAAAGGTTGAGCCTTTGTTTGAAGAATTTGTTGATTTTGATACATTTAGTAAGTCAGATTTTAGAGCGGTTAAGGTTAAAGAATGTATTGCAGTACCTAAATCAAAGAAGCTGTTACAGTTCACTCTTGATGATGGAACAGGCACAGATCGTACGATTTTAAGCGGTATTCACGCATTTTATGAGCCAGAAGAACTAGTTGGAAAGACACTTATTGCAATCACAAATCTTCCACCGAGAGCAATGATGGGAATTGAATCTTGCGGTATGCTGTTGTCAGCAATCCATGAGGAAGAGGGAGAAGAAAAACTTCATCTTTTGATGGTGGATAATCATATTCCAGCGGGCGCAAAATTATATTAATCCCTCTATATAGCGAGCAGAAAAAACGTGTACTGCAACAAATTTGTAAGTTGATATGAAGAGACATGAAGTTGAAAAGTAGATAAATTTTGAATATCGTAAAATAACATAAAAAGGAACTTTCTTTTGGAGAAATGGTATGCTACCCTCATATAGGACAATGAAATATAAAAGTCCTATATGGGG
>OFMU01001306.1_pt1 | contig 15135 bp, 10 predicted proteins | sample 1541861 | NCBI WGS metagenome assembly OFMU01 (sample SAMN04209238, study PRJEB22552) | human gut metagenome | biome: gut; material: feces | host: Homo sapiens | place: USA: Oklahoma
GAGGCGAAAGCACTCCGTAAGCTCCGTCACCCAAGCAGAAGCAGAAAACTGAGGGATTATCTGGATTAATGATGGAATTATCGAAAAGATTACAGGCGGTCGCAGATCTTGTGACCGCCCATTATAAATTAGCGGACATTGGAACGGATCATGCATATATTCCGATTTATCTGACACAGCAGAAGAAGATTACAGAAGCAGTTGCACTTGATGTCAATGAAGGACCACTGCAGCGAGCAGAGGAACATATCCGCGAGAATGGACTTGAAGCAGAGATAGAGACGAGACTTTCCAATGGATTTCAGGCATTACAGCCGGGAGAAGTCCAGTCTGCGGTCATCGCAGGAATGGGCGGCGGACTTGTGATCCGGATCCTGACAGAAGGAGAGGAAGTGGTGCGAAAGCTCGAGGAGTGTATCCTTCAGCCACAGTCAGAGATTGAGAAAGTGCGGGCATTTCTTCTTGAGAAGGGATATGAATTTCTGGAAGAAGACATGGTCTGTGAAGATGGAAAATATTATCCTATGATGAAGGTAAGACCACCGGTAGCTGATACAGCAGGCGAAGATACAGAAGTAAAGTGCTGGGATACGGTTCAGTTAAAATATGGAAAGCTTTTGCTGGAGAAACAACATCCGGTACTCAGAGAGTATCTGGAAAGAGAGATACGCATTTATCAAAGTATTTTAGAAGGATTGAAAGCGAAAGATTCTGACCGGATCCGTCAGAGAAAAGAAGAATTGGAACAGGAACTTGTAGAAGCAGAGAAAGGGATGAAATATTATGCAGTGTAAAGAGATTATACAGGTAATAGAGGCAACATTCCCGCGAACAGCAGCTTTGGGATTTGACAATGTAGGACTGCTTGCAGGACGTTCAGAGAAAGAGGTGTCCAGAATTTATCTGGCACTGGATGCAACAGATGTTGTGATCGACCGTGCAATCAAGGAAGGCGCGGACATGCTGATCACACATCACCCGCTTTTATTCTCAGCAGTAAAGAAAGTGACGGATGAAGATTTTATTACAAGAAGAATTGTGAAGCTGATCCAGAATGACATTTCCTATTATGCAATGCATACGAATTATGATGTGCTTGGTATGGCAGAACTGTCCGGAAAGATCATGGATCTTCAGAATGGGGAAGTGTTAGATGTTACCTATACAGATGAAGAAGGGAATCTGGAAGGAATCGGAAGAATCGGTAATCTGGAGAAAGATATGACATTGGAAGAGTGCTGTGTCTACGTGAAACACAGACTTGAACTTGGAAGTCTGAAAGTATTTGGAGATATGCAGAAGAAGGTACATCGTCTTGCAATTTCTCCGGGATCAGGAAAGAGCTCGATTGCAGTTGCTCTCGAGAAGGGGGCAGATGTTCTTGTAACAGGAGATATCGGTCATCATGATGGAATTGATGCAGTAGAGCAGGGGCTTGCAGTAATTGATGCAGGACATTATGGCACAGAATATATTTTTATTGAAGATATGAAGCAGTTCTTCGAGAAGAAGCTTCCGGTGCTGGATGTACTTACAGATCCAATCGAGCATCCGTTCCAGATCATATAATCAGAAGTGAACGCATAATAATGTTCAGCAGGGCAGTTGTGAACGGGAAGCAGTTTACAAAGACAGTGGAGGTGGCTGAGAGTTGGAAAGTCAGAAATGTAAGGTTACGATAAGCGGAAAAGAGTATCTTTATGAGAAGGGGACGTCTTATCAGGAGATCGCGAAGGATTTTCAGAAAGAGTATAAACATCAGATCGCACTTGTGATGCTGGATGGACATCGTCTGCAAGAACTTAGAAAACAGGTTTCCGGAGACTGTACGCTGCGATTTATTACAACACAGGATACGGCGGGGTATGACACGTATCGGAGAAGTGTCTGCTTTCTTTTTATTAAGGCAGTACACGATGTGATTGGCCATGAGCGTCCGCAACAGGTGCGTGTACGGATTCATTTTTCGTTAGGTGCAGGATTTTACTGTACGGTGGAAGGAATCGATCATGTGGGAATGGAATTCCAATGGAAAGTTGAAGAACGCATGTATGAACTTGTACAGCAGAGACTTCCGATCACAAAAGAGTTGATTCATACAGAAGAGGCAGTGGAATTATTCCATCGATATGGAATGTTTGATAAAGAACGCCTGTTTCGGTATCGGAGAAGTTCCCACGTGAACCTGTATGCCATGAATGAATTCCGTGACTATTATTATGGTTATATGATGCCGGATACAGGAGATTTGAAGTATTTTGCATTGTATCTGTATCAGGGCGGAATCGTACTTCAGATGCCGCTGAAAGACGAACCGGAGAAAGTGCCTTTATTTGTGCCAAAGGATAAGCTGTTTCGTGTACTCAGTGAGTCTGTGAGATGGGGAGACCAGCAGGGGATTGATACCGTCGGTGCGCTCAATGACATGATCACGCAGGATGATATGCGAGAGATTGTTCTTGTCCAGGAGGCATTCCAGGAGCGCAAGATCGGAGAGATCGCAAAGCAGATCGCAGATCGTCCGGGGGTAAAGTTTGTTCTGATCGCAGGACCTTCTTCTTCCGGTAAGACAACATTTTCACATCGCTTATCCATTCAGCTCAGAGTGAACGGGCTTCATCCACATCCGATTTCTGTAGATAATTATTTCGTGGATCGGGAGAAAACACCGAAAGACGAGGATGGAAATTATAACTTCGAATGCATTGAAGCAATCGATGTGGAAAAGTTCAATGAGGACATGAGCAATCTGCTGGCAGGCGAGGAAGTCTATCTTCCGGTTTTTGACTTTAAGAGCGGTAAACGGAATTTTGAAACAAAGCCAAAGAAACTCGGTGAAAATGATATCCTTGTAATCGAAGGAATCCATTGCCTGAATCCGAAGCTGACAGAACAGTTATGTGATGACCGGAAATTCAGGATCTATATCAGTGCATTAACACAGCTGAATATTGATGAGCATAACCGGATTCCGTCTACAGACGGACGTTTGATCCGAAGACTTGTCAGGGATGCAAGAACAAGAGGGGCATCGGCGACGAAGACCATCTCAATGTGGCCGTCAGTGAGAAGAGGAGAAGAGAAGAATATTTTCCCATATCAGGAATATGCAGATGTGATGTTTAACTCTTCCCTGATCTATGAACTGGCAGTGTTGAAACAGTATGTGGAGCCGTTGCTTCTTGGCGTAAGCAAAGACTCTCCGGAATATGTTGAAGCAAAGCGGTTGTTGAAATTCCTGGATTATTTCGTAGGAATCGGAAATGACAATGTGCCAACGAATTCACTTTTGAGAGAATTTATTGGCGGTGGATGTTTCCATGTCTAATGCAATAGAAAGATAGAAGAAAGAGGATACATAGAAAACTTGTATGTGACAAGAATTTCTATGTATCCTCTTTGCATTAAGATACCTCTTTGTTGATCATATCCTGCAATAAGCAGAAATATACAATATCTAATCCTAAAATCGAGAGAACCAGGTAGAGAATAGAAGAATTCCCCTGTATTCCTCTGATGCGGTCACAGCGTTCTCCCATCTTATAAGCCCAGTAAATACCATAGATTCCACAGGTGATCAAAGAAAATAGGAATACCATGCCTCCGCTTGTTGCCTGTGGCTCTCCGGCCAGCTGATTCACCTCATCATTCAGCTTGATCATCCAGTAGATACTGTAGATGCCGCAGGTGAGAAAAGAAAAAACAATTGCAAGTACAAGATTACGTGGCATAATGCCTGCAGTTGCCCCGTTCCGGTAATAATTGTTCTGATTATAGTTGTTCTGGTATGCATTCTGGTAATATGCATTCTGCTGGAACTGGCTTTCCTGCTGCGTTTGATTCTCCTGTGTATGAGCATTATCATTAGGAGTGGGAAGCGGAGCACCACATTCCTGACAGAAAGAAGCACTGTCTTCGCAGAGTGAATTACATTTTGGACAGATTTTCATAGAAGATTCTCCTTTGCATGAATTAGTTCGAAAAATGTCAGAAGTTGACAAGATCCTTCTGAAAAGTATCGTAGCATAAAAAGATACAAGTTACAAGAAATGTAGCCAAGTTTTAGGATATCTTAAGATATTCGATAGAAATAAACCCGGAAGATGCATAATATTCTTCCTTTTTCTTTCAAAAAGTTTGTGGTAGAATAGTAATGTTTCTGAAAACAAAACATGAGGAGATGAAAGTATGCCAGTATTTGACTTTAACAGTGCACCGGAAGACAAGAAAGAAGTTCAGTGTACTTATACAACATTTTGTTCCAACGAAGACCATGCGACACCGGAGTGTCCGATTCTTGTTCTGGATAATCAGAACCGGAAGTGGAATCATCATTCCTGCGGTGTGTTTACCAATCAGAATAAGCAGACCGCATTTGAGTTTGATGAAAAGGACGGAACGTGCAGTGCAGATATCCTGAAAGTGGATGCACGTTTTGTCAGCCTTTTAAAATGGCTTGGAGAAAATCACATTAATGTACGTCTTTCCGGAGAAAATAAGCCGAATGGTTATGCCGTTTACAGAATCCGTGAGATCGCATTTGGAGGCGGAACAAAATTATCTGCTGAGGACGGCTTCCTTCAGTTTATGATCGAGCGGCTGTTTGCAAGTGATGCGCCAAAAGAAGAGATCAATGATGACGAGCAGGAAGAGTCCGGAGATGACATGAAGCTTACAAGTATTCAGAGTATTACAGACTTTATGACATGCGCAGGACGTACACTTCCGGATAACATTCGTCTGTGGGCAAGAAGAAATCTTGCAGTTGCACGTTCTCACGAGGTCTCTCAGGAAGAGCGCCGTCACGCACAGAGAGCACTTTCTATCATGATGAATATTCAGTGGAAGAGCAATTACTTTGAAGCAATCGATCCGGATGAAGCGAGAAGAATTCTGGATGAAGAGCTGTATGGAATGGAGAAAGTAAAGCAGAGAATCATAGAGACGATCATTCAGATCAACCGTACACACACACTTCCGGCGTACGGACTTCTGCTTGTCGGACCGGCCGGAACAGGTAAATCCCAGATTGCTTATGCCGTTGCAAGAATCCTTAAACTTCCTTGGACAACACTGGATATGAGTTCCATTAACGATCCGGAACAGCTGACAGGAAGTTCAAGAATCTATTCGAACGCAAAGCCAGGTATTATCATGGAAGCATTCTCCATGGCAGGGGAATCCAATCTGGTATTCATTATTAATGAGCTGGATAAGGCGGCATCCGGAAAGGGAAACGGAAACCCGGCAGATGTTTTACTTACACTGCTGGACAACCTTGGATTTACAGACAATTACATGGAGTGTATGATCCCTACCGTTGGTGTATATCCAATCGCTACAGCGAATGACAAGGATCAGATCAGTGCACCGCTCATGTCCCGTTTCGCTGTCATTGATATCCCGGATTATACACCAGAAGAGAAGAAAGTAATCTTCTCCAAATTCGCACTTCCGAAGGTGCTGAAACGCATGAGCCTGAAGGCAGAAGAGTGCATTATGACAGATGAGGCACTCAATGAAGTGATTGAACTGTACTCCAATACATCAGGAATCCGAGATCTGGAACAGGCAGCAGAACACATCGCAGCAAATGCACTGTATCAGATTGAGGTGAACCATGTGGAGAAAGTTGAATTTGATGCAGAGATGGTAAGAGAACTGCTTGGATAAAGTTGGGATTTGCCCTGAAAAAAATGAGCTCTGGAAAGTTTTGGCTTTCCAAAGCTCATTTTTTGAATTCCTACTGTCTATAGTACTGCAGGAACTCCCCGATTTTACCAACCGCCTCTTTCAGTACTTCAATACGCGGCAGATAAACAACGCGGAAATGATCCGGCTGATGCCAGTTGAATCCGCTTCCCTGAACAATCAGGATCTTCTTTTCACGAAGCAGATCAAGAGCAAATTTCTCATCATTCACAATATTGAACTTCTTCGTATCAATCTTCGGGAACATATAAAATGCAGCCTGCGGTTTTACTGCGCTGATTCCCGGAATATCCGTCAGAGCATTGTAAACATATTCACGCTGCTCGTAAATACGTCCACCCGGAACAATATAATCATTTACACTCTGATGTCCGCCGAGAGCTGTCTGCACAATCGACTGTGCCGGAACGTTAGAGCAAAGACGCATGTTGGAAAGCATCTTGATTCCTTCGATATAGTCTCTTGCAATATTTTTATTTCCACTTAAGATCATCCATCCGATACGGAATCCGGCGATCATATGGGACTTGGACAGTCCACTGAATGTCACGCAGAACAGATCCGGTGCGAGAGAAGCAATAGAAACATGCTCTTTTCCATCCATAACAAGGCGGTCATAAATTTCATCAGAGAAAATGATCAGCTGGTGCTCTCTTGCGAGATCTACAATCTGCTGCAGTACTTCCTTCGGATAAAGAGCACCGGTCGGATTGTTTGGATTGATGATAACAATCGCTTTTGTACGCTCGTTGATCTTCTTACGCATATCCTCGATATCCGGATACCAGTCAGACTGCTCATCACAGATATAATGCACAGGCTTTCCACCGGCAAGTGTAGCACAAGCTGTCCAGAGCGGATAATCCGGAGACGGGATAAGAATCTCATCTCCTGTATCCAAAAGAGCAGACATGGTAAGATTGATCAGCTCACTGACACCATTTCCTGTGTAAATATCGTTCATCGTTACATTCGGCAGGTGCTTTAACTGGGCATACTGCATGATCGCTTTTCGCGCAGAGAACAGACCGGCAGAAGCAGAGTAACCTTCACAGTCAGAAAGCTGACGGCTCATGTCATAGATCACCTCATCCGGTGTACGGAAGCCGAACGGAGCCGGATTTCCGATATTAAGCTTCAATACATGAGTTCCCATCTCTTCCATTCTGGCAGCCTCATCAACAACCGGACCTCTCACATCATATAATACATTATTTAACTTGGATGATTTTTTGAATTCTCTCACTTTCATACCTCCTGAATTATCTGCGGATGTCTGTATCTTATCAACATCTGACAGTGTGGAATCATTATCATTATTATTGCTTAACCAGTCAGGATCAACCTGCAGGGCATCTGCCAGAAAATGTAAGATGTCGGTACGCGGGATTGTCTTCCCACTGACATACTGGCTGACATGACTTTTCCCAAGCTTGATCCCTTTCTGCTGGGCAAGACGAACAAGATCAACCTGCTTCAGGCCTTGCTCGTTCATAGCGGCTTTTAATCTGTCTGCAAAGGTTTCCATAAAGCTCCTTTCTAGGGGCATCCTTCCGGTGGTCAGACCCCATTAATAAAGTATTAACAAAATATAAAGTTCAATTTAAAATCTGCTTCAATACGAAAATCTCTAAAAAGTTCAATTTAAAAGTTCAAAACTTTAGTCAGAGTATACCACGATAAATGAAAAAGTTCAATAAAAAAATTACTGTTATAGAAAATCCGCAAAATCACGGTATCATTAAGAAAATATGATATACTAAAAGTGTTTATTACAGCAAGTGGAGGAACTTCATATTCATATTATAAACACAAAGTAGAAAGAACGAAGGGAAACAGGAAAATGATTCTTGAAAATAAAAAAATAAAACAGGCATTGGAATATATAAAGGAAGAAGATCCGGCAACGACTCAGGACACGCTCAATATGTGTCAGATCCCGGCACCTTCTTATAACGAAGAGAAAAAAGCGGAGTATATCCGGGAGCGGTTCCGGGAGATCGGGCTTAGGGATGTCAGGATTGACGCTGTTGGAAATGTGCTTGGGATCTGGCCGGGAACCGGTGAAGGACCAAGTGTAATGCTTGCAGCGCACACAGACACAGTATTCCCGGAAGGGACAGATCTGACGATAAGAAAAGAAGGAAATCGTTATTATTGTCCCGGTATTAACGATGACACACATGCAGTGGCGGAGATGATCGCAGTAGCGAAAGCAATGATCCATGCAGATCTTCACACAAAAGGGGACTTGATCTTCTGTGCAAATGTGTGCGAAGAGGGACTTGGAGATCTAAGGGGCGTGAAGTATCTGTTCGGATACGACAACAAGGCTTCAGAAGAATATCCAGAGGTAGATGCATTTGTCTCGATTGATAACCAGTATACGGGCGGGGTGATCTATACGGCAACAGGAAGTCACCGTTATGAGGTGACATTTACCGGAAGAGGTGGTCACAGTTTCCAGAACTTTGGCATTCCTAATCCAATCCATGCAATGGGACGAGCCATCGCACAGATCGCAGAATTCCAGGTTCCGGATGAGCCGAAGACGACATTTAACGTAGGCGTGATCCAGGGAGGAACTTCTGTAAATACAATTTCAGGTTCTGCATCCATGCTGGTAGACCTCCGTTCGGACAGCGAAGACGAATTGGACCGACTGGATGAAGAACTTCATAAAGTGATCGAACTGGCAGTGAAAGAAGAAAATGCAAGATGGGATGCTTCAAAGCCGCAGATCAAAGTGCAGATCGAAGGACGCGGTGTGAGACCGGCGGGGGCACAGCCAAAGGACTGTGCAATCGTGAAAGCAGCATTCCGGGCGGCAGAACTGCTGGGGATTGAACCGGAGTATCGGTATGAGAGCAGTACGGATGCGAATATCCCGATCAGTATGGGAATCCCGGCAATCACTGTTGGAAGAGGTGGAGAAGAAGACGGAATCCATACCCTTCAGGAATGGTACGAGCCAAAAGAAGCATGGCTTGGACCACAGAGAGATTTGCTTCTGATGATTCTGCTTGCCGGGGCAGAAGGAGTCTGTGAGCCGGTTATAGAAAAAAGATAAAAAATCTTAAGAAAATATCAATGTCTTTTTAGGCACATTTCTTGTATACTGATGGTATGAGAGAATATTTTGTGCAGATTGTACCGGATGTCCCGGAGATTTTATCTTTTGCACAAAAAGAAGTAAAAATAAAACAAAGCAGGAGGGCAAAAGATGCGGGGAATCAGAAAGCAGTCATCCGACACACAGAGCTCCAGTCAGCCGAAAGAAAAAAGAAGATTGGATACAAAACAGAAAAAAGGAATGTTGATCGGCGGAGGTATCTTCCTTGTGGCAGTGATCGCCCTGATTCTTGTGAAGAATCTGACAGGTGGAGGTGGAGCAGATGGAGAGAATGTTCTTTATGCGGATTCCGTCGGAATGATCACAGGGACAGGACTTGGGACACAGAACCGTTTTACAGGAGTGGTTGAAGCACAGGATACGTTGAAACTGACACTGGCAGACAACCAGAAGGTAAAACAGATCTTTGTTGAAAAAGGGCAGGAAGTAGAGCCTGGAACAAAGTTGTTTGAATACGATACAGAAGAGCTTGCCATGACATTAGATCAGGGAAAACTGGAGCTTGAGAAGATCACGAACAACATCAGCAGCCTGAATTCACAGATCGCGACACTTACAACGGAGAAGAAGAGTGCGCCGGCCAGCGAACAGCTGTCCTATACGACACAGATCCAGGAACTTCAGATGGAGATCAAGCAGGAAGAGTACAATTATAAAGTAAAAGAGCTGGAAGTAAACCGTACACAGAAGAGCCTGGAACAGTCTACAGTAACTTCTACAGTTGCCGGAATTGTACAGGAGATCAACGAACAGCAGGGAACAGACCCTTCTACAGGAGAGTCCAAACCGTTTATGAGTATCCTTTCTACAGGAAAATACAGAATCAAAGGAAAGATCAGCGAGCAGAACATCGGAGATCTGACACCGGGCACACAGGTGACGATCCGCTCCAGAGTGAATGAAGATGAGATCTGGACAGGTACAGTAGATAACGTAGACACAGAGAAGCCGGAGAACAGTTCCCAGGATTCTATGAGTTATGGTTCTGAGAACAGCGATAATCAGGCAACAAAGTATCCATTCTATGTCACATTGGATACAGTGGATGGATTGATGCTCGGACAGCATGTCTATATCGAGACAAGTACTTCACTGGAAGCAGACAAGATGTGGCTGATGCGTGACTACATTGTAGACGCAGATTCAGATCATCCATATGTATGGGTAGCAGGAGATAATGACAAGCTGGAGAAGCGTTCTGTTACACTCGGAGAGACGAACGAAGATATGGGAACCTGTGAGATCGTAGACGGACTGAAAGCTTCTGATTACATTGTATGGCCAAGCGAGGAGTGCAAAAAAGGTGCAGCTGTTGTGAAGAACGATTCAGGTACATCAGGCAGTACTTCAGATATGTCAGGAGCCGAGGGCGGTTACGAAGAACCTGTAGAAGAGAATGCAATGCAGGAAGGAGTTCCGGGAACGGAGGAGAGTGTGGATGAATAAAAAGAAAATAATAAAGATCGGCATTCCTGTGGCAGCAGGCTGTATCGTTCTTGCACTTGGAATCGGTTTCGCAGTGAAGAACAGCGGAAAGGCTGTTAAAGTAGCTCCTGTCAGCAGTTTGAATTCCGGCGGCTGGTACGATGATAGTGGGATTGCAAGTTACGGAACCGTCACAACGAACCAGAAGCAGGACATTTACGTGGATGATACTATGCCGATCACACAGGTTTACGTGAAAGCCGGGGATATGGTGAAAGTCGGAGACCGTCTTGTGGCATATGACACGACACTTTCTTCCCTGGAACTTGAGATGAAAGAAATGCAGATTCAGGGGATTGACCTGAACATTCAGAACCTGCAGAAAGAGATCACCCAGCTCAAGGGGACGAAGACCGCGAAGGCAGATACAGGGGCATCCGTCGTGCAGACAAGTGCAGATGGAGAACAGCAGCCAACTGTACAGAAGATGAATGCTGTAAAGACAACCATTCTTAATACATCAAAAGAGGATGAGAATAAAAAACCGGATGGTGATACCTCGAAGGATGATACGACAAAAGATGATACGACAAAAGATGACAACACAAAAGACGATGCTTCGAAAGATAATAATGCGAAGGATGACACATCCAAAGATGATAATAAAAAAGACGATGTACCGTCTTCCGCAATTGAGCGTCCATTCCCTGAAGCATTAAAGGGAAAAGAGGTTTACAGTGAGATTACATTAGATTCTGTTCCTTATAATAAAGAAGACGCAGACGGAACAATGGAAAAACCGTATCGTTATCTTTGCGCACCGGGGGCAGCCGTAAATGCACCGTTTATGCTTAAAGTATTAAAAGAGGGTCAAGTGTGTGCCTTTGATGTAGTAGATAACGCAGAAGCGCCGACAAAATTCTTATCCTGTTGGATCCTCGATGGAAAAACAGGACAGGTAGTCATACCGGATTCACAACCAACTCCAGACCCGGAGCCAACTCCGGAACCAGAGCCAACTCCAGAACCAGAGCCAATTCCGGAACCAGAGCCAACTCCGGAACCGGATATTTCAGAAGATCCGGTTATCCCAGACACCCCGGACCTCCCGTCAAAGGAAGAAGTGACGAAGCAAATCAAGGAGAAAGAGCAGAAGATCAAAGATCTGGATCTTTCTAAGAGATCCGCTGAACTGGAACTGAAAAAGCTGAAGAAAAAGGTCGGGGACGGCGTGATTAAAAGTACGGTAGAAGGTGTAGTCAAAGAAGCGACTGACGAAGCGTCTGCAAAGAATGAGAACAAACCAGTTGTCAGCGTTGTCGGAGAAGAAGGTTTCTATGTGACCGGAAGAGTCGGAGAGACAATGCTTGATCAGATCAAAGAAGGAATGACTGCGACTGTAATGTCCTGGCAGTCGGGAGAATCCTACGAAGCGACAGTTACAGGTGTTGGCAACTCACCGGTAAGCGATTATTCCACAGGAGAGAACCAGAATCAGTCCTTCTATCCGTTCACGCTCGTGATCCACGGAGACGCAAATCTCTCGAATGGTGAGTCTGTGAATCTGTCGATGGATGGAATTGCAGCAGGTAGTGATGGATCGATCTATCTTGAAAAAATGTTTGTCCGCGAGGAAGGAAACCGCTATTATGTCTACAAGCGGGGCGATAACGGCAGATTAACAAAACAGTATGTAGAGGTTGGCAAAAATATGTACAATTCACTGGAGATCACCTCCGGCCTCACAATGGACGACATGATCGCGTTCCCTTACGGCAGAGATGTCAAAGAAGGCGCAAAGACACAGGAAGCAGATACCCTGTACGACTATTATTAAGAAGACTGAACAGTATCAAAATGAAAGAGAGTGAGGTGCCATTATGTTAGAAGACATCAGACTGGCGTTTCAGGGAATCTGGAATCATAAATTAAGATCAGCGCTCACAATGCTCGGAATCATCATAGGAATCGGTTCCATTATAGCAATTGTGTCCACGATCAAAGGAACGAATGAACAGATTAAGAAGAATCTGGTCGGTGCAGGAAATGACGCGGTAAATGTACAGCTCTATCAGGGTGACTGGCCGATCGATCTGCAGTATCAGTCACTCCCGGACGGAGTGCCGGAGATCTCAGACGAGACATTGCAGGAAGTCGTTGAACTCCCGGAAGTGGAGACAGCGTCTTTATATCATACAAGAAATGAATACGACGCAGTTTACCGCGGCGCAAAGTCATTAAGTAACAGCGTGATTCTTGGAATTGACAGAAATTACCTGGATGTTTACGGATATCAGATAACCAAAGGAAGAGGATTAACAGACAAAGATTATTCCGAAGGACGAAAAGTAGCCTTGATAGACAAGACAACAGCGGCAAGTTTATTCGACAATGCAGATGTGATCGGAAGAACGATCGAGATCAAGGGAGAGCCTTTTGTTGTCGTTGGAATGGTTGCAAAGAAAGCAGAGTCCCAGCCGGTAATCAACTCAATGGAAGATTACTACCGCTACATGTCAGATGACCAGAGTGGAAAGATCATTATTCCGGATCAAGTATGGCCGGTCATCTACCAGTATGACGAACCACAGAACCTTGTCGTGCGTGCAAAAAGTACAGATGATATGACAACGGCAGGAGAGAAAGCCGCAGATATTTTAAATGCTATGCTGACAGTTTCAGATGATACCGTGAAATACAAAGGAGAAGATCTGTTAGAACAGGCAACACAGATCCAGGAGATCAGTAACTCGACAAATCAGCAGCTGATCTGGATCGCCAGCATTTCCCTGTTAGTTGGTGGAATCGGAGTTATGAATATCATGCTCGTGTCGGTTACAGAACGTACCGGCGAGATTGGATTAAAGAAAGCACTCGGAGCGAGAAAACGCAGAATTCTGACACAGTTCCTGACAGAGGCAGCGGTACTGACACTGCTTGGAGGAATTATAGGTGTTCTTGGAGGAATCGCACTTGCGTACATTATATCCAAAGTCTCAGCGGTTCCGGTAGCAATCAGCGGAGTTTCGATTGTAATCGCAGTGCTGTTCTCCACACTGATTGGTATTATCTTCGGACTGATCCCGTCCGTGAAAGCGGCGAACATGAATCCAATCGAGGCACTTAGACATGAATAAAAAAACAGTGGAAAAAGAAAATACTTGTTTCAATTTCCTTCCATATCTGTTATAGTATGTGTTAATTAAAAGAGTCAGGAGAATCTGAGTGATCGGATTCTCCGTCTTTCTATGCAAAGAGAAAATAGCAATTATTAAAAGGAAAAGAGAAAAGGGGCATGTAGATTTGAGCAGCAGTACATTCGAAGGAAAGAAAAAGACAGAGAACGGAACAAAGAGGCTGATCTTCACAGCAGTATCTATCTTGCTGGAGATCGTCTTCCTTCTCTTTCTGTTCACAAAGGTAAGTGAATACGCAACCATTATTGACTGGGCAACAAGAATCGTGGCAATCTTTCTTGTGCTTGGACTTTACAGCATGGATAAGACTTCATCAATGAAAATGCCATGGATCATACTGATGCTTGCATTCCCGATTCTAGGTGTGAGTCTGTATCTTCTCGTAGGTCTGAATGGAAGTACGAAGAAGATGCGGGCGAGATATGAAGAGATTGATAAAAAACTGCTCCCATATCTTCCGGATAACAGACAGATTCTCGAATGGATGAAAAAAGAGAGTCCGCAGGCGGGGGCAATCGCTTCTTATCTGACGAATTACTCTTGTTACCCGGTTTATCAGAACACAGATGTTACATATTATGATGAGGCGATCAAAGGGCTGGATGCACAGCTGGAGGATCTTTCAAAGGCAGAAAAGTTCATCTTTATGGAGTATCATGCCATCGAAGACGAAGAGGCATGGCAGAGGATTCAGACGGTACTTGAAGACCGTGTGAAAGCAGGCGTAGAAGTTCGTATCTTCTATGATGATATGGGATCAATCTGGTTTGTGAACATGGATTTTGCAACAAAACTGAAGTCTTTAGGAATCAAATGTCGTGTATTTAACCCGATTCTGCCGGGACTGAATATGTTCCTGAACAACCGCGATCACCGGAAGATTACTGTAATTGACGGAAAGGTTGCTTACACAGGTGGATACAATCTGGCGAATGAGTATTTCAACATCACACATCCGTATGGAATCTGGAAAGATACCGGGATCCGTATGGAAGGAGATGCGGTCAAGTCTATGACAGTAGCATTTCTGGAAATGTGGAATGCAGCCGGAAATGTAAAGTCAAAAGAACTTGTACCAGAGAAATATGTGATCCACTATGCATACCAGGCACAACAGCGTGGTTATGTCCAGCCATATGCAGACAGTCCGCTCGATGGTGAGCAGGTAGGCGAGGAAGTATATATCAGTATGGCGAATAAAGCAGAGAAATACTGCTGGTTTATCACTCCGTATCTGATCATTACAGACGAGATGACGCATGCACTCACACTGGCAGCAAAGCGTGGTGTTGATGTACGTATCATAACACCGGGTATCCCAGACAAGAAGATGGTCTACAGTGTGACCCGTTCCTTCTATCATAATCTGGTTAAGCATGGAGTCCGTATCTATGAGTGGACACCGGGATTCTGTCATGCGAAGATGAGTGTGGCAGATGATAAAATGGCGACCTGTGGAACGATCAATCTCGATTACCGCAGCCTGTACCATCACTTTGAGAATGGATGCTTCCTGGCAGATTGCGACGCAGTGCTGGAGATTCGGGATGATCTGATCCGCACGATGGGAGAAAGCAGAGAAGTGACAGAGCAGTATAAAGAAGGAAGAAGTGCGGGCTTAAGACTCGGACAGCTGATCTTACGTCTGTTTGCGGAGCTGCTCTGATA
>OFMU01001329.1_pt1 | contig 15013 bp, 10 predicted proteins | sample 1541861 | NCBI WGS metagenome assembly OFMU01 (sample SAMN04209238, study PRJEB22552) | human gut metagenome | biome: gut; material: feces | host: Homo sapiens | place: USA: Oklahoma
TCAACTCCCTGTCCATCCCGGAGGAGCAGCAGAAGAAGATCACCGAGTGGGAAGAAAACGCCATGACCACCGACCCCACCACCGCCGCAGCCCGTCTGGTGGGCGGTCAGATCGATGCTATGAAGACTGCTGCTGGGAACACCGCCGGTGCTATGACCGGCTTTATGGGCATGGGCATGGCAGCTGGTGCAAACGGCATGAACGCCCAGAGCCTGTTCGCCATGGGGCAGCAGCCCGCAGCACCCCAGCAGCAGACTTCTGCCGCCGACAGCTGGAAGTGCAGCTGCGGCGCTATCGCCACCGGCAAGTTCTGCCCGGAATGTGGCAGCAAAAAGCCGGAGCCGAAGCCCGCGGACAGCTGGACTTGCAGCTGCGGTGCCACCGTCACCGGCAAATTCTGCCCGGAGTGCGGCAAGCCCCGCCCGGCGGCAGCAGAGGGCTGGACTTGCAGCTGCGGCGCGGTGAACAAGGGCAAGTTCTGCTCCGAGTGTGGCAAACCCAAGCCCACCGGTACGCCCAAGTATAAGTGCGACAAGTGCGGCTGGGAACCGGCAGACCCTGCACACCCGCCCAAGTTCTGCCCGGAGTGCGGCGACCCCTTTGACGAGAACGACCGCAGCTAAGCCCGCTGCACAATAACTGAACACACTGCGGGGCAGGGAAGGAAAGTCAATAAGTCCCTGCCCCGCAGATTATAATAGGAGGAAACGCTATGGCAGGAATGCTGGAATATAAGTGCCCCTGCTGCGATGGTGCGATCAAATTTGACAGCACCACCCAGAAGATGAAATGCCCCTACTGTGACACCGAGTTTGAGGTGGACGCACTGAAGGGCTACGATGAGGACCTGAAAGACCAAAAGCCCAGCGAGATGAACTGGGCCACCCCCGGCGGCAGCTGGGCAGAGGGCGAGACCGCCGGTCTGCATACTTATGTCTGCAAGAGCTGCGGCGGCGAGATCGTGGGCGACGACACCATGGCAGCCTCGGCCTGCCCCTTCTGCGGCAACCCCATCGTTCTGACCGGACAGTTTGCCGGAGACCTGCGCCCCGACCTCATCATCCCCTTCAAGCTGGATAAAAAAGCGGCGAAGGAAAAGCTGCAGGAGCACCTCAAGGGCAAGACCCTGCTGCCCAAGGTGTTCCGCAGCCAGAACCACATCGACGAGATCAAGGGCGTGTATGTGCCCTTCTGGCTGTACGACAGCGATGCCGACGCCCAGCTGCGCTTTACCGCCACCCGCACCCGCTTTTGGTCGGATGACGACTACGATTATACCGAGACCAGCTACTATTCCGTGCGCCGGGACGGCGTGCTGGGCTTTGACGCGGTTCCGGTGGACGGCTCCTCCAAGATGGCAGACGACCTGATGGAATCCATCGAGCCGTTTACCATGCAGGATGCCGTGCCCTTCAAGACAGCGTATCTGGCGGGCTATGTGGCCGATAAGTACGATGTGGACGCCCAAAAGAGCATCCAGCGCGCCAACGAGCGTATCCGTCAGTCCACCGAGGACGCCTTTACCCAGACCGTTACCGGCTACGACTCCGTGAAAATGGAAAACAGCAGCATCCAGCTGCACGGCGGCAAGGCAAAGTATGCCCTGTTCCCGGTGTGGGTGCTGAGCACCAGCTGGCATGGCAACAACTGCATTTTTGCCATGAACGGCCAGACCGGCAAGTTTGTGGGCAACCTGCCGGTGGATAAGGCCGCCGCCCGCAAGTGGACGCTGGGACTTACGGCAGCCGTGGGTGCAGCATCCTATGCGGTGATGTGGCTGCTGTGGCTGGCCGGGATTCTGTAAAGGAGGGACGGAAGATGAAAAAGACTGTTACCCCACTGCGCTCCCTCTGTGCCGCGCTGGCCGCACTGGTGCTTTTGCTGGCGCTGGCCGCACCGGCCTTTGCCGCAGACGGCTTTGCCGACCTGTATTACCGCATGAACGACAGCGCAGAAGTCCTGACCGAGGACGAGGACAGCGAGCTGGAAGCTTCACTGGAGGAACTGAGCGTCCGCCAGAGCTTTGATGTGATCATTGCTACCATCGACTCGCTGGAAAGCGAGGGCTGCACCAGCATGGAGGAATATGCCGATGACCTGTATGATTACTGCCAGTTCGGCTACGGTGAAAACCGGGACGGCGTGCTGCTGCTGGTGAGCATAGGCGACCGCAAATGGCATATCTCCACCTGCGGCTACGGCATTACCGCCTTTACGGATGCCGGCATCCAGTACCTTGGCGAGCAGATGACCCCCGATATGGCAGACGGCGATTACGCCGCCGCCTTCCACACCTTTATCCAGTGGACGGACGCGTATGTTACCGCCGCCCGCGAAGGCCACCCCTACGATGTGGACAACATGCCCAAGGAGCCGTTCTCGATCGTGTATCTGGGCGTGGCGCTGGTCATTGGCCTGATCACGGCACTGATCGTGACCGGCGTGATGAAGAGCCGGCTCAAGAGCGTGGCACCGCAGCGGGACGCAACCAGCTATGTGCGGCAGGGCAGCATGAAGCTGACCAACCAGCGGGATCTGTATCTGTACCGTGAGATCCACCGCACCGAGCGGCCGAAGGAGACTGACTCCGGCAGTTCCGGCGGCAGCTCCACCCATACCTCCTCCAGCGGCTCCACCCACGGCGGCGGAGGCGGTTCGTTCTGAAAACGTTCCCCGCAAGATAAAATCTCAAAAACCGATCCGCAGCAGCCGGTCGCACCCGCGTCCCGGCAACCGCTGCGGATCGGTTTTTACTTTTCTGCCGCCCGACACAAACAACTGATTTTTTCTGCGCCTTTAGGGCTATACTTCCAGTGCAGACGATTTTATATGCAGCAAGGAGCAGACACATGGGCATTTGGGAAAATCTGGGCATGGGCGGTTACCGGGGCTTTTCGCGCCCGGCAGCGCGGCTGTTGCAGCAGGCGGTGCAGCTGGCGGGAGATCTGGGCTGTGAACAGGCGGATACCAGCCATCTTTTGCTGGCAATGCTGCAGCAGCAGGGCGCTGCGGCGCAGTTCCTCACCCGGAAAAACATCACCGAGCCGGAGGTGCGCCGCCAGCTGGCGCAGCGGCGCAGCGCCCCGGCACAGCGGCTGGACCGGCAGTCCATGGCACCGGACCTGCGCCGCACCATGGACTATGCGCTCATTGGGGCGCAAAACGCCCACGTCAGCCGGGCAGAGCCGGAGCATCTTCTCTGCGCCATGCTGGAAGATGACGGCTGCGCCGCCGGGCTGCTGCTGGCGGAGATGGGGCTTTCGCTCACCGAGGCGGTGCGGGAGTGCCGCCAGCTGAGCGGACAGTTTGTGCTGCCCGCCCAGCCCCGGGTGTCGGCCAGCATCCCCCGGGGCAGCCGCGCCAGCGATAAATACTGCCGCGATTTGACCCGCCGTGCCGCCGAAGGGGAGCTGGACCCGGTGTTCTGCCGGGAAGCCGAGCTTGACCGCATGGTGGAGATCCTGTGCCGCCGCCAGAAAAACGACCCCTGTCTGATCGGCGAGCCGGGCGTGGGCAAAACGGCGCTGGCCGAAGGTCTGGCGCTGCGCATTGCCGCCGGGCAGGTGCCCAGGGCGCTGCAAGGGCGGCGGCTGCTGGCGCTGGATATGGCCAGTCTGGTGGCGGGCACCAAATACCGGGGCGATTTTGAGGAGCGGCTGAAAAACCTGCTGGAAGAGCTGGTGCGGGACGGCACCGCCATCCTGTTTATCGACGAGTTCCACACCATCGTGGGTGCCGGTGCCGCCGAGGGTGCCATCGACGCCGCCAGCATCCTGAAACCGGTGCTTGCCCGGGGCGAGTTGCAGCTCATCGGCGCGACTACCAATCAGGAGTTTCGCACCCACATCCAGAAGGACGCCGCGCTGGAGCGCCGCTTTGGCCGGGTGCAGGTGGAAGAACCCACCCCTGCGCAGGCGGTGGAGATCCTCAACGGCCTTGCGCCCCGCTACGAGCGGTATCATGGCGTGCGCCTGCCGCCCCAGACCCTGCAGGCGGCAGTGGAGCTTTCGGTGCGGTACCTGCCCGGGCGCTGTCTGCCGGATAAGGCCATTGACCTTGTGGACGAAGCCTGTGCGGCGGCGCGCATCCTTGCCGAAAAGGAGCAGCGCACCCAGCCGGTGCTCAGCCCGGAGGATATCGCCCGGGTGGTGGCAGCGGCCAGCGGCGTGCCCGCCCAGCGGGTGGGCGAGCAGGAGCGGGAGCGTCTGGACAAGCTGGAAAGCCGCCTGAATGCCGAGATCGTCGGCCAGCAGCGAGCGGTGGCGGCCGTGGCTGGAGCCATCCGGCGCAGCCGCACCGGTCTGGGAGAGCCGGGGCGTCCCATCGGTGCTATGCTGTTTTTGGGGCCTACCGGCGTGGGCAAGACCGCACTGGCGCGGGCGCTTGCGGTCAGCTGGTTCGGCAGCGAGAAGGCGCTGCTCAAGTTCGATATGTCGGAGTATCAGGAGCAGCACACCGCCGCCCGGCTGCTGGGTGCGCCGCCGGGCTACCTCGGCCATGACGAGGGCGGGCAGCTGACCGAAGCCGTGCGCCGCCGCCCGTACAGCGTGGTGCTGTTTGACGAGATCGAAAAGGCACACCCGGATATCCAGAATATCCTGTTGCAAATCTTGGAGGACGGTCAGCTGACCGATGCCATGGGCCGCAAGGCAGATTTCCGCAACACCATCGTGCTGCTTACTTCAAACTTGGGTGCACGGTTTCTGGCGGGGCAGAACGCGCCGCTGGGCTTTGCCGCCGGGGCAGAAGCCGTGTTTGAAAAGCAGTCCGCGCAGGCTGTGGAGGAAGCTAAAAAGTGGTTCCGGCCGGAGCTGCTGGGGCGGCTGGATGAAGTGATCGTGTTCCGCCCGCTGGCGGAAGAAAACCTCTGCGCCATTGCAGAAAAAATGCTCTGTCAGCTGGAGCAGCGCGCCGCCCGCAGCGGCTACCGGCTGCGCCACACCCCGCAGGTGGGGGCGGCACTGGCTGCCCGGGCGCAATCGGCCTATGGTGCGCGGGAACTGCGCCGTCAGGTGGACAGGGCGGTGGAGCAGGCACTTGCGAACCGCATTGCCGCCGGGACGGCCTGCGTAGGGCAGCACTGGACGGCAGACTGCGCCGCCGATGGCAGCATCATTTTGCGGGAGGATGAAACCATAACCCTATAAAAAATAGCAAAATAGCGCTTTTGCTTGCAACCGGCGCGGTTTTCGACTATTATAGAGGAAATAGAGTTACAACAGGGAGGACCCCGATGCACACGCTGTTTCTTCTGAACCCCGCAGCCGGAAAGGCCGACTGTACCCGCACCCTGCCGCAGCAGATCGCGGCAGCTGCTGCCGGTGCCGGGCTTGCCCCGGAGGACTACACCATCCGCGTCACCACCCACGCAGGCCACGCCCGGGAACTGTCCCGTGCAGCCGCAGCTGCCGCCCAGAAGGCCGGGGTGGAGTTGCGCATTTTTACCGCCGGCGGCGACGGCACCTTCAACGAGGCGCTTACCGGTGCCCACGGCTTTGATAAGACCGCCGTGGGTTGCCTGCCCTATGGCAGTGGCAACGACTTTCTACGCACCTACGGTACAAAGGAGGAGTTTCTGGATCTGGACGCCCAGCTGGCCGGCGGGGTGGTGCCCATCGACCTGATGCGCACCAGTCTGGGGCTTTCTGCCACCATCTGCGCCGCCGGTCTGGACGCACAGGTGGCCTACGGCATCCCCAAGTTCCGGCGCATCCCGCTGTGCGGCGGCGAGGCAGCCTATGCGCTGTCTATTGTTCAGCAGCTGTGCGGGCATATCGGCCGCAGGGTGGAGTACGTCATTGACGGCGAGGTGCTGACCGTGGACTGTCTGATGTGCGCAGTGTGCAACGGCCGCGCCTACGGCGGCGGTTTTATGGCCGGGCCGGAGGCACAGCCGGATGACGGCTGGCTGGATGTGTTCATCGTGCGCAAGGTCAGCCGCCGGGTCATTGCAAAACTGCTGATGCTGTACAAAAACGGCCAGCACTTTCAAAACGGCCAACTGACCGAGGCTGCAAAGCCCTACTTTATTTATCGCCGCGCAAAATCGGTCAGTCTGCGGGCAGCAGATGGCCGTGGGCCCATCATTGCCACCGTGGACGGTGAGTGCGCCCCTTGCAAGCAGGTGTCGGTACAGGTGCAGCCGCTGGCAGGCCGCGTGCTGCTGCCGCTGCCCGCCTACCAGCGCTTTACCACCAAAAAGGCGGGCGTGAAGTAAAAAATAAATCATCAGACCCAAACAAGGCCGCTGCACATTGTTCCGTGCAGCGGCCTTGTGTTTTGCTTATTGTTTTGCAAGGCGCTGCCGTACCCTGTGCTCCAGCGCCTTGTAAAAGCTGCTCAGGCAGAGCGTGAGCAGATATACGGTCAGGGTCCAGACCACAGGATGTACCGTAAGGCTGAACTTGTCCGCAGTCCACTCCATATACCGGATCAGCACCTGATGGATCAGAAAACCGTAAGGGGACAGCCCGGCCATCCACAAAAACGGCTTTGCGGAAAGCAGCCGGGAAATGATTCCCTTGCCCACGGCAAGCAGCCAGACCAGCAGCACCGCAGAGGGTGTGAACAGCACGTTGTACCGGAAGGCCACCGCGCCCAGAACCCCCACCTGCTTGGCGGCGATAAACAGGCAGCCGCCCGCAAGCAGCACAGCGGCAAGCTCCAGCAGGGAGAAAGCACCGCCTGGCAGGCCGCTCTCCTGTTTGCGGCTGTGGTAAAGGCAGCCCATGCAGCAGCTGATGGTAAAATCTCCCGCCCGGAACACAGGGCACAGATAGGTCAGGTAAAAGGCGGCCTTTCCGCTGAGCCCGGCTTTCCAGACCGCAAGGGAGAAAAGACACTGCACGCAGAAGATTACGGCGGCAATGCAACGCAGCCTGCGGGCATCGGCCTTTTTCAGTACGGCGAGAAGCGGGGGAAAGATGGCATACAGAAAAGCCTGTACCGAAAGATACCACGCCACTCCGTTCAGGCAGAACCAGAAACGGCTGGAGGGAATCCATGTTTGCAGCAGAAAAATGCTTACAACAAGCTGCGCTGCACAGGAGAGCACCCCGCGGGCAGAGGGCTGCGCCAGAAGCCCCTTCAGCACAAATAACAACGCGGCAGCCATCATTATAAGGTGCAGCGGGTACAGCTTTCGTATTTTTTTAAGAGAGAAAGCTATGGCAGACCGCAGTCCCGGTGCTGTGCGCGGGCGGTCGTAATAGTTGCAGGTCATCAGAAAACCGGACAGCGCCACGAATACCGTGATCGCCCACGGCCCCAGCCACGGTGCCCCGCAATGGGAGAGCACCACGCTCAGAAATGCGATTGCCCGCAGCCCCTGCAAAGATGAGATCAGCTTTTTGTCTGTCAAAGTATCCTCCGTTCTGCCGCAAAGCGCGTCAGCTGTGTTTTTGTAATGCGCTATAAGTATAAAAAAGACGGCGCGTCCTGTCAAGGACACACCGCTTTTTTGCGTAGTAGGGTGCGATTTTTGGGCGTCATAAATTCTTAACAAAGAAAAATTGCAAAACCCCTTGATTTTTCAGAGCAAGATGAGTACAATACAATTAGCACTCAGAGAAAAGGAGTGCTAAACCGCTGCGGAGCACACACGAAGCCCCCGCAGGACACAACAAAGTTTCAAATAAATTCAATATAATTGGAGGGCAAGAATTATGAAAATCATTCCTCTTGCAGACCGTGTTGTCATCAAGACTGTTGAAGTTGAGGAGACCACCAAGGGCGGCCTGATCCTGACCGGCAGCGCAAAAGAGAAGCCGCAGGTCGCACAGGTCATTGCTGTCGGCCCCGGCGGTGTCGTGGACGGCAAGGAAGTCAAGATGACCGTCAAGGTCGGCGACAAGGTCCTCACCAGCAAGTACTCTGGCACTGAGGTCAAGGTGGACGGCGAAGAGTGCACCATCGTGCGTCAGAGTGATATTCTGGCTGTTGTGGAAGACTGAAACTGAATTTTCCCTTTTCAATTGAGCTTGTATTATAAAGGAGCGATGTATTATGGCAAAGCAGATCAAGCAGGGTGAGGACGCCCGCAAGGCACTGTGTGCCGGTATTGATACCCTGGCTAACACCGTTAAGATCACCCTCGGCCCCAAGGGCCGCAACGTGGTGCTGGGCAAAAAGTTCGGCGCACCGGTCATCACCAACGATGGCGTGACCATCGCAAAGGAGATCGAGCTGAAGGACGAGTTCGAGAACATGGGCGCACAGTTGGTGCGTGAAGTCGCAACCAAGACCAACGATGCCGCAGGCGATGGCACCACCACCGCTACCGTGCTGGCACAGGCTATGGTCAACGAGGGCATGAAGAATGTTACCGCCGGTGCAAATCCCATGGATATCCGCCGCGGCATGAGCAAGGCTGTTACCACCGCTGTGGAGACCATCAAGGCACACAGCCAGAAGGTGAAGGACAGCAACGATATTGCCCGCGTCGGCACTATTTCTGCCGGCGACCCCGAGATCGGCCGTCTGATTGCTGAGGCTATGGAGAAGGTCACCTCTGACGGCGTTATCACCATCGAGGAGAACAAGACCACCGCAGAGACCTACAACGAGATCGTGGAAGGTATGCAGTTTGACCGCGGCTATCTGACTCCCTATATGGTCACCGATACCGACAAGATGGTGGCCGATCTGGACAACGCTGCTATCCTGATCACCGATAAGAAGATCAGCGTCATTCAGGATCTGGTTCCCCTGCTGGAGCAGGTGATGCAGAACGGCATGAAGCTGCTGATCGTGGCTGAGGATATCGAGGGCGAGGCGCTGTCCACCCTGATTGTCAACCGTCTGCGCGGCACCCTGAATGTCGTGGCTGTTAAGGCTCCCGGCTTCGGCGACCGCCGCAAGGAGATGCTGCAGGATATCGCTACCCTGACCGGCGGCACCGTGATCTCCTCTGATCTGGGCTACGAGCTGAAGGACGCAACCGTCCAGATGCTGGGTCATGCCCGTCAGGTGAAGGTGACCAAGGAGAACACCACCATCGTGGGCGGCGCAGGCGACAAGGACGCCATTGCAGCTCGCATTGCCCAGATTCGCAGCCAGATCGAGGCCGCTACCAGCGACTTTGACCGCGAGAAGCTGCAGGAGCGTCTGGCTAAGCTGGCCGGCGGTGTGGCTGTCATCAAGGTCGGTGCTGCTACCGAAGTCGAGATGAAGGACAAGAAGCTGCGCATTGAGGATGCACTGAACGCTACCAAGGCAGCTGTGCAGGAAGGTGTTGTGGCCGGCGGCGGTACCGCTCCCATCAATGCCATCCCCGCTGTGCGCGCCCTGTGCGATACGCTGGAGGGCGACGAGCGCACCGGTGCCAAGATCGTGTTGAAGGCTCTGGAGGCTCCTCTGCGCCAGATCGCCAAGAACGCCGGTCTGGAGGGCAGCGTCATCATCGACAAGATCGTCTCTGCCAACAAGCCCAACTACGGCTTCGATGCCCAGAACGAGGTCTTTGTCGAGGATATGATCGCTGCAGGCATCGTGGACCCGACCAAGGTCACCCGTTCCGCTCTGGAGAACGCAGCTTCCGTCGCTGAGATGGTGCTGACCACCGAGAGCCTTGTTGCTGACCTGCCGGAACCCCCGGCTCCCGCCGCACCTGCCGGCGGTGACATGGGCGGCATGTACTAATAACTGCCTAAAAACCGCATGAATCCTTGATTTTTGGAGCACGCGAAAGCGGATTTACGCCAAACTTACGCCACTTACGCCAAAAATCAAAGCGCACTATAGGGTAATAAAATCGGCACTCGCTGAAAAGCGGGTGCCGATTTTTTGTGTCTAGGGGATTTGAAGAAGGGAGACCCGTTGATGGTTTCTGCGAGCGGCAGACTGTCAGCAGCTTTATTGTTGACGAAAAACAAAGGTAGGGATACAATAATAAAAAAGAACGTAAAGCCGGAAGGGAGAGTGCCGCTATGGAAAACCAGAAGGACTTCTGCACAGAATGCCGCAGAGAAACGAGCTACACCCTGAAGAAAATCAAAATCAACCAGCCCATCAGGGAAAAGGAGCATACCTTTGAAATCACGGCTGCTTTCTGCAACGAATGCGGCGGCGAGATGGGCGTTCCCGGATTGATGGATTATAACATGAAGGAAATTGACGAGCAGTACCGCAGGTCTTGCACATGATCTGAATTGAAAGAAATGCTTGGAAGGAACCCTTCATACAGCAGAAAAGCATATAAATAGTGTTTGTATTCGACTTGTGAAGTTCCTCTAAATTGACTTTATTCGCGGTTGGGCTTATAATGCTATCAAGAAGCAGTGGAGCAGGGGATATATCTGAAAGTGAGGGATGGTGACGTGGAATATCTTTCAATTAGGCAGACTGCGGAAAAATGGGGATTGTCAAAGAGAAGAATACAGGTTCTATGTTCGGAAAATCGTATACCGGGTGCAATGAAAGTTGACTATTCATGGGTGATTCCAGCTGACGCAGAAAAACCATTGGATGCCCGTATACGGAGTGGTAAATATATGAAGAAAAATCCGGAGTAGTCCTGTTTATAGGATAAGATGGTCGTTAAAATATCAATGGTGAGGGTTGATATAAAACATATCCTCAAGTATAGGAGATGAAGATATGAGTTATCAAAGCGAGGCTGCTCTTGAACAACAATTTATGGAGCAGCTTAATAAACAGGAATACAGCAATGTTGACATTCCGGATTATGGTGCTTTGATTGAGAACTTCAAAGTACAGTTTGAAGCGTTCAATGCATCCAAGCTGGATACGCCGATCACTGATAAAGAGTGGGAGCGTATCTTTAATCTTATGCTCGGCAAATCAGTTTTCCAGAGTGCAAAAATCTTGAGGGATAAGTTTGTTCTTGAGCGCGAAGATGGCACAAAAGTGTATCTTTCCTTTTTCGATCAGGATCACACGAAGAACATTTTTCAAGTCACTCATCAAACAACCGTGGTTGGAAAGTATGTCAATCGTTACGATGTTACGATTCTTGTAAACGGTTTGCCCTTGATTCAAGTAGAGTTGAAGCGCCGTGGAATTGACATCCGCGAGGCGGTTAATCAAGTCATGCGGTATAAGAAGCATTCCTACAATGGGTTGTATCATTTCATTCAGCTCTTTATCGTCTCCAACGGAGTTGACACAAAGTATTTTGCTAATTCCGACAGAGACCTGATGTATAGCCTTGCATTTTTCTGGACTGATTTCAACAATGTCCGCATTACCAATTTGAAGGACTTTTCGATTTCTTTCCTTGCAAGGGATCACATCATAAAAATGCTGACGCGTTACACCATCCTGAACGATACTGATAAGATTTTGATGGTCATGCGTCCCTATCAGGTTTATGCCGTAGAGGCCTTGATTCGGCAGGCTACACTCACAAACAGGAATGCGTATATCTGGCACACAACCGGTGCGGGAAAAACGTTGACATCCTTTAAGACAGCACAGATCCTCGCGGCAAATCCAAATATCAAGAAGGTCATTTTCCTTGTTGACCGAAAGGACTTGGATTCTCAGACAACTGAAGAATTTAATAAGTTTGAGGCAGGTTCTGTTGATGTGACAGATCGCACGGATGTCCTTGTTCGGCAAATGAAAGATAAAAACCGGCAGCTTATCGTCACTACAATGCAGAAAATGGCAAATGCCGTAAAACGTCCTCAGTATGAGAAGGTGATGGATGCATACAAAGACGAGAAGGTTGTCTTTATCATCGATGAATGTCACCGTAGTCAGTTCGGGGATATGCATAAAGACATTGTGCGGCATTTCAAGAAAGCGCAGTTTTTCGGCTTTACAGGGACACCTCGTTTTGAAGTAAATGGAAAAACCGAGGGTAAAATCACGCAGACAACGGAAATGCTCTTCGGTGAGTGCCTCCACAATTATTTGATTAAAGACGCTATCTTTGATAATAATGTTTTGGGTTTCCATATTGAATACATAAAAACAATGGAGGGCGATTTTGACTGGGATGACCCCACACTCGCGGACGCGATTGATATAGGTGAACTCTATATGTCCGATGAGCGAATGTCTTTGATTGCTAACCACATTATTCAGAACCACAAAGCGAAAACCCGAAATGGACAGTACACTGCTATTTTTGCCGTGTCCTCTATTGATGCCCTTGTTAAGTACTACGACATTTTCAAAAAAATCAAGCATGATCTGAATATCAGCGGTATCTTCTCCTATGGGCAGAACGAGGATGCCGAGGGCAAAGATGAACATAGCCGCGATTCGTTGGAGCGCATTATCAAGGACTATAACGAGATGTACGGAACCAATTTCTCCACAGATACGTTCTCGGCTTATCACAAGGATATTTCTGACCGGGTAAAGGGAAAGAAAACAAAGCCACTTGATATTCTCATCGTTGTGAATATGTTCCTGACCGGATTTGACAGCAAAAGGCTTTCCGTCCTTTATGTGGACAAGGACTTGAAGTATCATGATCTGCTGCAAGCCTATTCCCGCACAAACCGTGTTGAGAAGGAAACAAAGCCCTTTGGTATTATTATTTGCTATCGTAACCTCAAAAAACGCACCGATGAGGCATTGACGCTTTTTTCTAAGAGTCAGGATACCTCCGGCATTGTTGTGCCGGGATATCAATACTTTGTGGAGAAGTTTAACGAAATGGTGATGAAACTCAAGGAAATTGCGCTGTTTCCTGAGTCCGTGGACACGATGCAGAACGAGGACGATCAGAAGAAGTTTGTTGTGACGTTCCGTGAACTTACAAAGTATCTCCAATCGTTGCAGACTTTTATTGAGTTCAGTTTTGATCAGGGGGCTCTTATCATGTCCGAGCAGGAATACCAGGACTATAAGAGTAAATACCTTATGCTCTACTCAAGGCAAAAAACAGACCGCGAGGTTGTCTCTGTCCTGAACGATGTTGACTTCTGCATCGAACTGATGGAGAGCGACAGAATCAATGTGGCATACATCATGAACTTGATCCGCAACATCCATTTTGACGATCCCAAACAGAAGGACTACGACATTAAGCACATCAAGGACGAGCTGGGCAGAACAGATAATCCGCAGCTGCTCCGGAAAGTTGAAATCCTGCAAGCATTTTTGGATCGTGTTGTTGTCGGCTTGGAAAGTGCGGATGAAATTGATGCAGCCTATAACGACTTTGAAAATGAAGCAAAGCGCGAAGAAATCGTCGCTTTTGCAAAGACCGAAGATATTGACGCATCCATGCTGACGGATATTATTTCGGAATATGAGTTTTCTGGAACAATGGATGCAGGAAATATTCGAGACAGGATTGAGAAGCCTTTGCCGCTTTTGAAGAAACGTTCCCTTGTAAATCGGATCGTTGATTTTATCCGGCAGCACACAGAAAAATACCAATAAGGAGAGGGACAAATGGATAATTCGATTCAGGCTCATCAGAAAGAACTTTGCAATAAGCTATGGGCAATGGCAAATGCCCTGCGCGGAAACATGGAAGCATATGAGTTCAAGAACTACATCTTGGGCATGATCTTCTACTACTACCTTTCCGACCGGACAGAGAAGTATATGGCGAATCTTCTCAAGGATGACGGTATCGGATATGAAGAGGCGTGGGCGGATGAAGAGTACAAAACCGCCGTTATCGAAGAGGCGCTGCGCGATCTCGGCTATGTCATTGAGCCGCAATATTTGTTCCGCAAGATGGTCAAGATGGTAGAAAACCGCTCCTTCGACATTGAGTTCTTGCAGAGCGCAATCAATGCGCTGATGGAGTCCACAATCGGAAACGATTCTCAGGAAGACTTTGATGGTCTGTTTTCTGATATGCAGCTCGATTCCTCAAAGCTCGGTCATACTGTCAAAGACCGAAGTGCTGTTATGTCAAAGATCATCGCTTCGTTGGACGAAATCAACTTCGGCGTGGATGATACCAAAATTGACGTTCTTGGTAACGCATATGAATATCTGATCGGTCAGTTTGCTGCAACTGCTGGCAAGAAAGCCGGTGAGTTCTATACGCCATCCGGTCCTGCCGAATTGCTTTGCCGTCTGGCTTGCCTTGGTCTCACGGATGTCAAGGATGCAGCCGACCCCACTTGTGGCTCTGGTTCACTGCTGCTGCGCCTCAAGAACTATGCCAACGTGAGAAACTATTACGGACAGGAATTGACCTCCACGACTTATAACCTCGCTAGAATGAACATGATTCTGCGCGGCATCCCATATCGCAACTTTAACATCTTCAACGGTGATACCTTGGAGCATGACTACTTCGGAGACATGAAGTTCCGTGTTCAGGTTGCCAATCCTCCTTATTCTGCAAACTGGTCTGCCGATATGCACTTCATGGAGGACGAGCGTTTCAATGAGTATGGCAAACTTGCTCCGAAGAGCAAGGCTGACTTTGCCTTCGTTCAGCATATGGTTTATCACATGGATGAGGATGGACGAGCCGTCGTTCTTCTGCCGCATGGTGTCCTGTTCCGTGGTGCGGCGGAAGAAGTAATTCGCAAACACCTTATTCAGAAATTGAACGTTCTGGACGCGGTGATTGGTCTGCCTGCAAATTTGTTCTTCGGTACGGGTATCCCTGTCTGTGTTCTTGTTCTCAAGAGAGAACGCAATGGTAACTCTGACAACATTCTTTTCATCGATGCTTCCAGTGACTTTGAAGCTGGAAAGAACCAGAACATCCTTCGGGAGTGCGATATCGACAAGATTGTTGAAACATACGAGCGTCGTCAGGATGTCGATAAATATGCTCATGTTGCAACTATGAAGGAGATTGAAGAAAACGGCTTTAACCTGAATATCCCTCGCTATGTTGATACCTTTGAGCCAGAACCTGAGATTGACTTGAATGAAGTTGCGGCAGAGATTCGCAAGCTGCAATCTGAAATTAAGGATATAGATGCAGAATTGAAACCGTTTTTTGATGAGTTGGGGCTGGACTTCCCCTTTGACGTGGAGGGCAAATAATTATGGCAAATGCATCCTCAAGTAACGGTCTTGAGAAGCGCCCGAAACTCCGCTTTCCGGGCTTCGATGA
>OFMU01001334.1_pt1 | contig 14960 bp, 9 predicted proteins | sample 1541861 | NCBI WGS metagenome assembly OFMU01 (sample SAMN04209238, study PRJEB22552) | human gut metagenome | biome: gut; material: feces | host: Homo sapiens | place: USA: Oklahoma
CGATGGGGCGGGGGCCCAGATTGCAGCCGCCGGGCATGGCCACCTGTGCCTTGCCAAAGCGGGAGAGCAGCGCACCCAGGAAGTAGTAGCTGGCACGCATCTGGCGGGACAGATCGTCCGGGACGTTGGTGCTGTTCAGGTGGGTGGTGTCGATCTCGTAGGTATTGCGGTTCAGCATCTTGATGCTGGCACCCAGGGTGCTCAGGATCTTCAGGCTGACTGCCACATCACTGATGTCCGGCAGGTTTTCGATCACACAGACATCTGCCGCCAGAATGGTGGCAGGCAGAATGCCCACAGCCGCATTTTTTGCACCGGAAATGGTAACTTCGCCATGCAGGGGCTTGCCGCCCGTAATAACAAACTTTTCCAATTTTATAATCTCCTTGTCGCAGGCCCGCCAGCGGCAGGGCCACTCAGGGTTCTTGCTTGATCTCTCCGCGCACCGCCGGGTACACACCCTCACGATACAGCTATCTTATTATACACAACTTCGGGCAAAAAGCAAAGCCCCCTTTTTCCCTGCCGGATTATTTTCTGTTTTGCCCAGAATCTGCGGAGATATTCGATATTTTTGTTTCTTATTTCAAAAATTTTACAATCATCGCCCCTTACCAGACGCAATCCTCACTGCAGGTCTCCTTGATCCAGCCCAGTTGATAGGCCTTGACCAGCTGCTTCAGGTCGTGTACCCGCTCCCGCAGGTTCTCGCCCTCGTCCGTCTCTTCCACCAGAATGCGGTGGTTCTCCGTTTCCAGTATGTTCTTCTGCGACACGATGTCGATGTTTTCGTTCACGGCCTTTTCAGCACTGACAAAGGGCTGATGGGTCCGCAGGGACATGGTGCGGCTGGAGTACACCAGCGTATACCCTGCAATGCCGGTCTTTTCATGGTAGGCGCGGCAGAACCCGCCGTCAATGACGACCAGACGGCCCCCGCCCTTGATGGGGCTCTCGCCGCTCTTCTCCCGCACCGGCACATGGCCGTTGACGATGTGGCTGGTGCCGGGCAGACCGAATTCCGCCAGGATACGGCGGCAGGCGGCCTCTTCATTGTACCATGTATAATAGGGGTCCTTGACTTCCTCATGGGTGGCGGGGTCGGCAATATACAGCCGCTCAAAGGTGGTCATGGCGCTGCGGCCGAACAACGGCGACAGCTTGCCGCACCACAGATACCACAAAAAGTCCTGACCACTCCGCCGGGCAGCGCTGCCCTCGGGAGCAAAGTAGCCGCAGCGTGCCCGCTCGTCACAGTAGTCCATCAAGCCGCGGCCCGAGTAGTTGTGTCCCTCGAACCGCTCCACGGCAAAGCTGCCGTTTTTGGTCATGGGCACCACACCGTGGTAGAGCAGGTTGCCGTTCTCGATGTGGTAAACGCTGCCCTTGGCATACAAAAATTCCACATGCTGCTGCAAACGCTCGCTCTGCCGGAAGGATTCCACCAGCTTGCGGAGCACCAGCCGCTCATCATCATTCAGGGCGGCGGGGTCTGCCGGATCCACGGTGGGGAAGCTGGTGTCCCGCAGGGGGTATGCCTGCCCGTTCAGGGTCACTGTTCCCTTTTCCCAATCGATGTGCCGCAGGAAATCCCGACCCTGCATCTTGAAATCCGGGTTGCGGTCGATGACCTTGCACTCCATCTTGAGCATCAGAATGGTCACGGCCTTGTGCATCACGGCACAGCGGTGGAGCATGCCCTCGGTGTAAGGGCCGCGCGCCGCATCGGTGTGGGGCATCCAGAGGGTCAGGTCGTCATTTCCGTAGAACTGCTCGGCCATCCGCTGCAGATGCCGCAGGTTGATGCCGTAGCAGTCCTCAAGCATGGCATGGTTGTGGTAGGCCAGTGTCGTTTTGAGCACAGTGCAGACGCAGATGGGACTTCCGGCGGCGGCACCCATCCAGACCACGTCATGGTTGCCCCACTGGATATCCACATGGTGGTGGCGCATGAGCCGGTCCAGTATGATATCAGGCCGGGGGCCGCGGTCAAACAGGTCACCCACGATGTGCAGCTTGTCCACAGCCAGCCGCTTGATGAGCTCACACAGCCGGACAATGAACCGGTCAGCGCGGCCATTTTCGATGATACTGCCCACGATCTGCCCATAATAAAGGTCCTTGTCGTGGTCCTCAAAGTGGGCATGGAGCAGCTCATCCAGAATATACCCGCAGCTGGACGGCAGGCAGGAGCGCACATGCTGCCGGGTATGCTTGGAGGACACCAACCGGCAGATATCAATGAGCTGAAGCAGGGTCTCTGTGTACCAGTGGTCAAGCGCTTCTTCATCCGTACACTCGGCTTTGAGCTGGGGCAGCTTCTCGTTGGGGTAATAGATGAGCGTTGCCAGCTCGGCACGGGTCTGTTCCGGCACACTCTCCCCCAGCACAATATCCACCTTTTCCCGGATGACACCCGAAGCCGAGTTCAGGATGTGGACAAAGGCCTCGTTTTCACCGTGCAGGTCGCTCATAAAATGTTCGGTGCCCTTGGGCAGCTTGAGCAGGGCCTGGGTGCTGATGATCTCACTGGCAGCGGCCGCCTGCGAGGGGTAATCCCGTGCCAGCAGGGAGAGATATTTCAAATGATCCCGGATCTCCTCGTTTTCGGTGCGCATGATATCCTCCGTCTGATATGTAGTATTTTTGCATGATATATAATATTCTATCATAGTATACCACATTCCATGTCATAAATGGTATAATAAACAAGAGTAATTCTGTCAAATCTTTTGCAAAGGACTTGGATATTATGCCCAAAACCATTTCTGTTGCCGTGCCGGAAGCCTGCACTCTCTGCCCCCGGCAGTGCAAAGCCGACCGGGCCGCCGGGCAGACGGGCTTCTGCGGGGCGGGCCGCACCCTGAAAGCGGCCCGCGCTGCCCTGCACTTCTGGGAGGAGCCCTGCATCAGTGGCACCCGGGGCAGCGGCACGGTGTTTTTCTCCGGTTGCACCCTCAAGTGCTGCTTCTGCCAGAACTACCCCATCAGCGCCGAGGGGCTGGGCAGGGAGATCACCGTAGAGCGCCTGGCCGAGATCTTTCTGGACCTGCAGGCGCAGGGAGCCCACAACATCAACCTTGTCACGCCTGGGCAGTGGCGGCCCTGGATCATCGCCGCCCTCGACCTGGCCCGGGCACAGGGGCTGCATCTGCCCATCGTCTGCAACACCGGCGGATACGAGACCGTGGAGAGCGTGCACGCCTGGCGCGGCTTCATCGACATCTGGCTGGCCGACCTGAAATATGTTTCTCCTGCCCTTTCGGCAGAGCTTTCCGCCGCGCCGGACTATTTTGCACAGGCCAGGCCCGCCATTGAAGCCATGATGGCTCAGGCCGGGCACCCTGTTTTTGACAGCGAGGGCATCCTGCAGCGGGGCGTGATCCTGCGCCACCTTGCCCTGCCCGGCCATGTGGACGACAGCTTTGCCGTGCTCGATCAGATGGCGGCTTGGAACAAGGCCGACCCCGGGTGCTTCCTGCCCAGCGTGATGAGCCAGTACACCCCCTTCTATCAGGCGGCAGACCACGGCATCGGGCGGCGCATCACCACCTACGAATACCGCCGGGTGGTCAACTACGCTATGGATCTGGGCCTCAGCTCTGGCTATATGCAGCAGAAGAGCAGTGCAAAGGAAGAGTATACGCCCAGCTTTGACCTGACGGGAGTGTGAACCCCACCGTCATCCCTGCGGGATGCCACCGTACGGGTTGCGGCACCCAGCGTCCGCTTCGTGCAAAGTTTTGCACTTGCGTCCTGCTGGCCGCTGCCCCAACAACTCCTCCCTGCTTCCGCCACTGGCGGCGGTCGTCGTTGTTGCCTACTAGGGGCGGCCTTGGCAAAACCATAAGGCTTTACGCAATGCCAAGGGCCCCACTATTAGGGGGGCTGTCACCGCAGGTGACTGAGGGATTCTTTCGTCAAAACAACCAAAATTTCTTTTTCTTTTTCTCTCGGCCAAAACAGCATTTGCTTGCTATCCGGTGCGCAGTGCGGTATAATGGATACAACAATGTGTTCTCACATGAAATGGATCCCAGAAACGACTTTTTAGGAGGAGCGTTATGGAACACTACAATCCCATCCTCGGCAGTGAGCCCAACGGCCAGAAATTTATCACCTGCGGCGAGATCATGCTCCGTCTGACCCCGCCGAACTACGAAAAGATCCGCATGGCATCCAGCTTTGAAGCCAGCTACGGCGGCAGCGAGGCCAACATTGCACTGGCCCTGGCCAACCTGGGTGTGGACAGCACCTTCTTCAGTGTAGTGCCCAACAACAGCCTGGGCAAGAGCGCGGTGCGCTGGCTGCGCTCCAACGATGTGCATTGCACCCCCATGATCCTGACCGAGCCCAACGAGACCCCCTCCAACCGGCTGGGTACTTATTATCTGGAGACCGGCTACGGCATCCGCGCTTCCAAGGTCATTTATGACCGCAAGCACAGTGCCATTACCGAGTATGACTTCTCCCAGGTCGATCTGGACGCTCTGCTGGACGGCTACGACTGGCTGCACCTGAGCGGCATTACCCCGGCACTGGGCCCCAACTGCCGCGGCCTCATCATCGATATGCTCAAGGTGGCCAAAAAGAAGGGCCTGACCGTCAGCTTTGACGGCAACTTCCGCTCTACCCTGTGGAGCTGGGAGGAAGCCCGCGATTTCTGCACCGAGTGCCTGCCTTATGTTGACGTTCTGCTGGGCATTGAGCCCTACCACCTGTGGAAGGACGACAACGATCACAGCAAGGGCGACTGGAAGGACGGCGTGCCCCTGCAGCCCAGCTATGAGCAGCAGGATGAGATCTTCCAGCATTTCATTGCCCGCTACCCCAACCTCAAGTGCATTGCCCGCCATGTGCGCTATGCCCACAGCGGCAGCGAGAACAGCCTCAAGGCCTTTATGTGGTACGACGGCCACACCTTTGAGAGCAAGCTCTACACCTTTAATATTCTGGACCGCGTGGGCGGCGGCGATGCCTTTGCCAGCGGTCTGATCTATGCCATGCTGCACAACTATAAGGCTATGGATATGGTCAACTTTGCCGTGGCAAGCAGCGCCATCAAGCACACCATCCACGGCGATGCCAACATCACCGATGATGTCAGCTCCATCCGCAACCTGATGAACATGAACTACGACATCAAGCGGTAACATTCCTTTATACGCAAAGATCCCCTCCGGTACGCGCACACCGGAGGGGATCTTCTTATTATGCTTCAATCTTACAGAAACACATCCAGCATCTTTTCCAGCGGGGTGCGGGTGTCAAGCTCCAACCCGGCTTTCTGTTTCAGCATCAGGATGCGGCGGACGCTCTCGTTGAGGCGTTCCTCGCTGATGGTTCCATTCTGCACAGCCTCCAGTACACCGTCAAAGGCTTCCGGCAGGTCGGGCGGCATCAGCAGAAGATCTGCCCCGGCGTTCAGCGCCGCTACAGCCGCTTCTGCTGCAGAATAGTGGTCACGAATGGCCTGCATGGACAGCGAATCGGTGCAGATGACCCCAGTAAAGCCCAGCTCCCCCCGCAGACGCTCAGTCAGCATAGTGTAGGAGAGCGACGCAGGCAGGCCGTCCTGCGTTGCATTGGGGGTGGTGATGTGGGCGGTCATTACTACGTCGGCCCCAGCTGCGATTCCAGCCGCAAAAGGCTTCAGCTCCGTCTCCCGCATCTCTGCCCAAGTCTTGGTGCTGCTGGCCGTGCCGTAGTGGCTGTCCTCTGCGGTATCTCCGTGGCCCGGGAAATGCTTGAGTGTGCAGAGTATGCCCGCATCGTGAAACCCTTGTACAGCGGAGGCCACCATCTGTGCCGCCACTGCCGGATCCGACGAAAATGCTCGGTTCCCGATCACGGTATTGGCCGGATTGGTGTTCACATCTGCCACTGGAGCAAAGTCAAGATTCAGGCCGTAGGTTTTGAGGTAGCCTCCGATGATCTGCCCCATGGCACGGGCATTGGCCGGGTCCCCTGTTGTACCTACTGCCTGGGCACTCTGGTATTGGGGCAGATCAAAGCCGGAAGCATTGGCCAACCGGGCCACGCTGCCGCCCTCCTCGTCCACGGCGGTCAACAGACCGGTCCCGGATGCTGCCTGAAAATCTGCCAGAAGCTTTTTCAACTGCTCCGGGCTTTTCACATTCTGCCGAAACACCACAATGCCGCCCACCGGATACTTTTTCAGCCCCTGCCGTTCTGCCCAGGTCAGCCTTGTGCTATCAGACTGTCCACTGGGGTCCAGTGCTTCGACCCGCACCACGAACAGCTGCCCCACCTTTTCCCGCAGAGACATGGCAGCAAGCCGTTCCTCTACCGGGTCAATCTGGGCTGCTGCCAAGGCCGTTCCCGTCAGCAGCAGAGCCGCAGACAACAGCACAGCAGCTGCCCGCCGGATGATTTTTCGCACGAGAGACACCTCCTCTTTCTCTCAGTGTAGCACACCCTGCAAAGGTGCACAAGATGCAAAGATCCCCTCCGATACTCACATACCGGAGGGGATTTTCCATATCAGAAATGCATCAGGAAAGGATCATGCGGTCGTTGGCGAACTCGCCACCGGACGCGATCTGGAACTTGGCCAGCAGGTCGGAGACGTGCAGGTTCTTCTTCTCTTCCCCGGAGACATCATAGATGATGTGGCCCTCGTGCATCATAATAAGGCGGTTGCCGTACTTGATGGCATCCTTCATGTTGTGGGTGATCATCATGGTGGTCAGGTGGTTCTCCTCCACGATCTTGGCCGAGAGGGTCAGCACCTTGAGCGCCGTCTTGGGGTCCAGAGCGGCGGTGTGCTCATCCAGCAGCAGGAGCTTGGGCTTGTTCATGGTAGCCATGAGCAGGGTCAGTGCCTGGCGCTGACCGCCGGACAGCAGGCCCACGCGGGCGGTCAGGCGATCCTCCAGGCCCAGGTCCAGGCTCTTGAGCAGTTCACGGTAGCGTTCCCGTTCGGCCTTGGTAATGCCGATCCTCAGGCCGCGGCGCTTACCGCGCCGGGCGGCCAGGGCAAGGTTCTCCTCGATCTGCATGGTGGCGGCGGTGCCGGTCATGGGGTCCTGGAACACGCGGCCGATGTAGGCGGCGCGCTGGTGCTCCCCCAGTTTGGTCACGTCGGTGCCGTCAATGATGATCTTGCCGCTGTCCACAGGCCACACACCAGCCACAGCGTTCAGCATGGTGGATTTGCCCGCACCGTTGCCGCCGATGACGGTGACAAAGTCACCCTCGTTCAATTTCAGGTTCAGACCGTTCAGGGCCGTTTTCTCGTTGACGGTACCGGCGTTGAAGGTCTTGGAAACATTCTGGATCTCAAGCATTTTTTGCATCCTCCTTCTGTGCCTTCTTTGCCGCGGGCTTTGCGAAGTACTTGCTCTTCCAATAGGGCACAGCCAGGAACACGGCCACCACAGAGGCGCTCAGCAGCTTGAGCAGGTTTGCATCAAAGCCGAGGGTCAGCACCAGCTGGATGACGATGTAGTAGATGATGGCACCCAGCGAAACGGACACCAGCTTGAGGGCAAAGTTGTGGAAGATGCGGCTGAACAGGGCCTCGCCGATGATGACAGCGGCCAGACCGATGACGATGGCACCACGGCCCATGCTGACATCGGCAAAGCCCTGATACTGGCTCAGCAGTGCGCCGGACAGGGCCACCAGACCGTTGGAGACCGCCAGACCCAGCACCACATTGAAGCTGGTGTTGATACCCTGGGCACGGCTCATGGCGGGGTTGGAACCGGTGGCACGGATGCCGCAGCCCAGCTCGGTGCCAAAGAACCAGTACAGCACACCGATGACCACGGCGCTGACCAGAATGACCATGATGATGGGGTTGTGCAGGGCAAACTCCTTGACCCAGCGCAGGGAGATGAGCAGGTCGTACTTGTCCACGTTGATGGACTGGTTGGCCTTGCCCATGATCTTCAGGTTGATGGAGTAGAGGGCCAGCTGGGTCAGAATACCAGCCAGAATGGCCGGGATGCCCATAAAGGTGTGGAGCAGACCGGTGACAAGGCCGGTGGCCAGACCGGCCAGCAGGGCGATGAAGAGCGCTGCCCAGACGTTCATGCCGGAGAGCAGGCACATAACGCAGACCGCGCCGCCGGTGCCAAAGGAACCGTCTACGGTCAGGTCAGCCACATCCAGGATGCGGTAGGTCAGGTACACACCAATGGCCATGATGCCCCAGATGAGGCCCTGCGCACAGGCACCGGGCAAGGCACCGGGCAGGTTGGCAAGTCTTGCAAGAATATCCAAAACGTTTTCCTCCTGTAACTACACTTTTTTCTGATACGGGAAAGCGGAGAAGAGCCAAAATTCACTCTTCTCCGCTGATTTTATTGTAAAGTCTCTTCGTTACTGCAGCGTGAACTCTGCGCCCCTATCAGGGGAGCTTTCTGCAAAACAGACTGAGCGCTTGTTATTCCTCAATGGCCTCGTAACCCTCGGGAACGGTTATGCCCAGGTCATCGCAGATGGTCTTGTTGTACTTCTTGGTCACGTTGGTGTACTCAACGGGCATGGTGGAGATATCGGCCTCACCGGTCAGAACCTTGGCAGCCATCTCACCGGTGGTGTAGCCCAGATCGTAGTAGCTGATGGACAGGGTCGCCACGCCGCAGCCGGAGCAGATGCCCTCCTCACCGGCGAACACGGGCTTCTTGGCCGGGCGGCAGATGCCGTCGATGATGCCGGTGTTGGCAGCGCAGGTGTTATCGGTGGGGACATACACTGCGTCGTTCTCGTCGGCAGCCTTCTGGCAGACAGAAGCCAGATCGTTGGAATCAGAGAAAGCGTACTGGGTGGCGGTAACGCCCTTGGCCTCCAGGTACTTCTGGACCTCGTCCACCTGATACTGGCTGTTTGCCTCGGCAGAGCAGTAGAGCAGGCCCACCTTGGTGGCCTCGGGCAGCCACTCGGTGATCATATCCGCCTGCTGATCCAGCGGAGCCAGATCAGAGGTGCCGGAGACATTGCCGCCCACGGTGCCATCGAAATCGGTCAGGCCCAGAGCAACACCGTACTCGGTGACGGAGGTGCCCAGAATGGGGATGCTGTCGGTGGCAGCCTGTGCGGCCTGCAGGGCGGGGGTAGCATTTGCCATGATCAGGTCAACGCCTGCGGAAACAAAGCCGTTGGCGATGGTGGCGCAGGTTGCGGAATCGTTCTGGGCGTTCTGGAAGTCAAAGGTGACATTCTCGCCGAACTGTGCGGTCAGAGCATCCTCAAAGCCCTGGGTGGCAGCGTCCAGAGCGGCGTGCTCCACCAGCTGGCAGATGCCAACGGTATACTTCTGGCCGTCAGCCGCTGCGGAAGAAGCCGCAGCAGAGGAAGCGGTGGAAGAAGCAGCCGTGGAGCTGGAGGAACCGCCGCAGGCAGTCAGGGCAGCAGCTGCGCCGCAGACAGCGGCGGCAGACAGGAACGAACGACGAGAAATTTTACGCATGATATTACTCCCTCAATTCTACTTTCGCGGCAACAGGACACCGCATGAAAGTCAGTATTCAAGCGGCCAATCGCATTGCGCTGCCGCTTTACACTCGTGAAGTATATCACACTTTCCGCTCCAAAACAACCGGGAAACAGCCCGAATTATCAATCAAAGTAATTTTATCTATCATTTTTTTCGATGGTTCTGTGCCGCATCTGCATTCCTTCGAGCTTTTTCAGCTCACCGTCCAGCCAGAGCAGATTTTCTTCCAGCTGGGGGCGGTACTCTTTTGCAAAGTCGTACCGGTAATACAGCGCCTGCCACAGCTTTTCCTGCATCCGCCGGGCAAACACCGGCTCAAACAGAGCGTCCAGCCGCTCCACGGTATCCTCCAACTCCATGCACACCTGCGCCCAGCGCACATCGGTGGCCTCCCGGGCGGGCACATCGTACCGGGCCAGATAATCCCCCACCCTTGCCGCAATGACCTGCCCGCCGCACTGGGTGGGCTGCAAAAAGTAGGATACCTGCCCGTCCTTCGTGATCTCCTGCGCCAGCGGGTAAAGGGCGCAGACCAGCGGCTCGGCATCGTGGATGGCGCAGTGGTTCCCGGTGAGGAAGGGGCAGTTGCCGCGCTCCTCCTTCAGCGGGGCCAGCCGCAGCACCGGCAGGCGGCTGACCCGCCCGATGCTCCCCCGGCAGAACGCCCGGGCCACGGTGCGGGGCGGCAGTCGCAGGCGGGCCGCGATGCGCCACAGGTCAAAGCCCGACAGCACGATATCCTCCCGCCCCCGGCAGCAGCCGCCGCAGCCCGCGCAGGCAAACGAAAACGCCTCGTCCCGGGCAAGCAGGGGCGCGGTGCGGGTAAAATCGGTGCGGCCGCAGAGATCGACCTGTGAATCCTTGAGCATGATGGTTCTCCTGTTCTGTGAATGGTTTTGTTCCATTGTACCACAAAGCCGGGCATAGAAAAAGGGAGCACATCCGCTCCCCTGTTCAGGACCCCCGGCTCACACGGCGGTAGACCGTTACGGCATCCTCGATGTGGTAGGGCGCGGTGCTGTGGTCTCCCCCTGCCCCGGCCGTGACCAGAATGTATTCCCTGCCCTTCACCTCGGCCAGACTGGCAAGGCAGAGCCCTGCCTCCCCGGTGTAACCGGTCTTACCGCCCAGAATCCGGCCACGGTGCAGCTCTGTACCGTCCAGCTGGCTCAGCAGGGTGCTGTGCATCGTGAACCCCTGCGGGTGGCAGTTGGTGGCCGGAACGGTATACCGCTCCGTGGTAAACAGCTTGCGGAAGGTTTCGTTCTGCAGGGCTGCTTCTGTCAGCCGGGCCATATCCCGCACGGTGGAAACATGTTCCGGGTCGTGCAGACCGGTGGGGTTGCAGAAATGTGTGCCGGTCATCCCCAGCTCTGCCGCTTTCTGGTTCATCCGGGCCACAAAGGCTTCCTCGCTGCCGCTCACCTCCCGGGCCAGCGCTTCGCAGCACTCGGCCCCTGAGGGCAGCATGGCACCGTACAGCAGATCCCGCACCGTGGCCGTTTCCCCGGCCTGAAACCCTGCCAGCGAGGCATTCTGGGCCTGCAGAGCCGGAAAGATCTCCTCGGGCAGGGTCACGGGCGTGTCGAGGTCCGGGTTTGCTTCTATGGCCAGCAACGCCGTCATCATCTTGGTCATGGAAGCCGGATAGATCGTGCTGTCGGCATCCTTTTCGGCCAGCACCTCTCCGCTGTCGGCCCGCAGTAAAATGGCATGGGGACTGTTCAGCCCATCCAGCGTGACCCGCCGGGGCCACAACAGCAGAAGCAGAGTCGCCAGCACCAGCAGCCAGAACAGCCGCCGGAAGGCTCTGCGTCGGTGCTTCCGGCGGCGCGGTGAAGTTTTCATTCTCGTTCTCATCCTTTTTTGCAAAATCAAAAGCGCTTTCATCCCTTAATACGGGACGAGAGCGCATTTTTCTGCAAAAAGTGGGGCCGCCCCACAAAAATTTGTGCAGCGGCCCCAAGCCAGTTTAATATTTTACCTTTTTACGTCATCTACAAGAACGTGTTCAGTGCTGTGCCTTATGGAACATGCTCTTGCGCTTACGCTCCAGCAGATAACCGGCAGCCAGCAGAACACCGCCTGCACGCACCAGAACATCTGCCATCCAGTTGGTGGTACCGGTCTGGATCAGCTTGCCGCTCTCCGGGCGGGCATCCTGTACCGGCGGGTTCACGGGGGTCTCCGGGGCGGGCGTGGTCTTAGCGACTGCCTGCTCCACAGCGGGAGTGGTGGGCCGTGCATCCTGCACTGCCGGGGTAGTCGGCGCAGTGGGAGCCGGAGGAGTCGGATCGGAATCCTCGGGCGTTTCCGGTTTCGGGTTCGTAGGGATCACAGGGTCGGTCACTTCCCGCAGAGCGCCGTAAATGGTCACGGTATACTGTGCGGAGTCGGTGCCATCGATGTTCGCGCCGGTGACCTTCACGTTGGAATCCGGGCCAAAAGCATCCAGCACGCCCGCTGCTGCGGTGGTGTTGGGGTTGTTCTGGCTCTCATAGCCCCAGACGATGGTATAGGTTTTGCCCTCATACTCATACTCGGTGCCATAGACCATATCATAAGCGCTGGGAGCACCCTCTGCCTGCTTTTCGTAGTTGCCCCAGATGAGCTTGGTGTTGCCCTCTGCATCGGTGGTCTTGGTGAAGTTCAGGCTCTTACCGTTCACCACCATATCCCGCAGAATAACGACCTGATCGCCATTCTCAGCGGTCTGGTAGGCAGTGTCGAAATTGTATCCGGCCTGCTTCAGCTCTTCCAGTGCCTTGCCGATGATCTCCGGGTCGTGGGAACCGTCCACATCCAGCATATAGTTCAGTGCGGCGGCGGGCACCCACACGGAGAGATACTGCTTCCCGGTCTCCTTGTTCAGGTCAGAGAGGTAGGTGTAGGTCTGACCTTTATAGGAAAGGGCATCGAAGTTTGCGTGGGTATCATCCTTGGTCAGCAGGAAGTTGGTCAGCTTGTCGCCCTGCTCGTTCTCCGGCCACAGGGTGTTGTCGGCCTTGTAATCATAGGTCAGCGTACCACCGGTAACGATGAGGTTCTGGCCCTTGTCACTCTTAGTACCCACGATAGAGTTTACATCCACATGGGAGCCATTCCGAATGGTAGTGGTGGAGTTGCTGCCCAGAGAATAGATACCTTTGAGGAAATTGCCCTCAGTGATAAGGGTGCCGTTATCCATGGTAAGGGTTGCACCGTTGCCGAGAACAATAGCGCTTGCGCCTTTTGTAGCCTGCGAAAGGTGCAACTTGCTATTTTGATCAACCAGAATACTGCTTGGATTCTTGCTTAGGTTAACACGCAGAGCATGAGCATAACCCTTCATTTGCAGATTATATTCGCTCTCTCCGGTAACATGCAGTTTGGTCGCACCACTCTGACCGCCAACAAACATCATACCAACACTGCCTATGGAGGTAACCTTGCTCTTGCCGCTGATTTCTACTTCATCAAAACCAGCGTAGATACCTGTGGGAGCTTCCAATTTGACCTCGCTCTTGTTGGTAACGGTCAGTTTTCCCTTTCCGTTACTCTCGGGGCCGTAGATGGCAGTACCATTCTGAGCACTGACGCTTCCGGTGGAGTTGTCAAATGTGATGTTGGTGCCGCCTTCAGGAGCAACGGAGATACCCATGCCATTGCCGCTGATATTCACCTCGGAATTATCGAAGGTGATGTCCCCGGCACCGCCCTCATAGTCGATGCCACGGCCATTGCTGTCGATGTTCAGCGTGCTGTCCTCTACGGTCAGGCTGGAACCGGTTCCGCCATAGATTGCTGAGCTCTGTGTTCCCTTGATCTCCAGTGTGCTGTCACCTGTTACCGTGATGTCATCGGTACTGTCAATGCCATAACCATTGTTGCCGTAGACTAAACCTTCCTGATCATTATCGATCTTGTAAGCACCGCTGCCCACCGTGTCAATGGTCAGGCTGGATTTGTCCTCTACGGTCAAATCGCCCCGCTGTACGATACCGCGTCCACCCTGCGTACTGGAACCTGCTTCTGTGTGCTTGATATCCACATCGGCATTGTCCGTCAAGGTCACATCAGAATCGTTAGAGATCACCATTCCGGTAGAAGTATGATCAATGTTCAGAGAGCCTTGGTCGCTGGTCTCGTCTCCTTTGATGGTCAGGGACGCACCCTCGCCACTGCTGTCATCACCTGCGTTTTCGCCGCCCACACGGATGCCTTCCACATTGCGGTTGGGGCTGCTCGTGCCTTCTTTTTTCGCTTCTTCTGCTTCCTTGGCGGCATCCTCCAAGGCTTCCTTACCATCAATGGTGTTTTCGCCCTTTAATGTAACGTTCACCGTAGAGTTATCCCGTGCAACAATACCAGCGGTGTTATCTTTTTCGGTCAGATTGATTTCGGTATGATCCAGCGTCAGGTCAACGTTGGTTTCCTTGTTTTCATCTTCGCCTTCCAGATTCACACCGATATCAATGCCGTTGCCGCCGGTGGTCAGGTTGGAATCCCTGACTGTCAGGTCAACATCTGCACCCTCGCCCACCTTGATGATGGTTTTATCTTCTTTGGTATCTGCGGGCACTTCAGTCGGGGTGCTGGTGGTATCCACATTCACACCGTCAACCACGATGGTTGCATCTTTCACATCTTCTTTGACCGTGATGGTGTTTGTGGTTGTGGTCTCAGACGTGGAACTGTTCTCTGTGTTGTTGCCAGAAGCATCGGTGGATTGTGTGTCATTATCCGTAGGCGTGGTTTCCTCTGTGCCATTGTTGGAGTTATCAGTGGATGGCGGAACTTCTCCCGTTGGCGCGTTGCCGTCCTTAACGTAGATCGTACCATCGCCAGTTTCCGCTTTATCCTCGTTGACGTAGGTGCGGTTTCCGTCCTCACCCTGATAACTGAATGCACCTTTGTTATCTTGGTCAACAGTTACACTGCCATCGCCCAGATAATACGTCACCGCAGAAGCACTGGGGCCAACCGCGCTCACTGCAACCGCGGTGGCCAGCGACATTGCTGCCAACTTGAATTTCTTGTTTGTCATTTTTCTTCTGCTCCTTTCCAGTTCATGCTCACATGATCGAAAAGTGGTGGTCAAACAGCCGACCGATCCTTTGTCAGTCATCAATACTCCCAATTTCTCCACAAAAAGCACCCAGACAAAAAGAAAAAAGCGCCGCACCAGCCAAATGGCTGGTACAACGCTTTGCGTCACAGCCTTCCGACTGGTTTGCTGATCTTTCTGTTTTGCTGACAAGGTGCTTTTCGTACCTTATCATACCCCCCCCCCCCCCCTATAAAAAATCAAGGGGTCTGGGCGATGTTTGTAGATACTCACAAATTCATGGGATTTTTTTAGGACGTTTTAACGAAAGAGTGCACGCACAACAAAAACAAACCCCTGAAGAATCTCTTCCTCAGGGGTTTCATGTAAGTCGGCGACTACCTATTTTCACGCGCCGTTTCCAGCGAACTATCTTGGGCACGAGTGAGCTTAACTTCTGTGTTCGGA